>Ga0206964_10036_pt1 | contig 39302 bp, 38 predicted proteins | sample Alteio_BWOrgHeat_25_FD_152980 | JGI IMG/M metagenome (GOLD analysis project Ga0206964, IMG submission 152980) | Enriched cells from forest soil in Barre Woods Harvard Forest LTER site, Petersham, Massachusetts, United States -... | ecosystem: Environmental > Terrestrial > Soil > Temperate forest >...
TGGCAGCTGCCAAATGCACGGGAAGGACAAAGTAGTAATCAGCACCGCATCGCTTTGCAGGATGCCCAGGATCCAGGGGGATAACCATGTGCCCTGCGTACAACGTCAACTTTCGAAATACAAAAGAATTACCCGGATCATTGGGCATTCTCGCGGTGCCGCGACTTACCGCCAGCATCACATCGACAAGGGCACCCTCCAGATCAAGCGGGCTCTGAATCGCGCCGTTGTCACCTTCCCTGTAACCAAGCTTCGCCATGCCATACTGGGTCAACTTCTTCGACGCAAAATCGTATCGATTGCCAGATGCCCTGTTGCGTGCCCAACCTCCAAGGTCATCTTGATTTCCTGAACCAGCATCGCCTGTCCCGCCCGCAGGCTTATAGGCTGTGAACGCAACGTCCGGGCTCGTCACGATCTTGCAATCCGACAAAGCAGGACTCTTCTTCCACATCTTTAGCCGGAAGGGCGGACCGGTCATCAGCTGCGACGGCCAACCGCCAGTACCCAGGACAGCTCCACCGTCAGGTAGAAACTCGGCACTGGAAAGCTTGTGTTGAAAAGACTCTGTGTTGAAAGTGATTCCGTTGTCCGAACCAAAACTGCTGATGCGCGATGGCGGCGGTGGCGATTTTAGAAATTTGTCGACATCCTGCTGCAGGATCGTCCGCAACATTTGAAATCTACGATCATCAATCGGAAGTTCAAGCTCGTACTCCAACATGACGTCCGAGCCCAATGGCGTAAAACCCCGTTCTACTTCACGAAAGGTTCGCTGGTTTGCGCCGAGCAGCTTGGATTGCTCTTCCAGCGTGGCGGTGACCCCCTTCTGCACTCCCTGGCTGGTTTCAAGAACTCTCTTCACCTCACCATTGGTCTCGATCGCCTTGGCAAGCTGCTCACTTTGCAACGCCTGGGCTTCGCGGTCCTTCTCTCTTTGCTCCCGGTTCTCAGCGACCTCGATCACCAACCCAACCAGCGAAGCCACTACAAGCCCCAGCAGATTCAGTTTCCCCCAACGGTTCAAACGGCCATTCTTATCCTTGAAGTCATTCAGCATGCCAACGATGCCGAGCGTGCCGCTAATGGCCACCGCGACGACTTTCAGTGTTATCTGCCAGTTTTCAGCAACGAACTTTGAAAGGGAGTTCAGGGCCACTTATCACCCATCTCTCGTTACAACCACGAAGTGGTATCGCTTCGACTCATCTTTGATTGCGAGAGGTCGAAGCCGCGACATGCCTTGAGGCTCTAAAGATACACCTGAGACCTGACCGATCGATTGTTACATTTGCCGCACGTTGTCTGGAACAACAACTCCGCTGTTCGCGAATGAACGCGATCAAGCCGAAATCACAATGCTGTATATTAGCCCCGATGAAGAATCCGGCCTTGCTCGCTCTTCTCGCCGTTTCGCTCTCCGCAAGCGTACCCGCGCGCTCCCAACCATCCGCGTCAGCCCACTTCGTTGGGTCCGAAAGCTGCAAAAGCTGTCACCAGAAAGCCTACGATGGCTGGAAGCAAACCCGCATGGCCAACGTCGTCCGCGACCCCAAGGCCCACCCCGAAGCCGTCCTGGGTGACTTCACCCACCCCGACCCACTCCGCACCTTCACCCTCGACGACGTAGCATTCGTCTACGGCAGCCGCTACAAGCAGCGCTACTTCACACGCCGCGGAGACGACTACTACCCGCAACCCGCACAATGGGACATCCAAAAGAAAAAATGGCTTCCCTATCACGTCGAGGCCGGAACCGACTGGTGGGTTCCCTTCTATGGCCCGACCAACTTCGACCGGCCCACCGGACCTACCTGCGACGGCTGCCACTCCGTCAACTACAACTTCCAGACCAAACAGGTCACCGAATGGAATGTCGGCTGCGAAAAATGCCACGGCCCCGGCAGCGAACACGTCGTCCATCCCACGAAAACCAACATCGTCAATCCCGACAAGCTCGACTATATCCGCGCCAACGACACCTGCATGCAGTGCCACACGCAGGGACAGCCGCTCACCAATCCAATCAAAGGCAAATACTACGACTGGCCCGTCGGCTTCCTCCCGGGCATGCGCCTCGCCGACTACTGGAAGCTCGAAGAGCTGAAGCCCGGCACCACGAACTTCTATCAGTTCGCCGATCTCACCGCCCACAAAAACCGCATGCAAGGCAACGACTTCGTGCAGAGCACGATGTACCATCGCCAGCTAAGGTGCTTCGACTGCCACGACGTTCACAGCAGTCGCAACGAATCCAACCTTAAGGAAAAAGGCAACGCGCTCTGCCTCTCCTGCCACGACGCAGATAACCCAGCCGGCCTCAAAGGCACAGTCGCAGAACACACCCATCACGCCGAAAACAGCCCGGGAAGCCAATGCATCTCCTGCCACATGCCCAGCATTGAACAAACCATCAAAGACAACTACGTAGCTGCCCATACCTTCCGCTTCATCACTCCACAACAAAGCGAACAGCTAAAGATCCCCAACCCATGCATTTCCTGCCACACCAGCAAAACAAACGCCTGGGCCATCACTGAATTAAAGAAGTGGTCCACCACTTCTCCTTGGCGCGTCGCCAACTAAAGCCTCCCGGCCTCTTCCACTCGCCTGCGGCCACAAAGAGACATTCCCATACCCAGCTTCCGGTGTACTCTCCAACAAGAGGAGCAGACCGCATGCGCCAATTGGAGAAATCCGCAGCCCCTCCTGAAATCGATCCCCCCGAGATCATCGTGCCCAGTCGTCGTTCTGCCGTCCTGCGCGTACTTGCCACCGGAATCATCCTGGGCATCCTGCTCTTCTCCCTGCTCGCCCACATCATCTCAGCCAGCCACGGCGTCGTGTGGAGCCGCCTCGCAACCCTGCTCACCGGCCGCGCGCCCAGCGCCGACATCTCCACGCCCGCCGTAGTCGAAAAAATCCGCAAGCTGTCGCGCCTCGAAACCGTCGTCTACTCCATCGACAAAATCGTCGAAGGCCAGCGTGAAAACTCCATCCTGCCCAACTTCCTCGTCGGCGAAAAGCTTCTCCTCGTCGCCCACGGAGAAGTCGTCGCAGGCATCGACCTCGGCCAGCTTCAGCCCAGCGACCTCGCCATTCACGGCGACTCGGCCTCTGTTCATCTCCCAGCTCCGCAGATCCTCAGCACGCGCCTCGATAACAAGCGCACCAGTGTCTACTCACGCACAACGGGCCTCATAGTCACTGCCGATCCCACTCTCGAGACCGCCGTCCGCCAGGCCGCCGAGCAGCAAATCGCCGACGCCGCCATCGCCGACGGCATCCTCGACAAAGCGCGTCAGAATGCCCAGGCCAATGTCACCACCCTCCTCTACGGACTGGGCTTCCATACCGTAGACGTGCATTAAGCTTGCAGGCTCTTGTTCCATGCACCCCCGCACGATACGCTGAATCGTGTTCCCAACGATCTTCGGAGGAAAGCTATGAGCGTGACACGGCGCCGCCTGCTGATCGGCGCAGGCGCCGCAGTTTCTGCAATGACGTTGAAAAGCCTGCAAACAACCGCCGAGCCCGCAACCCAGCCAACAACGGCCGCTCCCGCCCCGCGCCTCAAAGCAATCGTCGCAGGCGGACACCCCGGCGATCCCGAATACGGCTGCGGCGGCACAATCAGCCGTCTCACCAGTCTCGGCCACGAAGTCGTACTGCTTTACCTCAACAATGGTGCCTGGCCTCCGACGCCCGCCAACACGCGCATTGCCGAAGCTACAAAAGCTTGCCAGATTCTCAAAGCCCGGCCCCTCTACGCCGTCCAGGAAAACGGGCACGCCGTCGTTGACAACGCCCGCTACGAAGCCTTCGCAAAGATCATCGCCGACGAAAAGCCCGACCTCGTCATCACGCAGTGGCCTCTCGATAACCACCGCGACCACCGCGCTATCTCGATGCTCACCTATGATTCATGGGTCAACGCCAAACGCACCTTCGCCCTCTATTACTACGAGGTCTCCGATGGCGAAGATACACAGCAGTTCGCGCCCACCCACTACATCGACATCACCGCAGCGGAACCGGCCAAGCGCGCCGCCTGCTACGCCCACGCCAGCCAGACCCCCGATCGCTACTACAAGCTGCAGGATGACGTCGCAGCCTTCCGCGGCATCGAGTCCGGCTTCTCCCGCGCCGAGGCATTTCTGCTCCAGCGCCGCAGCCCCGGCGACCCATTGCAGTTACTTATGAACCACTGATCGCACTCGAAAAAACAAAGATACCCCTTACAATATTGACGAGGTGAAGATATGCGGAAACGGAATCTGGCTGCCGCCCTGCTACTCGCTGCGACACTGCCCGCCTACGCCGGCCACAAGGCCGAAGGCAAAACCACCCTCAAAGATATGCAGCCCGCGGGTACAGAGGACAAAAATCACAAACACACTATCTACGATCTCACCTTCAACGCGGAAGGCAAAAACTACACCTGCCGCACCCATTACAAGAAGTCGGTAGATGCCACCGACTTCGTAGTAGGCACCGAAGTGGCCTACAAGATCGACGATCAGAAAGTAAAAATCAAAACCCCGCAAGACAAAAAAGTCGAATGCAAGATCGTCCGCGTTGAAGCGATAACCGCCCGCCAGTAGTCAAGTACTACCCCTCTGAATCCGATCGTGTAACTCCACGATTGACCGCACTGATTCGCAGTTACTCTGTAACCTGAATGAGACCCTCCAAATGGTCTCTTCGGCGCGAATCAGTGCTATGCTTCTGCCAGCGAAGAACCCCCCTCGATTCCTGGATCAGGAGTGATTGACCTGTGAAAACCTGTCCGGTGTGCGACACACTTTTCCCGGACCAGCACGCCACTTGCCCCACCGACGGAGCAGTGCTAATCGAGTCGCGCGAACTCGCTCCCGGGCACATCGTTCGCGGCAAATACAGAATCGTCCGCAAGATCGGCCAAGGCGGTATGGGCGCCGTGTACCTCGCCGAGCACCTGCTTCTTGGCGGACAGGTCGCCTTGAAATTCCTCGCCGTCGAGCTCAGCCGAAATCCCGAATTCGTCAAGCGATTCCGCAATGAGGCGCGCGCCGCATACCAACTGCGTCATCGCAATATCGTCGAAGTCACCGATCTGGATCAGGAGACCGACGGCACCCTCTTCATCGCCATGGAATTTGTCGATGGAATGAGCCTGCGATCGGCTCTTCGCCAAAGCAGTGAGCCCCTCCCCATACCGCGTGTCCTGAACATCGCCCGCGGAGTCGCCGCCGGACTGGCCGTAGCCCACGCTCGCCGCGCCGTGCACCGCGATATCAAGCCCGACAATATCCTGCTCACAATCGACGAGGACGGCGAAGAATGCGCCAAAGTCCTCGACTTCGGCATCGCCGTAATGACCGAAGGCGTAACCAGTCTCAGCCGCACACACGGCCTCTTGCTGACTCCCGAATACGCCGCCCCCGAACAGTGGCGAGGCATGCCCGCAGCCGAGCTCGATGGCCGCGCCGACCTCTACGCACTCGGCGGAGTACTCTACGAGATGCTCGCCGGACGAACCCCTTTCCGCGCAACAAACCCCGAGGGCTGGATGTTCCAACACCTCTACGGCGAACTGGAGCCGCTCGGCAAGTTGCGCCCCGACATCGCCCGGACTCAGCCGGAGCTCGAAGCCCTTGTCATGCGCCTTCTCGCCCGGGACCGTGACGACCGCTTCCCTTCCGCGTCCATCATACTCGAGGCTCTCGAGTTCAGACGCCCCGCAACAATTGCAGAACCAGTTGTCGCACCGATCATTCGACGCACCGTCGCACCCCCTCCCCTCCCAACAGCACCACTGCCTCTACCCCGACCATTGGCCGATCCAACGTCGGCAGCCGAACCACCTTCCCTCCCGGTCGTGAAACCAACAATCCTTCGTCGGCTTGCATTGAACTGGAAGTTTCTAGCCGCCGTGTGGCTTATTGGCATCGCTGTGCTAATCGGACAGTCGCTTATTCCGGAATGGCTCAATCAACCTGTGGCTTACATTCCCAACCTGATTCCTGTAGGGGGCACATACCCCGAAGCCCAGCCGATAACGATCGTCGACGCAACCCCTAACGCGGTCATTCATTACACCGTCGACGGTAGCGAACCCACCGAGCAGTCACCCATTTATCGGCAACCGCTCCAATCGCTCCCCAACGGCACCGTAGTTCGCGCTATGGCAACTGCCCACCGGCACAAGCCCAGCCCCGAAATCAACGGCACCTACATCTGGTCAGGACCCGCAAAGCCAGCCGCCAACCCGCAGCAAGCCACATCATACGATCAGGGCAAGTCCGCCTATGACCACAAACAGTACGCCGACGCACGAACATTTTTCGCCCAGGCCTGCAACACGGGCGACCTGAGAGGCTGCAATTATCTCGGATATCTTTATGCTGAGGGACTCGGCGGCCCAAATGAAATCAAGAAGGCGCGTGCGGTCTATCAGAACGCCTGCGAGCGCGGGAATCTGTCAAGCTGCGCCAGCCTCGGCACTCTCTACCAGGAAGCCGGAAATGCAACTGAGGTGCGCAAATACTTCAAGAAAGCCTGCGACGGCGGACTGAAAGACGGCTGCGACCTGCTCCAGGGAATCAACTAACCGCAAGCCCGAGGTCGGCGCTTGGGTAGAAGTGAGCACCCCAGCCAGCTAAATCCGCTCTAGAGGACGAGATGCAAAGAAAGATCATCACAGTTCTCACACTGGCAACAATCATGACGGCAACCTGCGCCATCGCACAGCAGGACGACGGCCCAATTCTCAAACCAAAGAAGCCACCAACAAAGGCCCCCGCCACAGCTACCCTCCTCGTAACATGCGACCTAACTTGCAACTGGAAACTCGACGGCCCGGCAAGGGGAACCATCATAGACGGAAGCTCAGCCAAGGTCAGCGTAAGCTTAGGTCAACATATTGTCGAAGCATCAACGATCGATGGACTCGACAACACTGAGCGGGAGATCGCAATCAGGAGCACTGCGCAGACTGTCGCGCGTCTCCTACTTCAGCCGTCAAGAGTTACTCATGCCGTAGAGCGAACCGATCAGGCGCGCGCGCTCACAAAGCAGCAACGCTATGCAGAGGCAAAACCGTTGCTGGAAGCAGCTTGTTCGGCAGGTAAACTCGACGCATGTAAAGATCTTGGCTTTCTCTACTTTATGGGATGGGGTGTTCCTCAGGACTACGCAACAAGCCGGGCACTATATCAGCGAGCGTGCGACGGCGGAGATATGGACGGTTGCAGTATGGTGGGCACATTCTATGAATCCGGTTACGGCGTTCCCCAGAATTATGCAGAGGCCCGGTCTCAATATCAGAGAGCCTGCGGTGCTGGAAATATGACTGGCTGCCGCAACCTGGGCACCCTCTATCTGAATGGGAAGGGAGTCACACAGAGCTACGAAACCGCACGCACGCTTTATCAAAGAGCCTGCGATAAGGGCGATGCAACCGGCTGCAATCAACTGGGTTCCCTGTACCGGGATGGCAATGGCGTTCCGAAAGATCCTGTCAAATATCAGGCGTTGATCAAAAAGGCTTGTGACATGAACGATATCTTGGCCTGCTTCGATAGTTGCAACGCAGGCGACCAAACGGCCTGCAAGCGTTCCCAAGAGTTCCTTCAGCCTCTGCGCGAAGCGCGACCTAAGACTTCACAAGATGAGGCCGCCAAACAACAGGCTCTTCACGATCACGCCGAAGAGCAGAGAAAAGCAGGAGTGGCGCTCTTCGATCAGAAACGCTTCGCAGAAGCCAGGCCCCTGTTCGAAGACGCCTGCGCTGCTGGAAACATGAGAGGGTGTCGCGATGCTGCCAACATCTTTTCTCAAGGTGGCTATGGAGTCTCGCAGGATTATGGGGAGGCACGGAGCCTTTATCAGAGAGCGTGCGATGGCGGAGACTTGGATTCTTGTATAAATCTCGGTAACCTATATGACCTTGGGCAGGGCGTCCCGCAGGACTATGGACAAGCTCGGAGCCTTTATAAGAAAGCATGCGATGGTGGGAACCTGAATGGTTGCACAAACCTTGGCGCTCTCTATGCCGAAGGAGACGGTGTCACCCAGGATAACTCCTATGCAGCAGCTCTTTATCAAAAAGGATGCGACGGAGGAGATCCGACTGGTTGTTCTAATCTTGGTGCTCTTTACGAAGTTGGGTCGGGCGTGCCTCTGGACTACACACAGGCAGGAACGCTCTTCGAGAAAGCCTGCACTGGTGGACTTCCGACCGGTTGCGGCAATCTAGGCGACCTGTACGTGAAGGGACTTGGCGTTCCAAGGAACGACGTCAAGGGCCGCGAGCTACTTAAAAGATCGTGCGACCAAGGTTATCAATGGGGTTGCGAAAGATTGAAACTACTCAATTGAACCAGCGCCCCTGATTCCGCAGCTGGAATAGTTCCTGCCCACACTCCCTTGCCCCACGCGGCCGCACCCGTTACCCTAAATCCATGTACGAAGACTTCCACGTAAAAGACCGCTGGACCGGCGAAGACCTGCACTGCCGCTGGAAAGCCAACATCGTCGCCATAGCTACCCGCCACGCCGACGCGATCGACGTCCGCTTCGAGGTAAACGGCCAACCCATGTGGATCGCCATGCCCTGCAATGCCTGGGTCGAGCAGAAACGCCGCAGCGGCAAAGTCATCACCGACTACCTCGCCGCCCAGATCGCCGGCCGCCATCTCAAGTCCATCATCGAAGAAGGCTACGACGCCTCCCGTCAGATGTACTCCATGAGCACCGAAGAAGTTCTCGCCCAACTCGACGCAGTCCTCGTCGAAGCGGGAGAGAAGCACAGCATTCCAACGCTACCTATCCTCGACGGCGTCACGCAATCGACGTCCTACGTCCCGACCCCCAAGTCGCGAATAAACCCTACTCATGCCTGAGTGCCTCCACCGGTTGCACCCGGGCTGCGCGCTGCGCCGGCAGCCAGCTCGCCGCCAGTCCAACAGCAATCAATAGCATCGCCCCCGAAACCAGACTTACCGGATCCGCAGGCTGCAATCCATACAGCATCGACTTGATTAACTGCGCCAGCACCAAAGCCGCACTCAGCCCAACCGCAATCCCCGCCAGCGAAATCCACATCGCCTCGCGCAGAATCATCGCCAGCACCTGCCGCGGTTGCGCGCCAAGTGCCAATCGAATCCCGATCTCGTTCGTGCGATTCGCCACCGAATACGCCATCACGCCGTAGATGCCGACCGAAGCCAGCGCCAGCGCCAACATTCCAAAGCTAGACGTCATCGCAACAAAAATCCGCTCCTGCTGCGTCGTCGCTGCTATCTGCTGCTCCTGTGTACGTACCTCTGTCACCGGCAGGTCGGCGTCCTGCTGCTGCACGACTCTCCGCAGTGCTGGCACAATCGATTCCGGGTCCGTCCTGGTCTGAATTAAGTAGGTTAAGCTGCCACCCACTTCTTTTTGCTGTGCAAAGGGAAGGAAGTACTGCGGTGGTGGTTCACCACGAAGATCGATGTAGCGATTGTTGCCACAGACGCCCACGATCTGGATCCACTCTTTTGTCTTCGCGACACCATGGCCGTCGCTGTCGCCGCCATCGACGGTAAACCGCTTTCCGATTGGGTTCTGATTGGGAAATTTATCTTTCGCCAGAGCCGCGTTGATGATGCCCACTTTGGCGGAGGTCAGCGTATCTTGCGGACCAAAAGCGCGGCCGGCCAGAATCGGTATCCGCAGCATGGAAAAAAAGCTGTTGCCAACGACGTTAACGTCTTCCGCATCGTCTCTGTCTTTCTCCGGAACGGTTCCTTCGAGCTGGAAGGTCTGCCTGTTGAGCGAGTTGGAGATATAGGCCACCCACGAAGGAGAAACAGCCTCCACACCGGGCATCGCTGCGATCGACTCAAGCAGCCTGCTATGTAGTTCCACGTCCTTGCCCGCGGGATAGAGCTTCTGCGGCGGGGCTGATCTCCGCTAGCAGGAGATGATCGGTGCGGAAACCGACATCGACGGCATTGAGGCTGGCTAATGTCCGCAAGAACAGTCCTGCGCCGATCACCAGCAACGTCGAAAGCGCAATCTGAAAACCCACTAACGACTTGCCGCCCCATCCCTTGCGCCTGCGTGTTACCGATTGCGAGCTCTCCTTCAGATCACTGCCTATCCTGGTCCTCGCAGCCGCCAGAGCCGGCGCAAGGCCAAAGAGAATCCCGGTAAGAATCGTGACTCCGGCCGTAAACCCAAAGACCATCAAGTCGAAATGAACGTGGAACTCACTCCGCTCCCACGCATTCTCTGTCAGTTTGGGAATCAGGCTGCTGCCGAAGTAGCCAAAGATCAGCCCGCCCGCCCCGCCCAGGCCCGCCAGCACCAGGCTCTCCACCAACATCTGCCGTGCAATGCGTGCACGCCCCGCTCCCAAGGCCAACCGAACCGACATCTCCCTCTGCCGTTGTGCTCCACGCGCCAGCATCAGGTTGGCAATGTTGGCACAAGCCAACAGCAGCACAAAGCCCACCATCGTTAACAGCACCGTCATCGGCTTCGCAAAAGTGCGCTGTTGATAAAACTGCCCGCGGCTGCCATCGCGCAAATCCATGCGCGGCAAATCTTCATTAGGGCGCACCGGCATGGTCGCTCGAACGATCGCGCCAAGTTGCCCATCCAATGCAGATTGCGCGGAGGCATCCGAAACTCCCGGTTTGACCCGCGCCATCACATTGACCCACCACTCCTTGGCCTCCGCCAATCGCGAACCATTCTCACCATGCGGAGAGATCAGCGGTTGCATACTCAATGGCACAAACAGATCAGGTGATTGCTGCGTCCCGTTGGCGCCTGTAAACCCGTTAGGGTTCACCCCAATGATCGTTAGCGAAGCATTGTTGAGCTTGATTACTTGGCCAAGGATCGACTCAGATTTCCCGAACATGCGCTCCCACAGCCCGTAGCTGATAACGGCGACAGCCCCTTGGCCCGGAGATGCATCGTCCGCAGGCAAAACCGCCCGTCCCACCACCGGGCGTATGCCCAATTGCGCATAGTAGTTGCCGGAGACCATCTCCACCTGCACCGGCTGCGCATTCCCCGCGATCGTCGCGTTCATGCCCGTTTCCTTGAACGCGAAAAGGTCCTGCATGACTTTGTTCTGGGAGCGGAGTTGCAGGTAAGCGGGGTAGGAGAACGAAGAACTGGTAACCCGCCCTCCACTGAGTGGGCTGTAATCACCCCAGATGTGATGGACGGCCACGTGCTTTCCCGTTCCCGTCCAGGCGAGGAGGCGAAGCTCGGTCGAGTGAGGCACCGCCAGCCGTTCATACAGCAACTGCTTCGCCAACGAAAAGATAGTAGTATTGGCCCCGATCGCCAGCGCCAGCGAAATTGCCGCAACCGCCGTAAATCCAACACTCCGGCGCAACCGCCGCGCAGCATAGCGCAGGTCAGCCGTCAAATCGTCGATAAAGCGAAGCCCGAGAGATGAGCGCATAGCATCCTTATGAACCACAGGTGGGCCCAGAGCGATATGCGCGCGTCGTCGAGCCTCTTTGGGCGAGAAGCCCGCCCGCATCAGATCGCTGGTCAAATTTTCAAGATGGCTAGCAAGCTCGATTTCCATCTCGTCTTCGAGAAGCTGCCGCTGCGCAGTAGCACGAAACCATGACCGAGGCTCGGAGACCAGCCGAACCAGCAGAATGCGAAGCCGCCTCATGCCTGCTCCGGCACAGGAACGGCGTTGAGAACCGTATCCATCACGCCAGACATCCGGTTCCACTTCGCGGTTTCCTGCTCCAGCCGTAACCGGCCCGCAGTCGTCAACCGATAGAACTTCGCCTTGCGATTGTTCTCGCTCTCGCCCCAGTCGCTCGCAATCGCGCCCTGGTGCTCTAGCCTGTACAAAGCCGGATACAGCGACCCTTGCTGAATCACTAGTGCCTCACCTGAAATCTGCTGGATCCGCAGCAGAACCCCATATCCGTGCAGCGGCCCCAGCGACACAGCCTTCAAAATCAGCAAATCCAGCGTCCCCTGCAACAACTCCAGTTGCTTATCCAAACAGCTCTCTCCTAGACGCTCTAATAGATCATCTAGGAGAACGATACGCAGTTACTCCTAGACCGTCAAGGGAGTAGATCGCAGAATTATTTCCGCAAACTCTTTGGAGCCAGTGCTAGCGGGTCGCCGATCACAATATCTTCCCAGCCGACGAACCGAGAAGCAGCATAGAAGCTTTCTGCCAAGGTAAAGCCGGAGAAATACCGACCCAGCGCGACGGATGGCGAAGCGACGGCCTGCAGGAGCGGCTCATCTGTATACCCCTTCACGCCGGTTACTCCTTGGGCGATCAGATCAACAATCAGCGACTGACCGCCGGTAGTCGGCAGAAACGTGCGAGCACTTGTCGAAACTGCGGTATCGCAGATCGACCCTGGCGCAAAGCGCAACGAATGATATGCCCCAGCCGTGTACTTCGGATCGTTGCTGCCCCAGGAAAAATATCCCAGTAGATCCGTCTGGTTGCCGACGAAGTCTTCCGTCTGATCGAGCATGACTGACTTTTCCAACTTTAGCGCCTCAGCAGCCTTCACCATGTCGGCATTCCACGAGCCGTAGTCCGACTCGTCCGGGATGTCTCCGGTCACAGCCAGCGGCTGCACCGGAACATCTTCCGGTTTGAAATGGAAGACCGGCTGCACATCCAACAGAATCTTGCGTGATGCGTAGAAGCGCTCTCCTTCTATCGCCCGGGCGACCAGCGATTTAGCATCGGCTTCTGTATAGCCGTCCAGCCGCGTGACCAGATAGCCCCCGAACTTCGCATGGGAAAATGGCACGTCTGCCTTCCAATAGCGATTGAGCCAGCCATAGCCGCGCGCGCCCGATCCGTGGATCGCAATCTTTTTCGCTCCGGGAATCTTCGAATAGTCCGTCGCCGCCAGGTAGCTGTCTACCGAGGCATTGAGCGGCGCCGTCTCGATGTTCTCATCGCGGGATCCAGTCTTGGCGCCGCGCACCCGAATCGGCACGCCCTTGGTCAGCACAATGAAGTTGATTTGTGGATGCATTGCTAGATACGCCACTACCGGACCCTCGATCTGCTGTGTGTAGAGGTCAATCGAGACAGTCTCATTCTCGGTCTTCACGGCAGAGTCTTCACAGCGAATCGCCAGCATCTGGTGAATGGAACGGCGTGTCGCATAATCCTTGGCGATGGCAGTCGAGATAGGGCTGTTGGCGTTATAGACGACCAGAACTTCGCGCGCGGTATGCGCCTGCGCCTCCGCAGCGCAGAAACTCAAAATCGCCAGAAGAGACAGAGCTTTTTTCGGCAGCCTCATCCTTTAGAGAATATAGGTAAAAGTCAACCGGTCTAGACACAGCCGCTGGTGCCCGTTTCTTTCACCGCTACTTTGGCAGCTAGCCTCGGTCCGAATCGGGTTCCCCATGTCTCGCTCTTGAGATATGGGACTCGATATATCCTCTACGCGATCCCCAGTATTTTATGCGTCTGCAAACTAAGCCGCCACTGCGGATGATCGAGGCAATACTGCACCGCCAGCTCCGTATTGCGCACACGATCAGGACCATCCATCGGCTGCAGAAAGAAATTCCGAAACACCAGCCCCTCAAACAAAGGGGGATCGAAGCCGAACTGCGGAAAAACCAGCTTCAGCTCGTGCCCGCTCCGTTGCACCAGCCCAGGCCCAGCCCCCACCCCGGCTTTGGGACTCACGCAAACCCAGTCAATCCCTTCGGGTGCAGCCACCGTCCCATTGGTCTCGACGGCAATCTCAAATCCCCGCCCATGCAGCGCGGCAATCGCAGCCGAATCCAGCTGCAGCAGCGGCTCCCCACCCGTGCAAACCACAAATTTCCGTCCGCCAGCCGAACCTGCCGGCCACTTGCCATCAACAGCAGCAGCAAGATCCTCCGCCGAAGCGAACTTCCCACCCCCAACACCATCAACACCCACAAAATCCGTATCACAAAACCGGCAAACCGCAGCAGCCCGATCCGCCTCACGCCCCGACCACAAGTTGCACCCGGAAAAACGGCAGAAAACTGCAGGACGCCCGGCTTGGGCGCCCTCCCCTTGCAGCGTATAGAAAATCTCTTTGACGGAGTAACTCATTCTTTCATTCTTCCCAACAGCGGTTACTGGCATACATAGTGGAACACAAACACAAAAGGCCAGTCCGCAATGGACTGGCCTTTCGCTAATATAATGCCGGCAATAACCTAATCTCCCACACAGTTACCCGTGCAGTACCATCGGCCCAACGAGGCTTAACTTCCGTGTTCGGGATGGGAACGGGTGATCCCTCGCGGTAATGTCGCCGGCAAACTTGATGGCGCTTGGCAGGTGGTTCCCTGCAGCCAGGCACTCTGATCCACTCGCATTCTGACAGTTTCTTCACATCGCGAGCTCAGGTGCAAACAGCAATCTGGCGCCAAAAAATAAGACTCAAACGAAAATTGATTGGGAATACTAGGGTGTTACAGAAGAATGTCGATAGAAGTTATCCCAAGCAGTTATGAAACTGCGCGGAGTTAATTCTATGGACAAGCCGAACGGGCGATTAGTACTGGTAAGCTACACGCATTACTGCGCTTCCACATCCAGCCTATCAACCAGGTGGTCTTCCTGGGCCCTTCAGGGAAATCTCATCTTGGAGCGTGCTTCCCGCTTATATGCATTCAGCGGTTATCACAACCGAACTTCGCTACCCAGCCGTGCCTTTGGCAAGACAACTGGAACACAAGAGGTTCGTCCATCCCGGTCCTCTCGTACTAAGGACAGCCCTCCTCAAATTTCCTACGCCCACAGCAGATAGGGACCGAACTGTCTCGCGACGTTCTGAACCCAGCTCACGTACCGCTTTAATAGGCGAACAGCCTAACCCTTGGAACCTTCTACAGCTCCAGGATGCGATGAGCCGACATCGAGGTGCCAAACCGAAGCGTCGATATGAACTCTTGGCTTCGATCAGCCTGTTATCCCCGGCGTACCTTTTATCCGTTGAGCGATGGCCCTTCCATACAGAACCACCGGATCACTAAAGCCTGCTTTCGCACCTGCTCGACTTGTAGGTCTCACAGTTAACCACTCTTATGCTTTTGCACTCGACGACTGATTTCCAAACAGTCTGAGAGTAGCTTCGCGCGCCTCCGTTACATTTTGGGAGGCGACCGCCCCAGTCAAACTACCCGCCTAACTATGTCCCTCTCCCGGATCACGGGAGGAGGTTAGGATCACAACACTCACAGGGTGGTATCTCACCGTTGGCTCCATCGAATCCGAGAATCCGATATCAAAGCCTCCCACCTATCCTGCGCAGTAAGAGTCATAACCCATAGTTAAGGTGTAGTAAAGGTGCACGGGGTCTTTCCGTCTAGCTGCGGGTAACCGGCATCTTCACCGGTACTACAAATTCGCCGAGCAACTCGTTAAGACAGTCGTACGATCGTTACGCCATTCGTGCAGGTCGGAACTTACCCGACAAGGAATTTCGCTACCTTAGGACCGTTATAGTTACGGCCGCCGTTCACTGGGGCTTCAATTCAAAGCTTCGCTTGCGCTAACCTCTCCTTTTAACCTTCCAGCACCGGGCAGGCGTCAGCCCCTATACGTCGTTTTCGACTTAGCAGAGACCTGTGTTTTTGTTAAACAGTCGCCGTACGCGCTTCACTGCGACCCTCCTTACGGAGGGCGATCCTTCTCCCGAAGTTACGGATCTAATTTGCCGAGTTCCTTAACGAGCCTTCACTCGAGCGCCTGTGGATATTCTCCTCGTCTACCTGTGTCGGTTTGGGGTACGGTTCCCTTTGTTCTCCTTAGAGGATTTTCTTGGCAGCGTGGAATCATCGTCCTAGCCCCATAAGGGACTGCTTTGCACCTCACTGTTAAGCCCCGACGGATTTGCCTATCGGAACCAGCTTACGTGCATCGACCGCTATAGCCATATGGCGGCACGATTATCCTTCTGCGTCACCCCATCGTCAAACGAACATTGGGAGGTCCGGAATATTAACCGGATGTCCATCATCTACGCCTCTCGGCCTCGACTTAGGGACCGCCTAACCCTGAGCGGATTAACCTTCCTCAGGAAACCTTAGACTTTCGGCGCGGAGGGTTCTCACCTCCGTTATCGCTACTTATGCCGGCAGGGTCTCTTCGCAACGCTCCACCAGTCCTCTCGGTCTGGCTTCAATGCTGTTGAGAATGCTCTCCTACCACGCACACCTCAAAGGTGTGCATCCGCTGCTTCGGTGTACAGTTTTAGCCCCGTTGTATTGTCGGCACCGGACCGCTTGACCAGTGAGCTATTACGCTTTCTTTAAAGGATGGCTGCTTCTAAGCCAACCTCCTGGCTGTCTGAGCGTTCCGACTTCCTTTCCCACTTAACTGTAACTTGGGGACCTTAGCAGGCGGTCTGGGCTGTTTCCCTCTCGACAATGAAGCTTAGCCCCCACTGTCTGACTCCCGGACTGGTTGTCGCTGGCATTCGTAGTTTGGTTGGATTCAGTAAGCCGGAAAGCCCCCTAGTCCATCCATCTCTCTACCACCAGCGCAAATCATCCGAGGCTAGCCCTAAAGCTATTTCGGAGAGAACGAGCTATCACGGAATTTGATTAGCCTTTCACCCCTACCCACAGCTCATCCGAGCTTTTTTCAACAAACACCGGTTCGGTCCTCCAGTGGGTGTTACCCCACCTTCAACCTGGCCATGGGTAGATCATCCCGCTTCGCGTCTATTCCTGCCAACTGAACGCCCTGTTCAGACTCGCTTTCGCTTCGGCTCGCTTACGCTTAACCTTGCTGACAAGAATAACTAGCCGGCTCATTATGCAATAGGCACGCGGTCAGACATTCCCTTGCGGGCATAGTCCTCCCACTGCTTGTAGGCACACGGTTTCAGGTACTTTGTACTCCCCTCGACGGGGTGCTTTTCACCTTTCCCTCACGGTACTGGTTCACTATCGGTCAGAGACTAGTATTTAGCCTTACGGGATGGTCCCCGTGGATTCAAGCAGGGTTTCACGTGCCCCGCCTTACTCAGGTACCCGCTTCGAGTCTGGATAGATTTCGCCTACGCGCCTGTCACGCTCTATGGATCCACTTTCCAGAGGATTCGACTATCTACCAGATTGGTAACTCTACTGTTGCGGGGCCTACAACCCCGGTAACACCGAAATGCTGCCGGTTTGGGCTGATGCGATTTCGCTCGCCACTACTTTCGCAATCGAGGTTTCTTTCTTTTCCTCCAGGTACTGAGATGGTTCACTTCCCTGGGTTCGCTCGCTCCCGCCTATGTATTCAGCGGGGCGTTCCTGAGGATTACTCAGGAGGGTTGCCCCATTCGGAGATCTTCGGATATAACGCCTGTGTGCGGCTCCCCGAAGCTTATCGCAGCTTGCCACGTCCTTCTTAGCCTGTCTCTGCCAAGGCATCCACCGTGCGCCCTTAGTAGCTTGACCATAGAATTAACTCCAGCGCAGGGAGCTGAATCGCTTCAGTCCTGATCAAAGTCAATCTTGTTATCCGCCTTGAGATCGATCGCTGTGATTCGCATCACTACGACCATTCTCCTAAAGACACTCTTCTTTATTTTGAACACTTTCCTAGCCGCTGCGTTCTGTCTTGCGACATATACAGACGGCCAAAATGTGCTCGGCCTTGTATTACCCAATCAATTTCGTTGTCAAAGAACATACGGCGCTTCTGTGTCGAAGCACCTGAGCCCTAGGGCTTGGAAACCTAACTGGCTAACTTAGTCAAACTAAGTCAACCAATCTATTTCCGGGTCGGCGTCTTATTTGCACAAGGCGCCCAACCGGAAACAGCGAATGAAAGATGGTGGAGCTGAACGGGATCGAACCGTTGACCCCCTGCTTGCAAAGCAGGTGCTCTCCCAACTGAGCTACAGCCCCATCTGCTGGGAACTTGCGGCTGAGATGGTGGGCCTGGGTAGATTCGAACTACCGACCTCACCCTTATCAGGGGTGCGCTCTAACCAACTGAGCTACAGGCCCGGCTTGGTCAGCACTCCTGGGCTGTTGCAGCCATGCCGAATTAAGCATAACTACAACTCGATTGCTCTTAATCCATCCTCATCCATCAATAGGTTTCGAGGACAAGGTTGAACGTGCTGGGCAGCTAAGCCGCCCGCGACCATCGTGGAAAACATTGCAGTCAGAGAAGGCCTGAACCGGACTCCTCGAAGCAAGACTCGCGTCTGACTTCGAAGGTTGTGTGACCACCGCATCCTACGTCTCTCGACGTTCCGCATTCGCGGAAGGGATGCAAGCGCCACAGCGTTCTCTCTTAGAAAGGAGGTGATCCAGCCGCAGGTTCTCCTACGGCTACCTTGTTACGACTTCACCCCAATCATGAATTACACCTTGGACGGCTGCCTCTCTTGCGAGTTAGCCCACCGGCTTCTAGTGCAACCCACTTTCGTGATGTGACGGGCGGTGTGTACAAGGCCCGGGAACGTATTCACCGCGGCGTTCTGATCCGCGATTACTAGCGATTCCAGCTTCACGCAGTCGAGTTGCAGACTGCGATCCGAACTGAGGCCGGCTTTTTCCGATTAGCTCCCCCTCGCGGGTTTGCGACGGTTTGTACCGGCCATTGTAGCACGTGTGTAGCCCTGGACATAAAGGCCATGAGGACTTGACGTCATCCCCACCTTCCTCCCCGTTATCCGAGGCGGTTCCACCAGAGTGCCCAACTTAATGATGGCAACTGGGGGTAAGGGTTGCGCTCGTTGCGGGACTTAACCCAACATCTCACGACACGAGCTGACGACAGCCATGCAGCACCTATAAAGCGGCCCATTGCTGGGAAGCGATGTTTCCACCGCGGTCCACTCCATTTCGAGCCCAGGTAAGGTTCTTCGCGTTGCGTCGAATTAAACCACATGCTCCACCGCTTGTGCGGGCCCCCGTCAATTCCTTTGAGTTTCAGCCTTGCGACCGTACTCCCCAGGCGGACTGCTTAACGCGTTAGCTTCGACACGGCGGGATTGGGTACCCGCCACATCAAGCAGTCATCGTTTAGGGCTAGGACTACCAGGGTATCTAATCCTGTTTGCTCCCCTAGCTTTCGTGTTTCAGTGTCAGTAATGGTCCAGTGAGCCGCTTTCGCCACAGGTGTTCCTTCCGATATCTACGCATTTCACCGCTACACCGGAAATTCCACTCACCTCTCCCATACTCAAGCCCGGCAGTTTCGTGTGCAGACTTCAGGTTGAGCCTGAAGATTTCACACACGACTTACCAAACCACCTACACACCCTTTACGCCCAATAATTCCGAACAACGCTTGCCCCCCTCGTATTACCGCGGCTGCTGGCACGAAGTTAGCCGGGGCTTCTTCTTCCGGTACCGTCATAATCGTCCCGATCGAAAGGAGTTTACATCCCAAGGGATTTCATCCTCCACGCGGCGTTGCTGCGTCAGGGTTTCCCCCATTGCGCAAAATTCCCCACTGCTGCCTCCCGTAGGAGTCTGGACCGTGTTTCAGTTCCAGTGTGTCCGTGCGCCCTCTCAGGCCGGATACCGATCACTGTCTTGGTGGGCCATTACCCCGCCAACTAACTAATCGGCCGCGACCCCCTCCTGAAGCGAATTGCTCCTTTGACCCGTAGGTATTATGCGGTATTAGCTAAGGTTTCCCTCAGTTATTCCCCACTCCAGGGTAGGTTAGTCACGTGTTACTCACCCGTGCGCCACTTTACTCAGGGCCGAAGCCCCTTTCTCGTTCGACTTGCATGTGTTAGGCACGCCGCCAGCGTTGATTCTGAGCCAGGATCAAACTCTCGTTTGAAACTGTTCACCAGTTCTAGGCGACGGAGGTCGACCTGAACTGGCAGCACTACGGAGTAAATCCGTAATGACTTATGTTGTGAGAAGATTCAAGCCAAAGCTGCTTGTCTTCATCACGACTGGCACGTTCAACCTATTGTCAAAGATCCTTACGACCCTCCGCCTGAGCGGTGCCGTTTGGATCGAGGCCTGAAGCCGAAGCTTCAAGTGTCCTCGAACTTGTCTGCGGTGGACTCTCTACTTCCGTAGCCCGACTCGCAAAATCTCAAAGAGCGACCAGCATTTGCCCGAGCCAATTTGGCTCGCGAGGCCCAAAACTCATCCCGGGTCCTCGGGTCTTGCAATGGTTGTGTTCTCTGGAGGATTCCCTACTGTATCCACAGGGGAGAGGGGCACTTGCCTCACCTCGCCCAACGAACTGGCCTCTCACTCATTTACCGGCGCATTTTCAAGCCGCCCGAGAAGCTCCACTGCCCAATTAAGCAACTTTTTAAGAGTATCACCGTTTGCTCTTATTTGCAAGCTTCGTCCATCTGTTTCTTGTCGGACATCTAAAAACCGCTTGCGAACCGTTGCTCGCTAATTTGTCTACTGCCTGCCTCCGTAGCCTGTGTACTGATTGGCTCCCGTTGGCAACTTTTCGAGAATAGCAACAGACCAGCAGGAATGCAAGGCTATTCGTGTTGAAAACTAAGATTCGCTGTGGAAAGCATAGGCCCGAAATCACGCTTCAGCCAGTAATGATGCGGCTTTTCGATAAGTTAGACGAATCTGCCAGTTATCCTCCACCCACCTGCCGCTGAATCAATCCCAAATCCGTAAGCCCATTCACAAAGAACTGCATCGCCAGCGCAACCAACAGCAATCCCATAATCCTCACCAGGATCCGTATCCCCGTTTCCCCCAGAAACCCCCGCACCCGGCTAGCCCCCGACAACACGAAATAACTCACCACCGCGGTAAACGCGATGCATCCCACAATCGCCGCCATCTGCCAGGCCGTAGTCACCTGCCCCACCAGCACCATCACGGAAGAAATGGCCCCGGGCCCCGCCAGCATCGGAATCCCCAGCGGCACAATCCCCGCGTCCTCCTTGTGAGACGCCTCTTCCGTATCTCCCGAAGCCTCCTGCGTAGGCGAGCGCTTGGCCTCCAGCATATCCAGCCCGATCAGCAGCAGAATCAGCCCACCAGCCACCTCAAAAGCCGGCAGCGTAATCCCAAACATGCGAAAGATCAGCCGCCCCGCCACCGCAAACGCCGTCAGCACAATAAAGCAGGTCAGCGCACCCTTGCGCGCCATCCGCGAACGCCGCGCCGCATCCACACCATCCGTAATCGCGAGAAATGAAGGAATCGCCGCAAACGGATCGACCAGAAAGAAAATCGAACTCACCGCCAGCAAAGAAAACCGCACATACGGCCCATTGCGCAGCTCGTTGATCACCCCCGCCGCTGGATTATCGAAGATCACAATCCGAGCCTATCTGAGCCATGCGACAAAGACCAGAAACCAAAACACAACGCCTAAGTCCCGGCCTCTACCCAATCTCCGCAAAAGACTCAATCGCCACATGCCCATGCGCATCCGCAACCGGCGCATTTCCCTCCCGCACCGATAGCCGAGTCATGCACCCAGCATCCCGCGCCGGATCAAGCTCCTTCGCCACATCCGACACAAACAGAATCTCCCCCGGCCCAACTCCCATCGCCGCAGCAATCGCCCGATAACTCTCCGCCAGCGTCTTAGGCCCAACATGCGTATCAAAGTAGCCCGAGATATACCGAGTCAGATCTCCCGCATTCGAGTGCCGAAATATCAGTTGCTGCGCCTCAACCGACCCCGAAGAGTAGATCGCCACCCTGGCCTCGCGCGACCATCGCCGCAGCGCCTCCGCCACATCGGGAAAGACGGCCCCCACCAGTTCACCGCTCTCAAATCCCGAACGCCACACCCGCCCCTGCAGCGCCTTCAAAGCGGTCGACTTCCGATCCCGATCCATCAGCCAAAGCAGATACGCAGCCGCCTCAGGAACCGAGCCCTCCCAGCTCCCGCCATCGTCCGGAGCAGCCAATACCGGCGTGCCGTCCGACCTATCCTCCGCTGCATTCTCCCGCGCCAGCAATTCCAGGTCGTCCTCAATCCCCGCATCCATCTCCCCTTCCCGCACACGCGCCCGCAGAAACGGCTCCAGATGCCGTCTCGCATACGGAAAGAGTTGTTCATAGACAAACGAAATCGGCGAGGTCGTCCCCTCAACATCCAGCAGATACAGCCTTGGCCTCGCGCTCATACTCCGATTGAGGTATCTACCCGCGCTCCCAGGTACGCAGGCCCAAAGCACAGCGGCTGGTATCCCTGATCCACGCCGCTCTCCGTGTAATGCGGAGTCCACCCCGTCGTGTCCTGAAACCACCGAATCGCCCGAATCCGCCGATCCTCGCACAGCGTAAACCAGTGCGTAGTGCCCCGCGGCACGCGTAGCATATCGCCCGGCCCAACCTCAACCGAAACCACCTTCTCGCCCTCATGAAGAAAGAAAACCCCACGTCCCGCGAGAATGAACCGCACCTCATCCTCCAAATGCGTGTGCTCGCGATCAAACTTATGCAGCATCGCATCCAGCCCCGGAGTCTCAGGCGTCACATCGATCACATCCGCAGTCGTGTACCCGCCCAGCCGCTTCATCTCATCGATCTCCGCAGCGTAAGCCGCCAGCACCTCATCGGCCGTCGCATTCTCTTGAACTCGCGACAGATCCCAGCGCTCATACTCCACACTCATCGGCGCAAGCTCCGCGCGAATTCCCTGCTCATCGTGAACCGACCTGTCTTCCGCGGGAACAAATACGACAGCCATAGACCCTCCAACCACGCCGGATGCCCCATCTTTTGCGTTCTTGCAAAAGGGTGGGAACCAAAAAAGCCAGAACCCGAAGACCAAAACCTCTAACGAAGTTCCGCCATCAGACGCCGCCCCTCAACCTCAAACAAAAACTCCAGCGCCTCCAGATGCCGCCGCGCCCCGGCGATCGACTCGCCCCAAGTATAAAGCCCATGTCGCCGCAACAGCACCCCATGCGCTCCGGTATGTTTCTTCAGCGCGGCCTCTAGTTCCCGCGCCAGCCCCACATACTCCTGCGAATTCTCCAGAATCGGCACCATCTCCCGATGTTCATGCGTAGCCACGCCCGCGAGCGCCTTCAATACCTCGTATCCTTCCAGCGGCACCGCACCCTCGGCAGCAAACCGGTCCGATAGCAACGTGTTCCAGATCGAATGCACATGAAAGATTGCCATCGCCTCCGGCATCCTTCCATAGATCACTCCATGCAGGCTCGTCTCCGCCGAAGGCTTCCCCGCCCCGGCGACCACACGGCACCCCCCATCAATCTCCAGCAGATCATCCGGAGTAATGGCACCCTTATCCAGCCCGCTCGCAGTAATAAAGATCCGCCCCGACCCCGCATCGCGAAAGCTGAAGTTCCCAGCCGTCGCCGGAACCCATCCTCGTCGGGCACACTCATGCGCCGCCCGGCATAGTTCCTCAGCCTGCCGCATCAGCCCTTCATCCCATTCCAGTGAGGTCATAGAACTCCAAGTAACACTGAAGGAACATTCTCTCAGACCCGGAATCTCCTGCAGCCAATACCACCCGCCACACTACGTATACTCACAGCCGGAGCCATCATGAATCGCCGATCTGTACTCACGGGCCTCGCCGCCGTCACCGCCACCCGCCTCACAAGTGCCCAAAACCTCACCCCCGCCGCCAACCCCGACTGGACCACCCCGTTCCCGCCCCACCGCATCGCCGGCAACCTCTACTACGTCGGCAGCCGCGACCTGGCCAGCTTCCTCATCACCACCCCTCAGGGACACATCCTCATCAACAGCAACCTCGTCTCATCTCCGCCCCAGATTCGCGCCGCAGTCGAAAAGCTCGGCTTCCACTGGAAAGACGTCAAGATCCTCCTCATCAGCCACGCCCACTACGACCACTGCGCCGGCAGCGCCCAGATCAAGCGCGAAACCGCCGCCCGCTATCTCGTCATGGACGCCGACGCCCCCGAAGTCGCCGCCGGAGGCGCAGGCAACTTCCGCTACGCCAACGACAAATCCATGCTCTACCCGGCCGCCAAAGTCGACCACATCCTGCACGACGGCGAAACCGTCCAGCTTGGCGGCGCAACCCTCGTCGCCCATAAAACCCCCGGCCACACCAAGGGCTGCACCACGTGGACCATGAAAATCGCGGACAGCGGCAAAACCTACGAGGCAGTCATAGTCGGCAGTCCCAACGTCAATCCTGGCTATAACCTCATCAACGACCCAAAGTACCCGCAAATGGCCGCTGACTACACCGCCACCTTCCGCACCCTAAAAGCCTTGCCCTGCGACATTTTTCTCGGAGCCCACGGCGGCTACTACGACATGCAGGTCAAGTACGCAAAGCTGAAGTCCGGCGACAAGAACGCCTTCATCGACCCCGCAGGATACAAAGCCTACGTAGCCGACCGCCAGCAGGCCTTTGAAGCCGAGCTAGCCAAACAAAGAGCCAACCCGATCTAAGGCCCATTCGCTTCATGCAGCCGTATGCAATTCTTGCAATCCGATCTGCCTAGGGCGCGACCGATTCACAGCGCGCTGGCAAAGGAACATGGGCTCCAGCTCTGGTGTCTATGAATCTATATGCCTCGCACACCAAGAACTGGAAGAATGTGCCTCTTGCATAAGCTCTTAAAAAGATATGTCGTAGCGACTTTACTCTTTATTCTTTCCGGCGTTCCCTCAAACGCACAGAGCTCCTATTTCCCGAGAGGAGTATTCTCGACAGACACTCGACTAGATAGATTTGTATCAAACTGGTATTCGAAGAACCTTACTGCCCTCAAAGAACCGTCTCTGTTTGCTCTGCGCAAGACGCAGCCGCATGACTCGTATCGATTTGTTTGGCTGCGCACATTTCACCATCCGGTCGCCATTCGCATTGACCTGAAAGCCGACGGAACGGGAATTCTCACAACCAAGATTGCCAATGGCGCAGGCGGTTACAACCCGGGTGTCCTAATAGTGAACAAAACAAGGCCGCTCACAAGCGAAGAAATCCATCGTGTTCTCGGGCAAGTGACCGAGTCAAATTTCTGGTCTCTATCTATTACTTGGACAGAAGATAGAAGAGGAGAGGATGGTTCGGAGTGGATCGTTGAAGGCGTAAAGAAAAACCAATACCATCTCGTCTCTCAATGGTCACCGAAAACAGGCCCTATCCACCAGATCGGCCTCCTCTTCCTCCTTACACTTGCCCAACTGGATATTCCCCGGAAGGAGTTCTACTGACGGTATGGACCGTCGCCTAAAATGGTGATTTGCTGACCCCTGCCCAATGCGAGCGCGTAGAGATCGTCCTCGTCTCCCCGCGCAATCCCCTCAACATCGGCGCAGCCGCCCGCGCCATGGCCAACTTCGGCTTCCAACATCTCAGTATCGTCGCCCCCTTCGCCACCAACTGGATGGAAGCCAAATCCGCCGTCGGCGCCCCCGATCTTCTCCGCGACGCCAGGGTTCACGAAACCCTCGCCGAAGCCGTAGCCGACTGCACCCTAGTCCTCGGCACCGGCTCCCTCGACCGCCGCCGCCCCGTTCAGTCGATTTTCGACCTCCCCAAAGCCGGCGAACAAATCCGCAGCATACTCAAGGAGCCGGGTGCCCCGGGTCTCGCTTCTGAGACTTGGGCTCAAGGCAAGCGTCAACCGCGCATCGCCCTCGTCTTCGGCTCAGAAAAACACGGCCTCACCTCCGACGACCTCTCCTGGTGCCACGCCCTGATCTTCGTCGAAACCTGCGAAGCCCAGCCCTCCATGAATCTCGGCCAGGCCGTAGCCGTCTGCCTCTACGAAATCTCCCGCACCCCCGCAACACCCGAACCACCTCCCCTCGAACCCGCCCGCCAACCAGATTCCGCCCAGCTCGACCGCCTCGCCGAACTAATCGAGCAGACCATGGAAGCCGTCAACTACACCACCCGAGGAATGCGTTCAGCCAACGGAGCCGCCCTACGCATCCTCCTCCGCCGTCTCATGCCCAAAGAAGCCGACCTGCGCCGCATCATGGGCCTTTTCCGGCGCATCCTCTGGCAGCTCGCCCACAACTCCCCGCCACCAAAAGATCAAACCGTCCTATAGTGGAAAGCAGTCATGAACCGATAGTGGGAAACTGTCATGAGCCAGCAATTCCTCAAGTCCATCCAGCGCGGCGCAACAGCCGAGGTAGCCGACGCCGTAGCCGCCGATCCAACGCTGCTCTCCTGGCGCGACGCCAACGGAGTCTCAGGCCTCATGTGGTCCATCTACAGCGGCCAGCCCCTGATCCGAGACTTCTTCCTTGCAGAAAAAGCCCGAACCGGCGCCCAGCTCGAATTTCTCGAAGCCGCATCGGTCGGCGACGCCGCAGCACTCGATCAGACTCCCGGCGAAATCTCCGAACTCATACAGGAATTTTCCGGCGACGGCTGGACAGCCCTCCACCTCGCCGCAGCCTTCGGCACTCCCGAAGCCGTCCGCTGGCTGCTCGATCACGGCGCTCCGGTAGCCGCCGTCTCCAACAACGCCCAGCGAAACCAGCCTCTCCACGCGGCACTAGCCCTTGGCCGCAACCCGGACACGACCCGAATGCTCCTCGACGCCGGAGCCGACCCCAACGCCCGGCAGACCGGCGGATTCACAGCCATCTTCTCAGCCGCCGCAGCCAATCGCCGCGACCTCGCCGAGCTACTGGTCACCGCTGGCGCCGATGCCCGCATCCGCAACGACTTCGGCCAGGACGCAGCCGGCTACGCCCGCGAACGCACCCACACCGACCTCGCCGACTGGCTCGAATCCCAGCCCGCGCCAGCCACCAATCCCTGAAACCGTCCTAGTCCGCAGCTGGCTCCCAAAGCTCCACCCGGTTCCCCTCTGGGTCCCAGAACCACGCAAACCGCCCGTAGGACTCGTCCTGGCGCTTTGGATCGATCTTGACTCCAGCCGCCGTCAGCCCATCCAGAACCTCATCTATCTTGTCCACCCGGAAATTCAGCATCGCCTGCTGCTGCGAGCCCTCTCCGAAATACTTCGTGTCCAGCGGAAAGAACGAAAACACCGTCGTCCCCGCCGCCTCCGGTCCTTCAAAGCTCGAATACCCGCCGCTTAATGGAACACCCAAGTGCTCGTGGTACCACTGTTGCAACCCCTTCGGGTCCTTCGCCCGCAGAAAAACCCCGCCAAACCCAACCGCCTTGCCCATCTCTACTCTCCATCTTCCGTCTCGATCAGCTTCTCGAGACTCGGCTTATATTTGCTCTCTCGCCCTTCTTGTTTGGGCTTCTCTTCAATCACACGCGCCGGCTTCGGCTGCCCTACCTGCTCGCGCGCATTCGCCTTCACCGCTTTTGTAACAGAAAACTTCGAAATTTTTCGCTTCGTCATGGCAGTCCCGAGTATGGAATACTTTTCTGCGGAACGAAAGTCGGAGCGTACCCCCCATGCTGGAAGAGCGCGAATTCTTTACGGAAACCACCGAGCAGCGAACGCACACGCTCGTCTGTCCCCACTGCGGTCAGCCAAGCGAACACAAAATCACCTGGGTCGTACGGCGAAAGAGGCCCCAGCTCCCCCGCAATGCCGACGAGCGCGACCGCGCCCGCTTCGCCAAAGCCCAGCCCTACATGGTCCGCCGCGACGACCTCGTAGCCTGCGGAAACGTACGCTGCCGCAAGCGCTTCGAGATCACATCGCTGCAAACGCTCGCGTTCTTGTAAGAGAGACCGGGCTAAAGAATTACTCACACACTTCGATTGTCTTCCCAGTCGTGCGCCCGTTTACAATCGCAGTGAAGGCACCACCAAAAAACCTCTGGAGAACCTGAGCCATGGCCAACACTCTGCTTCCCCCCAATGAACGCAACCTGACCCCCGATCAGGTCGAAGCCCTGGACAGGCGCAGAGACTGGGGACTCACCCTGCAGGTCATCGCCGGACAATTCGCCGTCATCTGCACCATACTGTGCCTCTGGGTCGGCCAGGATCTCACTTATTCCCCGGGCTGGGCCCACCCCATGTTCTATTACTTCCTCATCGCCCTCAGCATCGTCCTCGTCTGCGGCACAGCTGGCACCATCATGCGCCGAGGCACCGTCCCCCTCGACTAATTTCGTCTTCTTGCTCACACTAACAACGAAGCCGCCATCCTGAGCGAAGCCGAAGGATCTGCTGTTGCTTTTGCCGTTGCCTTTCTATCTGTCATTCCGGAAGGGAATCTACTTCTGCCTTTGCTAAACTAGCGCCCTACCTCACCTATGGGATAGCCTGAACAGGTGGCCACCGCCTCCGAGATAGTCGCAACCCCAACCGAACTCCACTCCCCCCTACGCGACAGCCACAACCGCGCCATCACCGACCTCCGCGTCTCCATTACCGACCGCTGCAACTACAAATGCGTCTACTGCCGCACCGGCCAGGTCGGCGCCCAGTACGCCGAGCTCTCTGCCGCGGAATACCTCCGCTTCATCCGCATCTTCGTCTCCCTCGGCATCAAAAAAGTCCGCCTAACCGGCGGCGAGCCGCTCCTTCGCCGCGACCTCATTGCAATCGTCCGCGAGCTCTCCGCCATGCGCACCCCAACCGGCCAGCCACTCGATATCGCCGTCACAACCAACGGCCATCTCCTCGAGTCCCTCGCTTCCCCGCTCAAAGCCGCCGGCCTCAGCCGAGTCACCGTCAGCATGGACGCCGTCAACCCCGAAGTCTTCGAGCGCATCACACGTATCCATGGCAGCTTTCCAACGGTTCTCCGAGGAATCCGCGCCGCTCAGCAGGCCGGCTTCCGCCGCATTAAGATCAACTGCGTCCTCCTTCGCGGCTTCAACGACGACCAGATCGAGGCCTTTGGCCACTTCGCCCGCAACGAAGATGTCATCGTCCGTTTCATCGAGTTCATGCCCCTCGAAGAAGACCGTCTCTGGAGTCCCGAAATGGTCGTTCCCCTGCGCGAAATCGTTGACCGCCTCAACACCATCGCGCCCCTCCATCCACTCATGCCAAACGCTCCCAGTGAAACCGCCCGCCGCTACGGATTCGCCGACGGCCGCGGCGAGATCGGCATCATCGCCCCCGTCACCCAGGCCTTCTGCGGAGCGTGCAGCCGCATCCGCCTCACCTCCGACGGCAATATCCGCACCTGCCTCTTCTCCCATCGCGAACACGACCTCTACGGCCCCATGCGCCGTGGAGCCGGAGACGACGAACTCCGCGAGCTCATTCTCTCCGCGACCCGACAGAAAGAGGCCCGTCATCACATAGGCGAGCCAGGCTTTCTCAAACCCTCGCGTTCCATGGTTCACATCGGTGGCTGATCCCTTGCTTCCCGCCAACCCCGAACGCGTATGATCAGTACAACTCAATCCACCGCAATCAAGTTTTAGGGCGTTTCTTCGCACTCACAGGATCCGCACGCTTCGCTGATGCCTAAAAACGCAGTAACCCGCGGCCCACTCGACGACCTTCTGGTCTTTCACGAACTCGCGCGTTCTCTCACCTCCACCCTCGACCTCAAATCAATCCTCCGCATCATCCTCGAATACATGGAGCGCTTCATCGACGCCGAACTCTGGGCGCTCCTCATGCTCGACCCTGGTCGCCACGAGCTTTACTACGCTGCAGCCGACGGTGGCGAAGACCCCCGCTTCGCAGGCCTCCGCGTGAAGCTCGGCGAGGGCCTCGCAGGCTGGGTCGCAAAGCACGGTGAAACCCTCATCATTCCCGACGCCGCCGCCGACTCCCGCCTCGCCATGGCCTCTCGCGGACATACCTTCTCCATCTCCTCCGCCATCGGCCTTCCCATCCGCGGACGAAAAGGCACCCATGGCGTCCTCGAAATATTCAATCCTCACCTCGACGAGCACTCCGACTACACCATAGCCTTCCTCCACATCCTCGTCGATTACGCAGCCATCGCCATCGAAAACGCTCAGGATGTAGCCCATGTCCAGCAACTCACCATCACCGACGATGTCACCGGCCTCTACAACGCCCGCCATCTCTACTCCGTGCTCGATCGTCAGCTCGAGCAGTGCCGTCGCGACTCCAGCTTTCTGAGCCTCGTCTTCCTCGATCTCGATCGCTTCAAGCTGGTCAATGACAACCACGGACACCTCGTCGGCAGCGACCTCCTCCGTCGCGTAGGCCAGCGCATCCGCTTCCTCTGTCGTAATACCGATCTATGCTTCCGCTACGGCGGCGATGAATTCGTCATCCTAATGCCAGACACCAGCCGCGAAGAAGCCTATCGAATGGCACGCTCCATTCACGCCGCCCTCGTCAACGAAGTCTTCATCATGGCAAAGGGCCTGCAACTCCGCGTAGGAGCGAGCGCCGGCATAGCCACCTACCCCGGCGACGGCCGCACTATCCATGCCATCCTCGGCGCCGCCGACAAACGTATGTACTCCGTAAAAAACACCGGCCGCGGCCGCGTAGAAGCCTGATTGTGTGGCAAGCCATCGGCACACTCGCCAGATCGATCTACCGAGACGAGTCAGATTCAGTAACTTGGCAAGATTGACACCGGAATGACCTAACCCTCCGAGTCCAAAGCTAAGCACCTCACCAATGCTTCGCCGGGTGAGTAGGTGGTCGTGTCTGGGAATCCACGCGGTCGAGTGGATCTTTCTACATTCTCGTAGATCAGGTGTCGGCTTTCATCCATGTCTGTCGTTACGCTGGTGAGCGTTGCGATCACTTCCTCCCCATCGTCAAAGATCATTTGAACTCGGCAATCTTGCAGTGCCTCTAATGCTTTGAACTCTTCTAGTGTCATTGCAGCCCCCTATTGGCAATGCCAGGTTCCCACCGAATCATCAACAGCCGGTCACTACCCCTCACTAACCAACCCATCGAACACCCCACCCAGCAAAACCCTCGCCTTCTGAAGCGTCATCACATCCGGATCAAAATACATATCCAGCACCACTGCACTTACCATCGACATCAACCCCGAAAACCGCACCTCTTTACTAAGCCTGCTCGCATGCGGACCCATCTCATAAAGTGCATCGGAAACCGACAGATTCAGCAGCTCCTTGAACATCCTCCGCAGCTTCTTCAGCTCACTCGGATGCCGAAGTGCATACAACTTGAACTCCAACATCAGGATCGCCCATGCCGGCTCATACAGCTTGATGTAGTACTTCCGAAACGCCTCCCGCTCACTCAGTCCCGCAGCCGTCTCCTTCGCCATAAAAATCTTTCCGCGATCATGCGTCTCCTGCATCCTGCGCTCAATCACTGAAAGAAAAAGATGCGCCTTGCTCTCATAATGCGCATACACGGCGCCTCGCGTCCGGCCAGCCTCTTCCGCAATCGCGTCAATCTGCGCCAGCTCGAACCCATCACGAAAGAAAATCTTCTCCGCCCCGTCCAGCAGCGCCCTGCGCGTCGCCTTCGAGCGTATCTCGTGCTTATTCAACTTCGCAGCCTGCCCACCACCAACATCTTCAGCCTTCATCCGCTCTCCACATCCAACCTGAAAAAAATTACCCCTGGAAATAAATACGTGTCGTCATGTATTTTTATATCTCTCAGAGTAACCCGCAATTCAGACGTACTGAAAGGAATTCTGCAGTGAACCACCAAAACCCGCTTCAACGCACCCTGCTTCTATTGCTGGCCGTCGCTCTCCCGCTCGCTCTTCCGGCATCCGCTCAATCCGATATCACCGCGACCAACACAATCGCCATCAAGTTCGACAAGACCATAATCGTCTCGCGCTCCACACCCACGCTGCAGGTCGTAGTCAATCCCATGATCGCCGCAGGCTCGCCCATCCACGACGGCACCTTCGCCGCCCTCAAAGACCTCGGCGCCGACTACGTCCGCTATGTACCATGGAACCCATATCCCAAGCTCTCCGTCGCCGAGCTCGACCCTCCGGCCAACGGCAAAACATCATGGGACTTCTCCCTCATCGATCCCTACACCAAAGATTTCCTCACTGCTACGCACGATCAGGGCCATAGCACCGTCATGAACTTCTCCACTATCCCCGCATGGATGTTCAAGACCGACAAGCTTGTGACCTATCCCTCCGACCCCAACCAGGTCTTCTGGGACTACACGCAGGGCACCGACCCCGTCGATCCCTCAGAGAAGCAGATCGGCGACTATCTCGCCCGCCTCGTCAGTTGGTACACGCAGGGCGGATTCACCGATGAGCTGGGCCAGAAGCACACCTCCGGCTACCACTACAAGTTCCCCATCTGGGAAGTACTCAACGAGCCCGACATCGAGCACTCCACCACACCCGAGGACTACACCAAACGCTACGACGCCATCGTCGCGGCCATCCACAAAGTCAGCCCCGACACCAAATTTATGGGCCTCGGCCTGGCCTTCACTACCGCAAACCCCAAGTACTACGAATACTTTCTAAATCCCAAAAATCACAAGGCGGGCACGCCGCTCGACTACATCTCCTACCACTTCTACGCCTCGCCTGACCCGAAAGAGGATATCAATAACTGGCAGTACTCTTTTTTCAACCAGGCCGATCAGTTCCTCGCTGGCATCCGCTTCATCAAGAGCACCCGCGACCGCCTCTCGCCCTCGACCAAGATGGACACAGACGAGCTCGGCGTAATCCTTCCCACCGATGGAGCCGAGATCGAATACGCGAAAAATCACCCAGACACCAAAGGCGCCCTCCCCGACCGCATCCCTGCCCTCTACTGGAACGCCGCCGGCTCGCTTTACGGCTATCTCTTCATCGAAGAATCGAAACTCGGCATCGACGTCATCGGCGAATCGCAGCTCGTAGGCTACCCCTCACAATTCCCCTCGGTCTCCATGATGGACTACAACAAGGGCAAGCCAAACGCCCGCTACTGGGTCCTCAAGCTGCTCGTAGACAACTTCCACCCCGGCGATAAGCTAGTAGAAACCAGCTCAGGCCAAGGCACATCCATCACATCGCAGGCCTATATCACTCCCACAGGCAAAAAACTCCTCCTCGTCAACAAACACAACGAGCCCATAGAAGTAACGCTCCCCGCCGAAGCCGCATCAGCCTCAGTCTCCACAGTCGATCAAGCCAGCGGAGACAACGCACCCCGAGTCTCCCAGCAATCCGGCAACAAGCTCACGCTAGCCCCCTTCGCCGTCTCCGTAGTCTCATGGAAGTAGCCATCTGACAGATCCGGATGCCCATCCTTTCCGCGCCTTTGCGGAAAAGGGTGGGGCCTCAATCAAATCGCCGGGTGCCGGGTGCCGCTTCCTCTATTGGTGGTGAGATGACCGGCAGGCCAGCTCCTGCTTTCGGGAAATGGATCGAAGTGCGGCGGGTGGCTCACATCTGAAATGAAGATACCCCAGATCTTGCGTGGTGCCCCATGTATCGCCTTTTGGGATAGACAACACACAAAATTTTCCTCACGCAACCGATAATCAAGTGATGGCCCGCGCAGCACATGTCGACCATGGGGATCGATCTGCCGTACAAAAGCTCTTGCCTCCTTGGATTTTCTCAAATTTGGCGAAGGTTATTTTCCAATTCTCAAGCTGGGTAGCATTCGTACAACTCATTCTTGTTTTTGGAGCGTCGACCATTACGTTCGATAATCGCTTTTTCTTGGTTGATTCCTTCACGGTGAGATTTTTGAGCCTCATCATATCCGGGATCTTTGGAGCGGTAATTTTGTCGCAATTCGTGCTTTGGTTCGGCATGATGTGGTTTTGCATCAGATATGACGAGCGAAGACGGTTGGCTCGGGTAGCAAGCCTCATAGCGCAATTTCTTGGCTTATCGATAGCATCAGCGATCGTTTACTTTATTGCCTACAACCCGCAGTTCAAACAAAAATGGCAGATAGCCCACCCTTGATCTAAGCACCACAGTGAGGGCGGGATAGTGATCTGATTCGTTCCGCACACGAACGACGGCGTTTGGGTGGGGCGCCCACCCAAACTCTTCATCCTGAGCACCCCATTCATGCGCAGCCGTATCGCGCATGGGTGGGGTCCACCTCCATAGCGAGCATCTAAAACTCCTCAATCAAATCGCGGCAGATGCGCCAGATCATGCGCCGGAACCCGCTCCGTCGGATACCCCGCCCTGATCCACGACCTCATGCCCCCTTCGATCACAGTGACCCTCGCCCCCATTTTCGACAGCATATGTGCAATGCGAATACTCGTTGCCTGCCTCATACATGAGCAGTAAACAAAAATATCGCAATCGCACTCCAGCATCTCCTTCAGCGCTTCCAGTTCTTTCGGCAACCTGCTCGGCTCAATCCTTATCGAACGCTCAATCCTCACTGCATCAGGATCGTAGTAACCATGCGATCTCACATCGGCAACAACGATGGGGCGCGCCGGATCAGGGTTTTCCATCCGCGCACGTAGTTGTGCCGCCGAAACCCTCGCCACATCGCGATATTTCCGATTGCGAATCGTGAAGATAAGAACCCAGACACCGTAGCCAATCGCCGCCAGCGCAAGCACCACCAGCAGCAAGTGCCCGAAAACAATAAACCTTCTCACCACCGTCTCGATCACTTCGCTCAAAAGGTACCCGCCCAACGCGAAGGTCGAGACAAAGACCAATGCTCCAATTCCATCCAGTATCAGAAATCGGGTCACTCGCATATGCAGCGATCCGGCCAGCGGAGAAGCGATCGAATTCAGCCCCGGCACAAATCTCGCAAAAAGAAGAGTCGTGGACCCGCTTCGATAAAAAAACTCTGCGGAGCTGAAGATGCAGCTCTCAGAGTTGAGGGACAAGCCGCATAGCCGCGTCAGCAGCCACCAGCCCGTGTATCGTCCGCCTAGGTACAGAATCGCTGAACCCGCCTGTTGAGCCACCGTAGCAAGCAAGATGACCATCAACAGGCTCAAATCTCCATCAGCGCACGCAGCTCCAGCGAGCAGCAGGCTCACAGATGTCGGCGCCGGAAGATCGATAGCAGAGAGAAACGCAATTACAGCAATTGCCTGGTAGCCATGCGTGCTCAGCCAAACAGACAAATTCATTTGTAGATAGGATGCCTCATCAACCTGATTCGTAAACCAAAAAAATCGACGCCTGATTCACACCGCCATAGCCGACCTGCGTATATTGTTCCAATGAAAACCCGCGCCGCAGTCCTATATTCAATGGCCGAACCGCAACCCTACGCAGCCTCGTCCCCGCTCGCCATCGAAGAACTCGATCTCGCCGCCCCCGGCCCCAACTGCGTCCTCGTCGAACTCATCTCCGCCGGCCTCTGCCACTCCGACCTCTCTGTAATCAACGGCAGCCGCCCGCGCCCCATGCCCATGGTTCTCGGTCACGAAGCCGCCGGAATCGTCCGCGAAGTCGGACCGAACGTTCAGCACTTCACCCCCGGTGATCACGTCGTCTTCTCCTACGTCCCCGCCTGCGGCCGCTGCGTATACTGCGCCACCGGACGCCCGGCCCTCTGCGAAAACGGCGCAAGAACCAACCTCGCCGGCACGCTCCTCGACGGCCGCTACTACCTCACCAACCGCGCAGGCTACCCAGTCCATCATCATCTGGGAGTCTCCGCCTTCTCGCAATTCACCGTGGCAGCCGCCGAATCCCTCATCAAGATCGACAACGACGTGCCACTCGAAATCGCCGCCCTCTTTGGCTGCGCAGTCCTCACCGGCGTCGGAGCAGTCAGCAATACCGCCCGCGTCGAGCCCGGCTCAACTGTCGCCATCTTCGGCCTCGGTGGCGTAGGCCTCAGCACAGTCATGGGAGCCGCGCTGGCAGGCGCCGAAACCATCATCGCCGTCGATCCCCTGCGGCACAAGCTCGATCTCGCCCGCACTCTCGGAGCCACGCACGCAATCCAATCCGGTCCCGACACCATCACTCAAATACGCGACCTAACCAGTGGCGGTGCAGACTACGCCTTCGAATCCACCGGTATCGGCTCCGTCCTCGCCACCGCCTACCACTCCACGCGCCGCGGCGGCACCACCATCACAGCCAGCCTCCCCGCTCCTACCGAACGGTTCGCCCTGCCCATCACCAACCTCGTCGCGGAGGAGCGCACAGTCAAAGGCTCATTCATGGGCTCAGCCGTTCCCGGCCGAGACATCCCGCGCCTTATCGCACTTCACCGCGCAGGCCGTCTCCCCATCGAACGCCTCGTCACAGCCAGCATCCACCTCGAAGACATAAACTCCGCCTTCGACCGCCTCGCCACCGGCGAAGCAGCCCGCCAGCTACTGCACTTTTAGCGACAAAGCCTTTGGCCAGGGCGTCACTTTTGTGTCGAAGCCTGAATGATCTTCGTCTTCAAAGGCACCGCATGGCGCAGGCCTACATGGAGCCGCACGATCTGCCCCGGCTCGGCATAGACCCGGAAGATCGCAGTCTGTTCCTTCATCGAGCCCACCATCTCCGCCGGCCGTGGATCAGAGTCGACCATCCATCCCGGCGCCACAGGCTGCTCCACCACAAAAACCGTGCGATCCGACGAGATGTTCTGCAACACAAACTCCTGCTCCTCAATCGTTACACGGCTTCGCCGCAGCTCATCGCCCACGATTGCCTCTTCCATGTGCTGTGAGTTGTTCACACTTTCAAGATGGCAAATCACCGGGTCGCGTTCGAGCTTCGCCTTCTTCACACCCGGATCGGGACTCGCAGAAGCCAGGAGCAAACGGCACTCCTGATCCACGTGAATTTCATGAACAATCGGATACTCGGGCCGCGGCGGGGTCGATTGTGGTGAGTTGGAAACTCCGGCAATGGTCGCCGCACCAAGGAAAGACAGGCCGCGCAGCAGAACACCTATACCCATCATGCGGAAATCTTAGCACTCATCTGCCCGGAAACGGGAGCGGGAAACAAAGCTCTGGGGAAGTATTTTTGGGGATCTATCCCTCATTTGCGATGGCGCCCGGGGTGAGCCACGCGCCCTACTTTACGGGAAAGCAATCGAGGTCATTGGCGAACTTGATTGGGCCTACGAATTTACGCTTTATTTCGGTTTCGGTCTCATTCTCTTTTCCCAAAGTTCGCAGCATTCGATGGGACAGAACCAATTGCTTGACGTGGGCATTCGCGGCGATCGATCCGATGACCGAAGGAGGCATATGAAGATGCCTCTCTACTCCCGTAGCGCCCTCAGGCACAGCGTTATGAGCGACGAATAAGTCTGCGTTCAGTGCCAGCTGTGTCAGGCCTTCGCCTTCTCCATTTGTATCGCCGCTAAAGACGATTCGCTTGCCGCCAATTTCCACCCGCCACGCAAGCGCAGGAAACGCGCCATGAACGACGCGCACCGCATACACGGCCATGTCGTCATTGCGAAAAACGAGAACGGGTGTTGAACTGTCCGCGACGTTATGGGGTTGCAATGTGTAGCTGCCTTCGGCGCCTGGTTCCACTAGGTCGCTCAGATAGCGCCAGGCTCCGTGCGGGTCACTGAAAAGGTCATGCACGAACTCAGTCGTGGAAGGCATGAATTTGTTTCCCGAAGGACCGTACACAGGAAGGGGGCGCTTGCGATCTTCGAACCAGGAAGAAAAGATCAATGCGGGGAAATCGCTGCTGTGATCGACATGCAAATGGGAGAACAGAAAGACATCCACCTGGGACATCTGAGCTCCACTCTCTCCAAAACGGAGAGTACTTCCACCACCTGCGTCAACAATCACGCGAGCGGCGCCGTTCTCCCATATGAGATAGCTGGTCGACGCACGCTTATCCTGCGACTCGGGTCCACCGGAGCCAAGCACCTGAACAGCCAGTCCAGTGGCGCCACATCCTTGTGCGATTAACAGCGGAACTTTGCATATTGATAGGATTACCGCACATATAAGTAGAGATTTTAGCGAGCCCATATTAGAACCTCCTGGCAGATGGCTCATGTATGTCTTTAGAGACAGGGGATTGAAGGCCTACTCCCCCACATCCTCTATCGCCTGCTGCTCCGCCATATCCTCAAGCTGCTTCCGCCAATCCAGCGTGTCGATAAACCCTCGCGACTCCCGCCACCCCGGCTCCACAATCACATGCAGCTCCAGGAACACCCGCGTCCCCAACAGTGACTCGATCTCCTTGCGCGCTCCCGTCCCAATCGCCTTGAGCTTCGCCCCGCCCTTGCCAATCAGAATCGCCTTCTGCCCATCACGCTCGCAATAAATCGCCGCCGCAATCCTCGTCACCGGCAGCTTCGGCTCCAGCATCCCGCCGCCTTTCACCGGCCGCGCCTTCTTCGCTTTCCCCGTAACGGGCGCCGGATCCTCCCACTGCTCAATCACCACAGCCGAGGCATACGGAACCTCCTCGCCCGTCTCCATCAAAATCCGTTCGCGAATCAGCTCCGCCACCAGAAACCGCTCCGGCTGATCCGTAAACTGTTCCGGCGGAAAATACCGCTCGCCCTGCGGCAGCTTCTCCACCAGCTTCTCAATCAGCATCTCCAGCCCATCGCGCTTCCGCGCACTGATCGGAATCACCTCAGCAAACACAAACTGCTTGCTCAGCGAATCGATCATCGGCAGCAACTCCTCCCGCCGAACCAGATCGATCTTGTTGATTACCAGAAACACCGGACAATCCAGCTTCCGCACCAGGCTCAAAACAAACTCATCCTCACTCCGCCAATCGCCCTTGGACCGTGAAGGTTCAGGAGCTGACTCCGCTTTCTCGGCCAACTCTGCAGACTCCGCTTTCTCCGCGACTCTCATCTCCCTGCTGGCATCCATCAGCAGGATCACAACATCTCGAGTCTCCAGCGCATCGTGGACCTCCTGCATCATGCGCCGGTCAAGCTGCGTCCCCGGCTTATGCACCCCAGGAGTATCCACAAACACAATCTGCGCCGCAGGCCTCTTGCCTTTTGACGGTACCTCCAGCACGCCGGTGATCCGATTGCGCGTAGTCTGCGGCTTGCTCGTAACAATGGCCACCTTCTCGCCCACCAGCGCATTCAGCAGCGTGCTCTTGCCCGCGTTTGGCCTACCCACAATCGAAACAAATCCAGATCGCAATCTCTACTCCACTTCCCGTCCGCTGGGAATCTTCTCTGTACTCACATCATCTTCGTCAGACAACGCCCCATTGACCGCATTTTCTTCGCGCGGCACATGAACGCGAATCTGCTCCACGCGCCGATCCGACGAAGTCACCACTTCCATCCGCAGGCCGCCAACTTCCACCACCTCACCCGCCAGAGGAATCCGCCCAACCGCCTCGCTCACCAGCCCGCCCACAGTCTGCGCCTCATAATTCTCCTCAGGCCGCCACTCCTCACCCGCCAGTTCCTCAAGCCGATCCACCGAAAATCCACCTGGCACCAGCCACACGCCATCACCCTCCGGCTGCGCATCCTCGACTCGCGCGTCCTCTTCATCCTCATGCTCGTCGCTGATGTTGCCTACAATCTCTTCCAGCAGATCCTCAATCGTCACCAGGCCAGCGACCTCGCCGTATTCGTCAATCACCACGCGCATATGCTGC
>Ga0206964_10045_pt1 | contig 38914 bp, 27 predicted proteins | sample Alteio_BWOrgHeat_25_FD_152980 | JGI IMG/M metagenome (GOLD analysis project Ga0206964, IMG submission 152980) | Enriched cells from forest soil in Barre Woods Harvard Forest LTER site, Petersham, Massachusetts, United States -... | ecosystem: Environmental > Terrestrial > Soil > Temperate forest >...
GTCCATCTACGACATTGAAGCCGGGTATGCAATCGACGGCAGCGCGAGAGCACGATCCCGTTCGAGCTTCGGAACACGGTCAGGCTCCTGGCCCGCGCATCATCGGGGGCTCGGACTGGCGATTGTGCGCTCCATCGTCGACGCTGCGGGCGGTGCAGCATCGGCGCGGAACCGGGAGGAAACCGATGCTGCTGTGACCGGGGCAATCCTCCGCCTCGAGTTTCCAATCGCGATTCCGGCCTCGACAGGTTGACGATCAGCCTGCTTCGCACATGATTTTTCGCACTCTGCCGCCAGCTCTCTTCTCTCGCTTGCTCCACACCACCAAACTCAATCAGCGTCTGCCGGGAAGGCCGAACACAACCAGCGGAACCGGCGGCATGGTGACATGGCGATCCGTAACGCCTGACTACTTTCGTGCACTGAAGATCCCCATCGTCGAAGGCCGTAACTTCACCGAGGCAGAACGCAGCGGCTCGGATCATCTGGTCATTCTCAGTAAGCTGCTCGCATCGCGCTTGTTTCCCCAAGGCGACGCGCCCGAAGAGGTAATTGGCAAGCGCATGCGCCCCAGTCCGGACGGCCCCTTTTACACAGTTATCGGTATCGCCGCGAACGTGAAGAATGGCGGTCTTACTAGTGGGGACGATCCTGAATACTATCGCCTGCGAAGAAATCTGCCCGAAGACTGGCACTCTCAGGCGATCCTGATCGCCGAAACATCGCTTCCCAGCGCGACAATCGCTCCACTGATCCGCGCCGAGATTGGACGCATCGATCCGACGCTGCCAGCTGAAGTGGAAACGCTCAGCGATCGTGTAGGCCGCCTTGAAGATCGGCCGCGCTTTGCTACCGCACTGGTGGCGCTCTTTGCTTTCACTGGCCTCGCGATGGCAGTGATCGGTCTATATGGCCTTACGGCATTTCTCACCAGCCGCCGCACGCAGGAGCTTGGCGTTCGTATGGCGCTCGGCGCGGACCGCGGAGACATCCTGCGGCTTATCGCGTGGGATGGTACGCGTCTCATCCTTGTGGGAGGCGCGCTGGGAGTGGTAGGCGCACTCGCGGTTACACAACTACTCGGCAGTCTTCTCTTCCAGGTCGGCCCGCGCGATCCGGCGATATTTCTTTTAGTTGCTCTGATGCTTGCATTGGTTACGCTGGTCGCCATTCTGATTCCAGCGCGCGCGGCTACCCGGATCGATCCTGTAGCGGCGCTTCGCCGGGAATAGAAACGATTGCGCAGGCAACGATTATGGTTCGCTTCGATTACTCCGCAAACGATGAAAGCGATCAGCAGCGACACAGCATTTATGTTCATTTCCAAAAACTTGCAGGATTGAAGTGTGTTGTGGGAGACGCAGTGGTCTGCGCAGCGGCACGGGCGACTCTCCAGGGACATAACGTCAGTGGTACACTTCGTGCACCTGAAAAGTCCGACCGGAGATCCCGGCTCGGAGGAGGTGTGCAATGGCTCTCATCCTGTCAGTGGATAGTCGTGCTGCAGTCAATCAAAACGACCGTCTCGAAATGGAGTTAGTCGCGTCTCTTAATGACGGGACCACGGCGACCTACTCGTTCAACGTGAGTTACAAGAAACACGCAGTGTCTTCGTACAAGACCAACTGGACGGCGCCACCATCGGCCGTCACGAATACGCTCGTGAACATGAGCGAAAACGAGTTCACGATGGCATTTACAGAATATGGACGGCTGCTGGGAGTGAAGATGGATCACCAGGAAAGCACTACTTTCGATCCTTCCGCTCCCGCCAACGTGATTGTCACGCGCCAGATCGCGTGGTCGAGCGATGTGGCGAATCTCGGCGGGAATGTGCATTGCTTTCCGTGCGTGGTCGTGGGTCAGACGCCCAAGGCTGTGAGCCTGACGACGATTCAATTCAATAACTTCAAGTTAGTCGCGAAGTACCTCTATCGCATCGGCGATATTCCCACGGGCGGAGCGCAGAACGCGTGGAACGCTATTCAGGTTTTGGTTAACGGTCTGGCAGGGCAGCCGAACGAGTTGCTCTCTCAGACCGAGATTTCGACGCTGACGGTCCGGCTTAACACGCACATCGGCCTCAACCAGATGGTCAGGGCAGACCAGGGAGCGGTTCAACGGGCTGTGAATGTGGGCAACCGCCCCAACCCCAATCCCAACCGGCCACCGTTCCGAGGTAACGGATAGCACGGCTGGATGAATCCAATCGGTGGGTGAGGCATCGAAATACCTGTTGCAACAACTAATTACCCTGAGCCAGAGGAATCGCCCACTATGCAGATTGGAATCGACAGCTTCGCCGCCGCGATCAAGGACCCCGAGACAGGCACTACCATTGCGCCAACAGAGCGCCTGCGCAATTTGATTGAAGAGATTGAGCTGGCCGATCAGGTCGGCCTCGGCGTCTTCGGTATCGGGGAGCATCACCGCGAAGAGTTTCTCGACTCGGCGCCGACGATCATTCTCGCTGCGGCTGCGGGGCGCACGAAGAATATTCGGCTTTCGAGCGCAGTGACTGTACTGAGCGCTGCCGATCCGGTTCGGATCTTTCAGGAGTTTGCGACGCTTGACCTGATCTCGCAGGGCCGCGCTGAGATCGTTGCAGGGCGCGGTTCTTTTGTAGAGGCGTATCCGCTCTTTGGTCTCAAACTTGAAGATTACGATTCGCTCTTCGTAGAGAAGCTTGATCTGTTGCTTAAGATTCGCGACAACCTGAGTGTCGAGTGGAAAGGCAGGCATCGCCCTGCACTCAATGGGCAGGGAATCTATCCCAGACCGTTGCAGGAGTCGCTGCCCATCTGGGTTGGCGTGGGCGGCACTCCGCAGTCGTTCGCGCGCGCGGGCTATCTGGGCCTGCCGTTGATGGTAGCGATCATTGGCGGTCAACAGCATCGCTTCCGTCCGCTGATCGATCTGTATCGCGAGGCAGGCGAGCGTGCGGGACACGCGCCTGAAAAGCTCAAGGTCGGCCTGCATATGCTCGGTTTTCTCGGCGACACGACGCAAGAGGCCGCTGACACCTTTTATCCGGGCTACGCGACCATGTTCACGCAGATCGGCAAGGAGCGCGGCTGGGCTCCCACGACGCGCTCGCAATTCGATCTGACACGCGGGCCAACGGGCGCGTTTCTGATCGGCGACGCGGAGACAGTTGTCGAAAAGGTGCTGTACACCAATGAGGCACTCGGCAGCATTGCACGCCTCGACTTCCAGATGACGGTGGCTACGCTGCCGCACGCGAAGATGATGAAGGCGATCGAAATCCTCGGCACAAAAGTCGCGCCTGCGGTGCGCAAGGAGCTGGGCGTTTCGAGTTGAGCGCACATTCCCCGCTCTGTGCATCGACAATGCGATAGGCTGAACGGAGAGTTAGCTCAATGAGATTTGGATCGGTTGCGCTGCGTGCCATCGGCTTAGGTCTAGCTGTTCTGTTCGTGTTCCGTAGTGGGCAATCTTTGATTGCCCAGGAGGCGGCAGCGGGAAAGGCAGTCGCGTGGCCGGATCCTCTCATTACACAGGCGGGCAATCACATAGCAAGCGCTGCAGATTTTACCGCTGTTCGCAGGCCTGAGTTGCTGCGCGAGTTTGCCGAGAATGTTTACGGTATAACCCCGACGCAGAAGCTGCCTGTTCAATCGCGCGTAACTTTGGTGGATAATTCTGCGCTGCATGGCGAGGCGATTCGCAAGCAGATCACGATCACAGTCGGTACTGCGCCCGTCACGCGCGATCTGCATGTCCTGATCTATCTACCCGCGAAGGCGAAGCGTGCGGTGCCTGTATTCGTCGGCCTGAATTTCGAAGGCAATGTAAGTACCACGGCTGATCCCGGCGTCGATCTCAATGACGAATGGGTTCCCGATGCGGCTGAGTCCGATGTGGTGCTGCTGGGCGCGCTGAAGAACAATTTTCGCCGCCGCGCCAGTGCGGCTTCGCGCGGACACGATGCTGGCAAGTGGCCATTCGAAGCGATCGTGAGGGCGGGCTATGGCGCAGCGACGGTCTATGCCGGCGATATCGAGCCCGACTTTGCGACAGGCATTGGCTATGGCATTCGCCCGCTCTTCTTCAGACCGGGACAGTATATGCCTGACCTGACAGACTGGGGTGCCATCGGCGCGTGGGCGTGGGGCTTGAGCCGTGTAGCTGATTATCTCGCTACCGATCCGGCAGTGGATGCGCACGCAATCATCGCCACGGGTCACTCGCGCATGGGCAAGGCTGCACTTTGGGCGGCGGCGCAGGATTTGCGTTTCGCGATGGTCGTCTCGAATGAGTCAGGCCAGGGCGGCGCAGGGCTCACCCATCGCGAAGCAGGCGAGACCATCTGGCATCTCAACGTTGCATTCCCCTACTGGTTCTCACCGAGCTTTCACCGTTTCAATGGACGCACGAAAGAGTATCCGCTTGACGGGCATCTGCTGCTGTCACTCATTGCGCCACGCCCGCTCTTTGTTGCGAGCGCACAAGACGATCCATTGTCTGATCCCGAGGGCGAGTTCCTGTCGGCGAGAGCTGCAAGCTCGGTCTACCAGCTATTCGGGCTGCAAGGTATCTCGCAGGATACAAGTTTTCAGGTCGGCAAGCTCGCCGGCAAGGATCTTCGCTACTACTGCAGACCCGGCAAGCACGACATGCTGCTTGAGGATTGGCAGCGGTATATCGCGTTTGCGGATGAGCACTTTCACCCAACCAAATTCTAGCCTTTGAGTACGCGGCTTACGTTCGCTGGCGACGCGGGTACCTCCCGGTACCGTCGTCTACTTGCCTCTCGAGATTAGTGAGCGTGCACAGCATTTTGGGCATGGTGTTACGGCAAGTGTCGCATGACTCAGCGGTATGACCCTGGACATAGATGCCGGATGTTGTTGCGGCAACCTCGGACATATACAAAACCGGTGCCCTATATTGCGTGCGAAGGTTGTGTGCATAGTACTGCACTAACTTTGGCGCAGCACATGAAAATCTACCCGACGGCGTTTCTATGTCGTTACCGCTGCAATCCTTGTATTGGGCGTTCATCGCCGTGATATCGGTGTCGGTAACATAGTGATGCGCAACGCCGTGAAAGAGGGCAATCTGAGCGGCTACGGTCGTGGCGAAATAGTAGTTGAAACCGGATTCGGCCAGCACCAACTGATGGTTTGAGCCGTCGCTCTCGCGCACATCGAGAATACCGAACATGGGCGGAGCGGTCTGAGTTCCGTGAGCAGCGACGAGGCTTTTTGCTAGTGCTCTCAGCCTCACGGTTTCATACAGGCGATGATCGGCCGAGAGGCGCCCGCACACTGCGCAGAAATACCCGGGCTTGTAGACTCGAGGACTTCTATCAGGCTTAGGAAGAATCTCTTCCTTATTCTTGACGAATCGTGCGGAAGCGTCCTTGCTCGCCGCGTCGGATTTGAATTTGTAGTCGCCGTACGAAACGCCTGTGAAGCTCTCACCCGTAACCGAGCTCGGCGCGCTCGCCTTGAGGCACTTCCTCAGGAATTTACGCAGAACCCAGCCATTGGGCCACCACACTGGAGCGGCGCCGTTGGCCTGCCCAACGGTAACCTGTACCTCGACGTAGGGAGCCAGGCCCAGGTTGTAGCTGTCTTGATCGGTAGTAGTCTCAACCTGGCATTGCGGAGTCATCATCACGCTCTCCGCCGTCGGCGTTACTTTGGGATTGTCGCGATAGATTGGTACAAGCCTGGACTCGGTGTAGTAGGTGAATGGCATGACAATGTCTCTTGAAATTGAGGTTTGAACCGAAAACGATCCGAGTTTACCGCGACCAGCATTGTCGCGCAAGATGACCTATACGATCATCCCAGAGAACCTGAGTATTCGCGGAGTGACACCCTTTGCCTTAGTGCACTGTCTTCATCTTCCGGCTCATGAAGTCCATCATGAGATAGTTGCCCAGCGTCTCTGGAGTGGTGAAGTAAGCCTTGCCGCGGCACATGGCTGAGACGCGTTGCACGAACTGCACAAGGCCCGGATCACTGGCCAGCATGAACGTGTTGATCATGATTCCTGCCCGGCGACAGCGCGCTACTTCTTCCAATGTTTCTGAGAGCACAAGCGGATCCAGGCCGAAGGCGTTTTTGTAGATGCGTCCATCAGGCAGTGTGAGCGCGGAGGGCTTGCCATCAGTGATCATTACGATCTGCCGCATCTCCTTGCGCTGCCGATTGAGAATACTGCGCGCGAGACGTAAACCCTCGCGGGTGTTGGTGTAGTGTGGGCCCACTTTAACGCGAGCAATCTGCGAAACCGGCACCTCTTCGGCGGAGTCATGAAAGAGCACGAGACTGAGTGTGTCTCCCGGATACTGCGTGCGAATCAGATGCGACAACGCCATCGCTACACGCTTGGCCGGCGTAAAGCGATCTTCGCCGTAGAGGATCATCGAGTGCGAGCAGTCGAGCATGACTACTGTTGCGCAGCTCGATTGATAGTCCGACTGCTGAACGTGCAGATGCCGGTAGTCCACCTCGATAGGCCAAGTGAGATCGCCGCCGTCTGAGCTCTCAGCCTGTGCGCGTGCCTGATCAATCATCGCTGCCGCGAGCGTTGCATTGGCATCGAGATTGAGCGTGTCGCCGAATTCATATGGCCGGATCGAGCCGTTGATTTCAACGCCGGTGGCCTGATGCGAAGTGTCGTGCCGGCCCGCGCTGGCGCGGCCCAGCGAGCCAAGGAGGTCCTGCAAGGTTTTGTAGCCGAGAAAATCAAGCGACTTGTCCGTTACTTCGAAACGCGCATGAGTTTCGCCGCCGCCGACCTGTCCTTGTCCAGTCGAACTTTGCGACGGATCCTGAGGGGGGTCGATGCGGATATAGTCCTGCTGCTCCATGCGCTGAATGAGCTGATCAATGAGCTTGTCGATCTGGCCTTCCTGGGCTGCCTGGTCGAGTCGCTCGCGCATGTCGGCATCGAAGTCGCCAAGCTCAAGCGCCTGCCGCAACGCCTCGCGCAGATTCTCCAGCGTGTCTTCGCCGCTCATCTCGCGAAAATTCGAATACGGATCCTGAAATCCCGAATCGAGCAGATACTCGGACAGCTTCTGCATCAGGTCTTCGAGATCCATATCACCGGCCAGGTCGCCGGTATATCGCGTATAGCGTATGCGCTTCATGGTGGCATCTCCGGACGCTGCTAATTAAAGCTGCCTCGCCGCCCCGACCTTCGCTGCTGCCAGTCTTCGTAATTTGGCTCGTCCTCTACCTGCCGCTGCTCGCGCCGCGCGGCCTTGTCGGGTGCAAAGAAGCCGCGCTCTTCGCTGCGGCTGAGCTTCTTGTGCGCGTAAAGGCCCTCGAGCAGGAACTCCGCGCCGGCAACAATCTGTGCCGGATACTCGGTGCCCTTGAGGCGCACGGCTCCAAGCTTTTCAATCAGTCCCTGGATCTGCTTAAGCTTCTCGACGATGACCTTTGATGAATCCGTGTCATCCATCTGCAGAGTGCCGCCGAGCTGGAACCACTGCTCTATCTGCTGCGTGTTGGCGTCCGTGAAGTACTTGTCATAGACACGTGCGACGGCATTGCGCAGAATCTCTCGCACGATGGTATCAGCTCCGCGAAGTTCGCCTTCGTACTCGAGCTCAAGCTTGCCGGTAATGCCCGGCAACGCAGCGTAGAGATCGGTGATGCGCGGAACAATCAGGCGCTCTCCATGAATGAGCGCACGACGCTCGGCATTCGAAACAGCAAGCTCGAGCGTCGCAATTGGAAGTCGCTGGCTGACGCCGGATTTCTTGTCGACGCGGCGGTCTTCGCGCGCGAGGAATGCTACCTGCTCGATCACCTCGCGAAGAAAGAATGGGATATCCAGCGAGCCGGTGCTGTGGGCCTCGTTGCCCCAGCCGCGGTCGGTCCACGCTTCCTGGCGCGTGATGGCGATGCCTTCGTCCACGGTGGCCGCATAGTGTGTGCGAATCTCGGAGCCGATGCGATCCTTGAGCGGAGTCACAATCTTGCCGCGCGCTGTGTAGTCCTCAGGATTGGCGCTGAAGACGAGCGCCACATCGAGAGCCAGCCGCACCGGGTAGCCCTTGATCTGCACATCGCCTTCCTGAAGGATATTGAAGAGCGCGACCTGGATCTTTCCCGCTAGATCGGGAAGCTCGTTCACCGCGAAGATTCCGCGATTGGCGCGCGGCAGCAGGCCGTAGTGCATAGTGAATTCGCTGGCGAGGTCGTGGCCCCCACGTGCAGCTTTGATCGGATCAAGATCGCCGATCAGGTCGGCCACCGTCACATCCGGAGTCGCGAGTTTCTCGACGTACCGGTCGTCGGCCGTGAGCCACTCAATCGGCGCCGCTTCTTCCAACTCAGCAACCAGTTGCCTGCAGCGCCTGCACAGCGGTGCGTATGGATTATCGCGAATCTCGCAGCCCGCAATGTAAGGTGTTTGCTTGTCCAGCAGGCCGGTCAGCGCGCGCAGGATGCGGCTCTTGGCCTGTCCGCGCAGGCCGAGCAGAATGAAGTTTTGCCGCGAGAGGATCGCGTTGGCCACCTGCGGCACTACTGTGTCGTCATAGCCCACAATGCCTTCAAAAAGAGGCTTCTTTTCACGCAGGCGAACGATCAGGTTCTCCCGCATCTCATCTTTTACGGTGCGTCGGCCAATGCGAGCCTCAGAGTAAAGACGGCTCGAGCGAAGCTCGCCAAGTGTGCGCGGCAGCGAGCTGGACGGGTTGGAATGGGGCATTGCGCCTCCCTGAGATTGCTCTTAGAGTAGCCGACTTGGCGCGAAGATGCAGAAGTACGCTGTGAAACCAGTTGCCATGCGGTGAAAAGAATTCGCTGTTTTTGTAATGCGAAAGACGCGCCACTATTCCAGCCGGCGCTATGCCTGCCTGCGGCTCTCACCGCGCTCTGGACCTCTCAGGCCGGCATCGTGTACTCTTCAATGATTCCATTCTGTAAACAAGCGAGTAATTGATGAAGGCCGTTGTTGCGCGGATAGCCGCGGTGTTTTTCGTGTTCGTGTGTATTGTTCCGGCGGCATTTGCCGCGAAAAAAGTAACAGTGGACGAGTTGTCGACCATGCTTACGAGCCTGTACGGGGAGAAGAAGACGGACCTGCAGATCTCAGGAGAGCTGAAACTGATCGAGCTGCGCGAAGAGCTGACGGTGCCTGTGCTCAACTCCTACAGCAAGTATCAGCCGGGGCCACTAACGGTTGAGCAGCTAACCATTCTTCAATACGCCAGCCAACTCCAACTGCTTCCCGCAGCTGCCTTGGCGGACAAACCCGCACCGGACGAGGTCACGCAAAAGTCGATCCTCGAAAAAATGAAGGGCTATGTCGGGAACACATTTTCGCATCTGCCCGATCTTTCGGTGACCAAAGGGACCGCACGTTTTTCCGATGCCCCGCTTTCCCAGATTCAGGATTTTCGCCTTTCGCAGGGAAACGGCACGTTGATGGGCGGGACGGTGCACAACCTTACCGGAAATTACATCCGTTTCCACGGCATAACCAAAGTGGACATGAATGTTTTGGGCGGCATCGAGAAGCCGGTCTCCGGGAAAGCCGGCCCGGCGAACGATCCACAGGGGTCAGTGGCATGGGGTCAGTTCGGGCAGGTGCTGCGCGGGGCAATCGAAGAGGCGGCGAACGGTGGCACTCTCACTTGGTCCCACTGGGAGAAAATCAACAAGCTCGAAGCTGCTGTCTTCGATTTCTCCGTGGACCGTGCAGAATCGCACTACGAGGTGAATTACTGTTGTTTTCCGAACTATGACTTGAGTGGAGGGCACATCGGGCCATCTCAGACGATCATCGATTGGAAACCCTTCAAGACAACGGTCGGCTATCACGGACAAGTCTATGTCGAGCCCAACTCAGGCTATGTGCTGCGGCTCATTGTCCGCATCGATCCCAAAACGACCGACTTTATTCATGAAGAAACGACACGGATCGACTACGCCACACAGATGCTGGATGGAAAGCCTTACCTGCTGCCTCGCACCCTGGTTACTCTCAATAACGTGGTGATCACCGGCGAGGGCGGGGGGCAGACCTACACAGAAGTGCGCGCGATTCTCGCCTCGGAGTATTCGAACTACAAACACCGCCAGTAGCCATTCCGCGGTGTGGCTGAGACCCCCAGCCGGGGAATTGTCTGAGCTGTCGTGGGCCGTGTAAAGTTCCAGTGACAGGGAAATGGTGGTTTTTGGCAATGCGCAACAGGTTGGCGCTTCTCATAGTTTTGTTTGCAATGCCGGTTTCGATGCTGGCAGCGAAGCGCGTTACCGTTGAGCAGTTGCGGCAGGCCGTAGACGCCGCCCACGCAGCGCAACGCGGCGATGAGGCCGTTGTACGACAGCTTGGAGAGATGGAGCTGAGCGAGCGCTTGGACACGGCGCAGCTGCAGCCGATGATCGCCGAAAGTCCGGGCCCGAAAACAACACAGTTTCTTCAGGCGCTTGCCGACAGCTCGGCCTTTCTCTCTCCGCCTGCCATCGAAATCCCCACGGCGCCCGCGCCCGATATTCCGACACAGAAGGCCATCATGGCGCGGGTAATTACCTACACGGCGCGTACGCTGCCGACGCTTCCTGATTTTGTTGCGACGCGAGAAACTAGGCACTTCGACGATTCGCCCGTGGTTCTGAACGAGGGAGAATGGCCGATGCGATTGGGGCTGCATTTGAAAGCCAGCTACCAGTCCCCGATCGCCTATCAGAATGGAAGAGAGACTGACGACCCGTCGATGATCGCGAAGGTCTCTGCGCCCGGCAACAAAGCACCCAGCCGCGATTCCGGACTGACATCATGGGGTGAGTTCGGCCCGATCCTCGGCATCGTGCTGGTGGATGCAGCGAAGGGCAAACTGGGCTGGGCGCGATGGGAGCAGGTAGACGGCAAACCGGTTGCTGTTTTCCAGTTCGCGATTGATCGATCGGTGTCGCATTACAACGTTCAATACTGCTGTACGGTGCGCCAGGAGGTAGTCAACAGCAGCTACGGCGGCAATACGTCGCCTGCCGGCAGAAGGGGAGCTGGCGAAGGGGCCACTAGGGGCATTGCCGATCCGAATAACCTGGAGTCAATGAAGGAGATTACCGGCTATCACGGCAATCTCACCGTAGATCCTCAGTCGGGCACGGTTCTTCGCATTACCATCGAGGCCGATCTGCACGCGAATCTTCCCATTCAGCGCGCATCCATTCTTGTCGACTACGGTCCGGTGAAGATCGGCGAGACTACTTATATCTGTCCCACACGCAGTATTTCGATCTCCGCCTCTCGCGAAACCTATCAGGCAACGCCTGTGGCCGCCATTGAGACTGTGAACAAGCTGCAGCTCAACAACGTGGTCTTCAAGGACTATCACCGCTTCGGCTCAGAGTCGAAGCTGATGGCAGCGTCTGCGGATGACACGCTTCCAGGCAATGCTGTGCCGACAACCTCGACGTCGGCGGAGACCGCCCTTGCGCCAACCGCGGTTGCAGCGGCTGCTGAACCTGCGGCCGCCGCGGTTCCGGTTGCGTCGCCTCCTCCGGCTGTCCCGACCAAAGCTGAGACTGAGGAAGAGGTTCTCGTCGATCCGCTCAATGGCATGCCGGCGGGCGCAGGCGGCAGCGACTTTACCATCAAGGTGGCCACGCGATTTGTGGATCTTGGCCTGCACGCATTTGACAAACACGGAAAGCCCATCACCGATCTCAAACAGGACGAGATCGAGATCTACGACAACGGGCGCAGGCAGCAACTGAGCGCCTTCCATCATGCCGGGGGCCCTGTGCCTGCCCAGTCAGTGTCGCAGCCTGAGCAGCCTTCGGACACGTTCACCAACGTTGTGCAGGTCGCAACGCAGAAAGAGGAGGTGCCCGACACCCTGATTCTGCTGATGGACGAGAGCCATCTTGCGTTTGAAGATCTCAACCGCGCGCGTGGCGAGGTACTGCGTTTTCTCAAGGCAACGCGGCCCACCTCGCGCGTAGCCCTATATTCGGTCAGCGAACACGGCTTCCGCGTCATACAGGACATCACCCAGGATCACTCCCTCGTTGCGCAAAAACTCACGTCGTGGATGCCGAACGCGCAGGCCGTTTCGCAGGCGCAGGCTCTGGACAAGCGCAATCGCCAGCAGATTGATACCGTGCACAATGCGAGCGATCTCAACTACGTTAACGGCAACATGACCGAGGTTCCCGACTACATCACGAGCACCGATCCCGAGCTGCGGGAGATGGGAGACAATCCGCTGCGTGCCGCGATGAATGCGATGATTGCGCTGGCGCGGCACTTCTCGCCGGTGGCTGGTCATAAGAGCATGGCATGGATCTCCGGCGACAGCGTGCTGGCAGATTGGGAAGACCGCGCAGTGGGAATGGAAAAGGGAAGCAAGCAGCTTGAAGCTGCGATGATGCACACGCGAGAGGCGCTTAACGAGGCGCACATTTCTCTTTACGCCGTCGATGCTTCGGCTCTCGGTGTTGGCGGCGCAGCCGTCGATCCGTCCCTCGCCAATGCATCCGTAGAGCTCAACCCGATCGCCTCTGAAAATGCTGCATCCGCCGGTGGTGGAGGCCGATCGAGGGCTGGTTCGACAGGCCGCATGCAGAGCCAGATGCAGGATGATCTTCATGGTATTCAGGGGCCGGTGCGCCAGCTTGCTGAAGCTACGGGTGGACGCGCCATCAATAAAGGCGGCGACCTCAAGGCCACGCTCGACGGCATCGATCGCGATTCGACGTCGCTGTATGAGATCGGCTTTAATCCTGACTCGCAGGCTGATGGCAAGTTCCACACGCTGCAGGTCAAGGTTCCAAGCCGGAAGGACGTCGTGTTGCGTTACCGGACCGGATATCTCTACAGCGAAGAGGCGACTGCCTCGACGCAGCAACGGTTCCAGCAGGCGGTGTGGAATCCTCAGGACGCCACGGGCGTTGCGCTCACAGCTGAAGCCGTTACTACTAAAGATTCGGCCTCAGGCAAGGGAATCGTAAAGCTGCGCATTGCGTTGAATGGCCTGGCACTCAAGCAGGAGACAGGGCCACCTGCGAAATGGACCGACCAGTTATATATATTCGTTGCCGAACGTGACGATGCGGCGCAGAAGGCCGAGGTTTCGGGCGATACGCTCAAGCTTGCGCTCAAACAGACCACCTACGAAACCGGGATGCCTGCCGGAATTCCGTATCACCGCAATGTCGATCCCAAATCGAAGCTCGGTTCAATTCGAATCATCGTTGTCGACGGCAACTCCGGCAGGATGGGGTCAGTGACGCTTCCTTCCTCGGCGCTGCGACCGTGAGTAGCGAAAAATCTCAATAACCGGGCCTCTCGATGAGCTGTCTAATGCACCACTGGGGTAGGCCAATGCGCAACAACCTGATCGTCCTTGCGGTATTCGCGGCGATGTCATTGCCCGCGTGTGCCGCGAGGCCGATCTCGGTAGGAGAACTCCAGCAGACGCTGACTACCGCGCACGCTTCGCATCAGCCAGATGCCGCCGTAATGCAGCAACTCAGCGACGTCAGGCTGACGGCTCGCCTCACCGGTACCTCGCTGCAGAAACTGGTGGCGAACAGCCCCGGACCGAAGACGACCGAAGCCCTTCGAGCCATTGCCGGCGCATCTGCATTTCTCGAACCGCCGCCCAATGAATTGCCTGCAACCCCCGCGCCCCCAATCGCAACGCAAAAGGTCATCATCGGCAGAACGATCGATTACGTGTCGCATACTTTGCCGACGCTGCCAAACTTCCTCGCCACCCGGGAGACGGTCCAGTACGTGGACACGTTGAAAGGCATGCAGCAGGAACCCGAGCCGAGAGGCGGCCTGCTTCTCGTCGGCACCGCCACCGCGCCTATCGGATTTCGCGACGGCAGAGAGACCGATGACCCAACTGTGCTCGCAACTCATAACGCCTCCAAGACGAAGGGCCATGCCACAGACACCACCGCTCCGGCCGCTATTCAAGGATTGGTCTCCTGGGGTGAGTTTGGCCCAATTCTCGGAGTGGTGCTGATGGACGCGGCCAAAGGCAAGCTGAGCTGGGCGCGGTGGGAACAGGAAGATGGCAAGCCTATTGCCGTCTTTCAATTCTCCGTGGATCGGTCCATCTCTGACTACAACGTTAGCTACTGCTGTCATTTTTCACTTCCCGAAACAGCAGGCGCGATATCCGATGCCGTACCCAATAAGAGCGTCACGATCAAGCCTGGATATCACGGCCATCTCGAAGTGGACCCGGAAACGGGCATCGTTCTGCGCATTACTATCGAGGTGGATCTGCTACCTGGAGATCCAATGCAGAGATCCTCCATGATGGTCGAATACGGTCCGGTGAAAATCGGAGGCAGCGTTCATATTTGCCCTGTAAACAGCGTCTCCGTCTCCGTTTCTCCATCACAATTTCTAAGCCCACTTCGCACACTTGAGTCAGTAAACAGGTTGCGTCTGAATGTTGTGGAGTTCACCGGCTACCGTCTCTTCGGCTCCGAGTCCAGGCTGGTTACCGCGCTTCCACCCAAATCTGACAGTATCGGCGAACCCGCCTCAAGAGATGTGGAGCAAGCGTCCGACAGTGGTGTCACGGCAACGGTTAATTCGGCCACAGCCACAATCGCACCGACTCTGGATAGTAACCCCGCGCCACTCGCGAATGCAGCCACCGCAGAATCGGAAGCCGATAACGAAATCGTGATTCAATCCGCGGATACACTGCCCGTTTTCAGTACGGAAGACTCGAAAGCGGAGAACGGCGTAGCGAGAAAGCCTGACCCCGGTTTCACGCTAAAAGTATCCACACGGTTGGTTGATCTCGGTCTCGTGGCCACCGACAAACACGGCAAGCCAGTCACCAATTTGAAGCAGGATGAGATTGAAGTTTATGACAATGGCCAACGGCAACAGCTGCAGGCCTTCCGTCATAACTCTTCCGCAGTTCCGCAAGCTCCGCAGCAGACACAACCGGCGCACGATGTAGATACATTCACCAATACTTCGGCCGCTTCAGCGAATCCTCAAGATACATCGGATTTAATGATATTGCTGTTGGACGAAAGCCATCTCCCCAATCTGGACCTGAATCGCGCACGAGGCGAAATATTGCGCTTCCTCGCAGGATCCGCGCCTGACTCGCGCATCGCGCTCTACTCGCTCAACGAGCGGGGATTTCACGTCATCCAGGACGTCACGCAGGATCATGCGCTGGTCACCGCCAAACTCACGGCTTGGACTCCGTCTGCTGAGTCAACAGCTCACGCTCAGGCGGCTGCGCGCAAGCTGGACCAGAGTCAACATCCGGAATCCGTCACGACGAACAACGCACAGGTAGGCGGCGCTTACTTTGATGCCCCTGAAATGATTCAGACAACGGACGCGGAGTTGAGCCAGATGGGAACCAACCCGCTGCGCTATGCCCTCGAAGTAATGACAGCATTGGCGCGGCACTTCGGCGCGGTTTCGGGACACAAGAGCATAGTGTGGATCTCCGCCGACGTGGTGCTTGCGAATTGGCAAAACCCAGGTGGCAAGAAGTTCAATGCAGGTCAGCAAGCCGCGCTTGAGAACACCAGAGAGGCACTCAACGAAGCCCGCATTGCCCTTTATGTTGTGGACGCCTCGATCCTGAAGATCGGCATGGGTGGCTTCGATGCAACCGTCGAAAATCCCAACGGAGTGCAGGCCGCGATTCAGAATGGTCCTATGCAGCCTCGCGCCAGCGCCCCGCCGCAAGCGCAGGTACTGCAGGATCTCATGGTCATTCAGGAACCGGTTCGCGAACTCGCCGAAGCGACCGGCGGTCGTGCGATCAACAAAGGCAGCGACCTAAAGGCAGCACTCGATGGCGTCGACCGGGATTCGAACTCGCTCTATGAGATCGGCTTCAATCCGGATACTCCCGCGGACGGCAAGTTCCACACGCTTGAAGTCAAGATACCCAAGCGCAAAGACGTGACGCTCCGCTACCGGACGGGCTATCTGTATTCAGCAGAATCCCGGAACACGCAGCAGCGCTTTCAGCAGGTGGTCTGGAGCCCGCAGGATGCTACGGGAATTGCACTCACCGCCCATGCCGTGCCTGCCACCAATGCCGCGTCGGGCCAGCGCGCGATTGAGCTGAGCATTGGCTTTCCCGGTCTGTCGTTAGAGCAGAAAGACGGCCGCTGGACCGGCAAGCTTTATGTCTTCGTTGCCGAGCGCGACGACGCAGTACAGAAGGCCGAAGTTTCCGGCGATGTGGTAAAGCTGAACCTGAGGCAGGACACTTACGGGTCGGGAATGCCGGCAGGGATTCCGTATCACCGCAACGTCGATCCCAAGTCGAAACTCGGCTCGATCCGCATTATCGTTGTCGATGGCAACTCCGGCAAGATGGGTTCTGTGACGGTGCCGTCTTCGGCGCTGCACCCATAGCTATGAAATAGTTTTCCTGCGTAAACAAATCGTTCCCTCTGTCGTCCACCGATTCAGATATGATTTCCCCGGCATAAGGTCGTCGCGAACTACTTCGCGGAGAGAAACCATGTACAAGAAGTGGACGCTGCTCGCCACCTCGTCGGCAATATTGGTTGTCATGCCTGTCGCAGAGCAGTCCGCTCGAAACCGCATCAACGCGGAGCAGTTGAAGCAGTTGCTGACCACAGCCCAAACAGCCCATCAGAGCGACGAAGCCGTGCTGAAACAGCTCGAAAATGTGGAGCTGAGTGCCCGTCTCAACACCGCGTCGCAGGATGAGATCCTCGCCATCAGCCCCGGCGCAAGGTCGAGCATGGCATTGCGCGCGCTGATCGATCTATCCAGCTTCCTCGATCCTGAAGCCGGCGAGATACAGGACACCCCTGTTCCATCCGCCGATGAACAAGCGAAGATGCTCCACCAGGCGCTGCACTACGTAGCGCGAACCTTGCCTGCCATGCCAAATTTCCTTGCTACTCGCGCAACAGGTCACTTCAATGACACGCCCATGACGTTATCGAATGGCGGGCAGCCCGTTCGTGGCGAACTGCACCTTGTAAGCAAGTCCGCCTCGTCTATTACTTTTCGCGATGGACGCGAGTCGGACGGACCCACTCGTGCTGTATCTTCGGATCTTACAAAAGCGGGCCAGTCGGCGCTCAGCCTGGAAGATTCGTCGCGCTCCTGGGTCTCTACCAGCGTGATGCCCAACCATGAAGCCGCGGACCTGGAGACGCATGGCGAGTTCGGTCCGATTCTGGGAATCGTCTTACTGGATTCGGCGAAAGGCAAAACAAGCTGGGCGCATTGGGAGAAGAACGGTGACAAGCAGGCCGCCGTCTTTCACTTTGGTGTTGAGCGTGCGATGTCTCACTACACAGTCGCATACTGCTGCGTCGACGACAAAGGTGCGCACCTGATCACCGGCTATCACGGCAGCATTACTCTCGATCCAGAGAATGGGACGATATTGCGCATCACCATCCAGGGCGATCTGCGCAAGGATGATCCGATGATCCGGTCTGAAATGATGGTGGAGTACGGTCCGGTGAAGATTGGCGGCAGCACTTACATCTGTCCCGTTCGCAGTGTTTCGGTTTCCGCACCGAACTCCAACTGGAACGGTCTGACTCCAGCCGGCAGAGGATTCCAAGCCAGGCTGCTGCTCAATGATGTGCAATATATCGACTACCACCGCTTCGGCTCAGACGCAAGATTGATTGCCGCCCCCGCCGCTGAAGACACTCCTAAACCATAGCTTTCCGACTAGCGATCGAGCTCGTCCAGCATCCCCTGCATCTCGCTCATCGCGTGTGTGTTGCCCGTTCGTTGAGCGCTGGCGATACCTTCTTTGAGCCGCGCAATCGCCTCGGAATTACGTTCCTGTTTGGCCAGAGTCTGCGCCGCCATCTGGTATCCAGCCGTGTAGTCGGGATTGGCGGCCAGCAGCGCGTCGAACTCAGCCAGTCCCGTCTCGATCTCGCCGCTGTTGACGTACTCCAGCGCCAGCCCATAGCGCGCGAAGGCGTTGTTGGGGTCCATCGCGAGAATCTCTTTCAGCCCTGCAATCTTGTCCATATCTATCCTGACACTCAATCCTGTTATTGGGCCGCAGAACGTCGCGCATTACGACGCGCCCATTTGCGAAATCCCGCCCAACCGCCGAAACTGGAATTTGGGGCAGCTGCTTTCCTAGTTTAGCTGCTGTGCCCTGCGAAACCTGCGCGAAGAGTGAGGCGCAATCACATGATCGAAGCGGATGCGACAATTGCGGGCCCTGTGGCTGGCAAGAAGGCAGAACTGGCTCCAAGGGCGGTCTCCGAATCTCAGTCTGAGATGACGGAGATCATTTTGCCCAATGACACCAACACCCTCGGCAACCTGCTCGGAGGGCGCCTGATGCACTTTATCGACCTCGTGGGGGCGATGGCTGCGTATCGTCACTCGCGTTCGCACGTGGTGACGGCCGCGATGGATCACATCGACTTCATCCAGCCCGTACACGTGGGAGACCTGCTGATACTCAAGTCCAGCGTCAACCGGGCCTTTTCCACCTCGCTCGAAGTCGGCGTCAAAGTCTGGGCCGAGAATGCCATGGCCAGCGAATATCGCCACGTCGCGAGCGCCTACTTGGTTTTCGTCGCAATTGACCAGCACGGCAACCGCGTGTGGGTCGCGCCGGTTGCGCCTGAAACCGCCGATGAACATCGCCGCTATGAAGGCGCCCAGCGTCGCCGGCAGAATCGCGATGCTGAGTCGGCGCGCAGAAAACAGGCAAGGCTTGCTCCCGCGGAACACGGCAGCGTGCGTCCGGGCAGATAAACACATCCAATATAAAGAAGAGGAATTAAGGAATATATGGCAGCAGGACATCAACACGGACAAACACACGGCGTTCCTCCAGCACCTCTCCCGCTCCCGGGAGTCAGCAAGATCATCGCAATCGGTTCGGGCAAGGGCGGCGTTGGGAAAACCACAGTGGCCGTCAACCTGGCAATTGCGTTGGCCCGCATGGGCAACAAGGTCGGCCTGATCGACGCGGACATCTATGGCCCCAATGTGCCGCTGATGATGGGCTCTAGTGCACAGCCAAAGGTCGGTCCGCACAACCAGATTGAGCCGAACTTCACGCATGGCGTCAAGACCATCTCCATCGGCTACATCTCGCCCGGTGACAAGCCCATGGTCATGCGCGGACCCATGCTGCACCAGATCATCCGCCAGTTTCTGCAGCAGGTGGAGTGGGGTGAGCTCGACTACCTGCTCATCGACCTGCCTCCGGGCACTGGCGATGTGGTCATTTCGCTTGTCCAGACCGTTCCACTGACTGGCGCGGTCGTCGTTTCGACCCCCAGCGATGTGGCTCTGCAGGACGCTCGCAAAGCTCTCGAAATGTTCGCGCAGGTAAACGTCGAGGTGCTTGGCATTGTGGAAAATATGAGCCATCTGACATGCCCCCACTGCAGCCAGATGATCGATATCTTCTCCAAAGGCGCAGCCGAGCGTACGGCGCTGCAGTTCCACGTGCCGTTTCTGGGTTCGATCGAGTTGGTTCCCGCAGTTCGTGAGGGCGGCGACCGGGGCCTGCCCGTAGCTCTCGCCGGACCCGAATCCGGCCTGGCCGCCGAATTCTACGAGGTAGCCCGTAAGATGATCGAGCGCGCCGATGATGCCGCTTCACGCAGTGGTGAGGTCATCGAAATCAGCTGACATCCTTTGTCAGCATGTGCCTTGTGGAGCACCAGGCGCATCCCTTGGCGGGGCTATGCTTGAGAAGGAAGCATGGCCCCGCGCAAGCCCAAACCGAGTCTGCCTGAGCCGCCAGCGGTCCCAGCGGCGGAGTCTGCTCCGGATACAGATCCTTTTGCCAGCTTTCACCCGGTTACAGCGGGTTGGTTTCGCGAGGTTTTTGACGAACCGACAGCCCCTCAACGCCTCGGCTGGCCGGCCATCGCCCGCGGCGAGAGCACCCTGATTCTCGCCCCGACGGGAACCGGCAAAACCCTCACCGCATTTCTCTGGTGCCTTGACCGGCTGATGCTGCACGCTGTCCCGAAGACGCCAGGATGCCGCATCGTCTATGTTTCGCCATTGAAGGCGTTGGCCGTCGACGTAGAGCGTAACCTGCGCTCGCCCCTCGCCGGTATTTCGAACATGGCCCGGCGGATGGGCGTTCCGGTACACGATCCGGAGATCAGTATCCGCACCGGCGATACTTCGCAGAAGGAGCGTGCGCGATTCCGCAAAACTCCCTCCGAGATTCTGATCACCACGCCAGAGTCACTGTACCTGCTACTCACATCGCAGTCCTCAGAGTCGCTCCGCACTGTCGATACGGTGATCATCGACGAGATTCACGCCCTCGTGCCGACCAAGCGAGGAGCGCATCTTGCCCTCACGCTCGAACGGCTGGAAGCTCTCACGAAGAGGCGCATTCAGCGGATTGGTCTCTCAGCCACACAACGGCCATTGGAGGAGGTCGCGCGCTTCCTCGGCGGCATCGATCTGCCGTCGAAGACGCAGGCCCGAAATCCCGAGCCAAAGCCGCCAAGCGCCGACCTGTCGCCAATGGTCGAAGCCCAATCCGTTTCAGTCGAAACCCTCGCCCCGGAGACTACAGAATCCTGGTCTGCGGACGTCGTCGAGAGCTCCAATCTCAAGTACCGCCCGGTAACCATCGTCAATGCCAGCGCACCCAAGCAGCTCAAGCTGCGTATCGAGGTTCCGGTCGAAGATATGGCTAAGCTCGGCCAGCAGGAGGAGATTTCCTCCGGCCCGGCCTCGCAGGCGCCGAAGCGCATCTCCATCTGGAACGCCATTCACCCGCGGCTGCTTGAAATCATCCGCGAACGCACCTCAACAATCCTTTTCGTCAACAGCCGCCAGGTCGCGGAACGGCTCGCCGGGGCGCTCAATGAACTCGCTGGCGAAGAACTGGTGCGCGCCCACCACGGCTCGCTTGCCGCCGAACAGCGTTCGATCATCGAAGAGCAGCTTAAGGCGGGCAAGCTCAAGGCCCTCTGTGCTACCTCGACACTCGAACTCGGCATCGACATGGGGGCCGTCGATCTTGTCATCCAGATCGAGTCGCCTCCGTCGGTCGCAAGCGGCATGCAGCGCATCGGGCGCGCCGGCCATTCCGTGGGAGCAGTGAGCGAAGGCATCATCTTCCCCAAATTTCGCGCCGACCTCGTCGCCTGTGCCGCGGTCACGCGAGCCATGCACGAGCTACACATCGAGTCCACGCGATATCCGCGCAATCCGCTCGATGTGCTCTGCCAGCAGATGGTCGCCATCGTCGCGCACCCTCCTACTCTGCCGCCTCCAGAAAAACCGACTAAGCGGTCGAAGAAAGCGAAAGCGTCCGCCGCGCGCAGCCGCCTCTTCGCTGAATTTGACGAAGGCGACTCCGACGTAGCCGAAGAATCAGCCTCAGTCGACCTTGCCTCTGGCCCAGAGTTCCCCGTCGACGAACTCTACAATATCGTCCGCCGAGCGGCTCCTTTTGGTGGACTTACTCGTGGCGCGTTTGAAGGTGTTCTCGATCTTCTCGCCGGCCGTTACCCTTCCGATGAGTTCGCCGAGCTGCGTCCCCGCCTCACCTGGGACCGCATTCGCAATGTCGTCTCCGCCCGTCAGGGAGCGACGCGCCTGGCGATTCTCAATGCCGGAACCATTCCCGACCGTGGCCTCTACGGCGTCTTCCTAACCCACAGCGAAGGCAAGAGTATCCGCGTCGGCGAGCTCGACGAGGAGATGGTCTTTGAATCGCGTCCCGGCGAGACTTTCATTCTCGGCGCGACCACGTGGCGCATCGACGAGATTACGCATGACCGTGTACTCGTGTCGCCTGCCCCGGGTGAGCCAGGCAAGATGCCCTTCTGGAAAGGCGATGGTGTTGGGCGTCCTCTCGAGTTTGGCCGGCGCATCGGAGCGATGGTTCGCGAGCTGCGAGCTGCGCCTCTGCCTGCCGCGTTGAGCCGGCTCGTGCGCGATCACGATCTCGATCCCGGTGCCGCCGAAAATCTGATGCGCTTCCTCGCCGATCAGGCCGAGGCGACCGGCTATGTTCCGGATGACCGCACCATTGTCATCGAGCGCAGCCGCGACGAGTTGGGAGACTGGCGCGTCTGCGTGCTCACGCCCTTTGGCAATCGCATTCACACACCGTGGGCGATGGCCGTCAATGCTCGCATCCGCGCCGCGGGCGGTCCCGATGTCGAAGCACTCTGGGGAGACGACGGCTTCGTCCTGCGCTTTCCTGATAGCGACGAGGCGCCCAGCTCCGACTGGTTCATGGTCGAGTCGAGCGAAGTCATGGATCTTGTACTTCGTCAGCTTAGCGCGACCGCTCTGTTTGCCGGGCGTTTTCGCGAGGCGGCAGGGCGCGCGCTGCTCTTGCCGCGCCGCCGCGCCGATGGCCGCTCGCCGCTGTGGCAGCAGCGCAAGCGGGCTTACGATCTGCTGTCAGTCGCATCGCGTTATCCATCGTTTCCAATGCTGCTCGAGGCCTATCGCGAATGCCTGCGCGATGTCTTCGACATGCCCGCATTGATCGAGACTCTGCGCGCGATTGAGCAGCGTCAGGTTCGTGTACATGTAGTTGACACGCGCACTCCGTCGCCTTTCGCCTCGTCGCTGTTGTTCAGCTACGTTTCGAATTTCCTTTACGATGGCGATGCGCCCTTGGCCGAGCGCCGTGCACAGGCTCTCACCATCGATCAGGACCAGCTTCGCGAATTGCTGGGCGAGGCCGATCTTCGCGAATTGCTTGACCCTGACGCCATCGCTGAGATCGAAGAGCAGCACCAGTGCCTCATCGATCCTTACCGCGCCCGGTCAGCTGATGGGGTGCACGATCTGTTGCTGCGCCTCGGCGACCTCCGCCGCGAAGAGATCGCCCTTCGCGTCACTTCGGCTCCAGTGCTCGAAAGCATTGACAAGCTTGTCCGAGCGCGTCGTCTGCTCGAGGTTCGCATTGCCGGAGAGAAGCGCGTCATCGCCGTCGAAGATGCAGCCCGCTATCGCGATGGCCTCGGCGTACCGCTGCCGCCCGGAATTCCGGTTTCGCTGCTCGAACCGGTGGCTCAACCGATTGTCGAGCTGGTTCGCCGATACGCGCGGACCCACGGTCCATTTACGCTGCAGGAGGTCGCCAACCGCTTTGCCCTCGATCCATCCCAGGTTGAGACAGCTCTAAAGCTTCTCGCGGCTGAGGATCGCATCGTAGAAGGCGGCTTCCGGCCCGGCGGCCTTCATCAAGAGTGGTGCGACACCGAAAACCTACGCATCATCCGCCGCAAGTCGCTCGCCCGACTTCGCAAAGAGGTCGAGCCAGTCGAGCAGCAGACGCTGGCGCGCTTCCTCACACATTGGCAAGGCCTGCTCACGCCACGCCGTGGCATGGATGCTCTTCTCGATGCCATCGAAAATCTGCAGGGCGCGCCGCTGCCGGCTTCGCTGGTTGAGTCCAGCATTCTGCCTGCCCGTATCAATGGCTACAACCCGGCCGACCTCGATACGCTGATTGCTGCCGGCGAAGTCACCTGGGCCGGAGTCGAGCCGCTCGGCGAACGCGATGGCCGCGTCGCCCTTTACCTTGCCGATAAAATGCCGCTGCTTGCCGTGCCACGACCTAACCCAGATCCTCTCAGCGAAAGAGAGAATCAACTTCTCGAAACCCTTCGCCAGTCCGGCGCGAGCTTCTTCACTCAGCTTCACGAGGCGGTCGGTGGAGGCTACCCTGGCGAGTCCCTCGATGCGCTGTGGAGTCTTGTCTGGCGAGGTCTCCTAACTAACGATTCGCTGCATCCCTTGCGTGCTTACATCGCGAGGCCCGAGTCTGCACGGGGTAACCGCAAGGTTCACGGTAACGGCACCGGGGCGTTTCGCTCGCGCCGTACCGTTCCGGCAACTGCGCAGGGGCGGTGGTCGCTGGTCGAGAGCCGGAATCGCAGCCAAGCACTGACGGCGCCAACTCAGACCGAAGCCAGCCACGCCCTCGCGCTGCAGTTACTCAATCGCTACGGTGTTCTCCTGCGTGAGTCAGTTGCAGCTGAAAATATCCCCGGCGGATTTTCTGCCGTCTACCCAGTGCTCAAGGCGCTCGAAGAGAGCGGACGTATCCGTCGCGGATATTTTGTTGCCGGCCTCGGGGCGACTCAGTTCGCCCTGCCCGCCGCCGTCGATCTGCTGCGCTCCCTTCGCAACGCCCCCCAGCTTCCCGAGAGCGGCAAGCCAGAATTTGTCCTTCTCGCTGCGACTGACCCCGCCAACCCCTATGGCTCAACGCTGCGCTGGCCCGACATTCCCACCGAGGCCGCAGACACGGAATCCGCCCCTCGTGCCATTACGCGCGCCGCCTACGCGCAGGTCATTTTGTGTGCCGGGCGGCTGGTAGCATGGCTGCGCCGCGGCAATCCCAACCTGCTCGTCTTTCTCCCCGCCGATGAGCCGGAGCGCTCCCACGTCGCAGATGGCCTTGCTGAGTTTCTCGCCGAGCAGGGACATTCCCGGCTCGAGCGCGACCAGACCGGCAGCCACAACAGCGGTTACCTCATCAGCACCATCAACGGAATGCCCGTCTCCGCGCACCCGTTCGCGCATGCTCTGCGCGATGCCGGCTTCCATGCCGGGCCACTGGGAATGCATCTCCGTCGCTCGTCTGCCGTCCCTCGGCCTCAGGGCCCGATCGCACCCTCAGCACAACTGAACCCGCGCCAGGCCGCGATGAATCGCCCGGCCCTTACCCGGCCCGATTAGCTCTCTAAACAAAAAAGGCGGCCGGCCTGTTTCGACCGGACGCCAGCAAGTTGAGTTAGGGAAGCTTTTACACTACTTGCCCAAAGGCCAGCATGGACTGGGCCTCCGAAGCAACGCCGTCCTGAGGCTTTGCATAGATCAGCGGCAAAGCCACCGCCAGCACTTCCTCGATGCGGCTCGCATAGTGGATCGTCACACCTTCTGTCTGTGCAGGAAGCAGATCCTCCTCTACGTTCTGCCGGTTATCCGCCGGTAGGATCACATGCTTGACCCCAGCCCTGCGCGCGGCAAGGAATTTCTCCTTGATGCCGCCCACCGGCAGTACATTGCCGCTCAGTGTTACCTCACCGGTCATAGCCGTAAACGGCCTCACCGGAGTGTTGGTCATCAGAGACGCAAGCGTCGTCACCATTGTGACGCCCGCCGACGGCCCGTCCTTGGGAATCGCCCCGGCCGGTACATGGATGTGCAGGTCGACCGACGAGTTGAAGTCCTCCTCAAGCCCCAGCGAAGCCGCGTTCGACCGCACCCACGTCAGCGCCGCCTGCATCGACTCTTGCATCACGCCGCCGATCTGGCCGGTCATCGTGAATCCGCCCTTGCCCTTCATGCGGTTCGCCTCAATAAAGAGGACGTCCCCGCCAGCGGGAGTCCAGGCCAGGCCCACAGCTACTCCAGGCCGCCGAGTGCGCTCAAAGACTTCCATATCGACACGAACTTGAACGCCGCCGAGGAACTCCTGCAGCAGGTCTTTGTCGATAACGAGTTTGTCCTTGTTGCCCTCCACGTAACGGCGCGTCGCCTTGCGGCAGACCGTGCCCAGCACCTGCTCCAGCTTACGGACGCCCGCCTCCCGGGTGTAGTGCCGCACGATATAGCGCACCGCCTCCTCAGGGAACTCGATCAGCTCGGTCGGGATTCCGTTGGCCGCAATCTGACGCGGGATCAGGTACTTGTACGCAATGTGAACCTTCTCCTCCTCGGTATAACCCTGCAGGAAGATGAGCTCCATACGATCAAGCAGCGGCTCCGGAATCGGATCCAGCATGTTCGCCGTGCAGATAAAGAGCACCTTCGACAGGTCAAACGGTACGTCGAGGTAGTTGTCCCGGAACGTGTTGTTCTGCTCCGGATCGAGAGTCTCCAGCAGTGCAGAGGCCGGGTCGCCACGGAAATCTCGCCCCAGCTTGTCCAGTTCATCGAGCATGATCACCGGGTCGTTGGTATCCGCACGGCGAATGCTCTGCATGATCTGGCCAGGCAGGGCTCCGACATAAGTCCGCCGGTGGCCGCGAATCTCGGCCTCATCGTGCATGCCGCCCAGCGAAATCCGCTGGAACTTGCGGCCCAGGGCCTTCGCAATCGACCGACCAAGCGAGGTCTTGCCGACTCCCGGAGGTCCGACAAAGCAAAGAATCGGCCCTTTCATATCCGGCTTCAGCTCAAGCACGCTCAGGTAATCGAGAATGCGATCCTTCACCTTCTTCAGGCCGTAGTGATCGTCGGCCAGGATCTCCTGTGCCTTGTTCAGGTCAACCTTGGTGCCCGAGCTACGCGCCCACGGCAGCGCCGCCAGCCACTCGACATAGTTACGTACGAGCGAAGAATCGGACGCCATCGGAGACATGCGCGATAGGCGGTTGAGTTCCTTGAGAGCCTCTTTCTTCACGTCCTCGGGCATCCCGGCAGCTTCGATCTTTTCGCGAAGATCTTCAATATCTCTTTGCCCTTCATCAACTTCGCCAAGCTCCTTTTGAATTGCCTTTAACTGTTCACGCAGGTAATAGTCACGTTGTGACTGCTGTACCTGGTCCTGCACTTCAGTCTGTATCTTGTTGCGAAGCTGCTGTACCTCGATCTCTTTGACGAGCAGCTGATTGATCTTCTCGAAGCGCGCGGCCACGTCCGCAGTCTCAAGCAGGGTCTGCTTGTCGGCGGTCGTCAGAAACGGCAGCGAGGAGGCGATGAAGTCCACCTGGCGCCCCGGCTCCTGAATATTGGCTGCAATCGTCTGTAGCTCGTCCGAAAGGGTCGGCGAAGCGCTGACGATCTGCTGGAACTGGAAGATTACGTTGCGCTGCAGCGCCTCAAGGTTAGCTGCGTTGCCCCCCTCGGCAGTTTCGCCCGTCGTCTCAGGCAGCGTGTCCTCGACGGTCTGAACCTCGGCCACCATAAAGGGCTCGGTCTGCGTAAATCGGGTCAGGCGCACGCGAGTCGTGCCTTCCGTGAAGACAAAACGGCTCTGGTTCGGCATTTTAACTACTTTATGTACGGTCGCCAGCGTGCCGTATTCATGCAGCTGCTCTGGCTTCGGAGCATCTTCGCGCGGGTCGCGCTGGGCAACTACGACGATAGTCCGCTGGTCGCCCAGGGATTCAATAAGTTGGATCGAGCTTTCGCGCCCAACCGTGAGTGGCAGTACGGCGTGGGGAAAGAGCACCGTTTCGCGCACCGGTAGAACAGGTATCGCTCGCGCGGGGCCGGATGGGAGGGAGTCGTTCCCAGACGTCGGATTATTGGAGTTAGGACTTAACATTGCGTATCCCCTTATCAACTTTCCTTATTAGACACTGCACAAGCTTGAAAGTTTCAGAAAGGGATTTGACGATCGCCGATCCCTCTGTCTACCTTGTGCGGCACGCATTGAGGTACGGCAAATATGCTCTCTCCTGTTCCCGACGGTGGGTAGGAAATCGAGATTTCGATGGGCGACCTAGCCGCCAGCGCTCAAAAACCAGCGGCTGCTTCACAGTAAATACGGTATCGGAGGATTTGATTTGGAACTTTAAAACTAAGGATCTATGTGATTCATAAATAAACAGATATGTCCGAGTCTAATTACGAAAGAAATTCCGAAACTCTAACTTGCTACTGGAGCCGCCTCGCGATACCGCCCCAGTTCTTTGACCATCGAGCAGTGGGGCCGAAGGGCCGCGAGTGCCCGGTCGCCATCCTGCGCCGAGTTGAGCTGGCAGTCGACGTAGAAGACGTACTCCCACGGACGGCCATGGACGGGCCGGGACTCGATCTTGGTCAGATTGGTTCCTTCCCGGGCCAACTCTGAGAGCGCGGCGACCAGCGTGCCAACCCGGTTTTCCACCGTAAAGGCGATACTCATCTTGTTCGCGGAGGGGTCCGGCTCGGCGTCCGTCGATCTCCGCAGGTAGAAGAACCGTGTGAAATTCTCCGGACTGTCCTCGATGTCGGCCACCAGAATCTGGGCCCCGTAGTAGCGCGCAGCCTCGGCACTGGCGATCGCGGCCGCATGCCGATCACGTAGCTCTACAAGCTGCTTAACGCTCCCGGCGGTGTCGTAGAAAGCAAAGGACTCCATCTTCGGGTGTTGGCTCAGAAATTTGCGACACTGCGCCAGTGCCACGGGATGCGAGAAAACCCGGTCAATCTCCCCAATCGAGGCGCCGGAGATAGCGATCAGATTGTGCCTAATCCGCAGCCGCGTTTCGCGAACGATCGTGACCTCGTTGGTCAGCATCAGGTCGAAGTGCTCGGTCACCGAGCCGGCCAGCGAGTTCTCAATGGGAATTACTGCCGCATCCACATCGCCACGTGAGAGAGCGGCGAAGGCCTCGGCGGAGAGAGCGAACGGAACGATCCGCGAGATCTCTTCCGGAGCCTGCCCGGAATCCTCGCGCATCTCGGCAGCCAGCTTGATAGCTGCCTCATGGCTGAAGGAACCGGGTTCACCCTGAATGGCGATCTTAATCACGGTCTCAGGATTCTCCTGTGGCATCTCTCGGGTCAGATCTTGTGCGATTGGGGTAGACAGATACGCGTATGGGCGCCCAGCCGAGAAAAAACTACGCGTATCCGAAAAATACCATAGATACGTAAATGGCGAACTATCGCCTGAGCCAGAGGTCAGCGGCGACAAAGGCCAGAAAGACCATAGCGATCACGCCGTTCATCGTGAAAAACGCGGCGTTAAGCCGGCGCAAATCGCGCGGCGAAACCAGCAAGTGCTCATAGAGCAGCAACATGGCGACGGCGGCGACCCCCGCCCATCCGGCAAATCCGAAATGGAACAGCACGGCAAACCAACATAGCAGTGCAACCGCCGCCAGATGCAGGAACCGGGCTACCCAGAAAGCGGCCTCGAGCCCAAGCGCCTGCGGAACGCTGTAGAGTCCGACGCCCCGGTCGTGCTCCATGTCCTGGCAGGCGTAGAGAATGTCGAATCCCGCAACCCAGCACATCACCACTGCAGTGAGCAGCGTAATCCGCCAGTCGAGGCTACCGCGAACGGCGATCCACGCAGCCGAGGGGGCAATACCAAGAGCCAGCCTCAGAACGAGGTGAGTCCAGCGCGTCACCCGTTTCATATACGAGTATCCAAGCAACACAACCAGCACAGCGGGCGCCAATAGGAGGGTCAGCCGGTTCAACTCGCCCGCCGCCAGCAGAAACACGCCGATCATGATGAGCGTAAAGGTAAGCACAAACCCCGGAGTCAGGAGCCCGGCCGGAATCGCCCGTGTCTGGGTGCGAGGATTGGCCGCGTCGAGCTTCGCGTCAGCCCAGCGATTAAAAGCCATCGCCGCCGACCGTGCTGAAACCATAGCCACCACGATCCAGGCAAGAATGCGCAGCGCCGGCAGACCATGAGCCGCCAGCAGCGCTCCGGTCAGCGCAAACGGCAGCGCAAAGACCGAGTGCTCCCACTTGATCATCTCCAGCGTGGTGCCGATGCGTTTGCCGATGCCCATAGCGTTCAGAGTCCATATCTAGTTTAATTCTCGCGGATGAGGCAATCCGCACGCTAGAACTCGGCAACACGCAGACGGTCGTTCATCGCGAAGCCTTTCGTTAGCGCCGCGCGATTTTCGGGACTATCTTCGAAAACTCCACACCGCTCCAACATGAGCTGCTGCAAAGCGCCGTCTTTTTCCGGCGAGTTCTTGGGCAGTTCCATCGGAGTGTTTACTAAAAGAAGATATTTCTTTCCCGGCTCAATATGTTCTGCCTGCTCAAGCGGCGGATAATCGAAACTCCCCGAAAACGCATGGATCAGCACCATCGAACCAATCCGATATGGGACCGTTCCTTTCAGCATCTCGTCGTACCGGGCGTCGGCAACCTCATTTTGGATGCCGTGCTCGTTTTGCTGAAAGGCGCCGGAGGTTGTCACTGCAATGACCGCATTCGCGTCGCGTCCTAGAGCCCAGACCGGAATATCGCACGGCTTTGGCGAAGCCGACGGTTTCGCCGAGTCGTAGGATGTGCCCCAAGGCGGTTCATAGAGATACCAGTCTCTGGCTGCGGGCAACAGGTCTTCGAGTATCTGACAGTTCCTACTGGTGAAGCAGTCAAAGTTGTAGCTCGTCAATCGCCGAATATCATCGAGCGAGGTTTGGATCGCGTAAGTCACCTCACCCAGCAGACAGCTTGTGCATCCGCCAGGACGCCCGACTTTGTACATGGGATGCTGAGCGAGTTGCTCATTCCCACCTAGAATCCAGTGTGAGTCTGGCTGCAATTTATTGAGAGACTGGCGGCTTTGCGCATACAGCACCAGATCACCATCGACATAGTCGTAGCCCGAGAAAATCCTTCCACGCGGAACGTGAATATCGAGAGCCGCAGTTGTGCGCCAGATTCTTCCGTCCTGCACGATAAACCTGATTTGCAGCGCACCGAAGCGGCCGCCTGCAAACTCATACAAACCAATGGATGCGGGATGAAATATGAATGCCGGAAGGTGGGTTATCGCAGAATGGTCAATGAAGCCAGCGGCGAGATCCACGAGAGTAATTGAATATCTACAGCTAATCTGCGTGCATGAACCATCGTAGTGACCCCAGGCGCCCCAGCGGTGCATGAGAGCCTGCGCATCCTCCCAGGTGCTCTGATGCAATCGGATGGCGTGAAAGTCCGCGAGCAGACGTTCGGCTCGATAGCGAAAGACCCACTGCAGAATCTGCACCAGTGTCGAGAACAGCAGGAAAAGAATGAACAGGGTCAGGCATAAGCGGTCAGCGAAACGACGTAGCTTCTTCCGGAGAGTCACTCCTGAGTTAGACACCGACTGATACGGCTTTGTTCCGCCTACCTAAGCTCATTAAGGATTAGCAGATTTACCATAGTCCACGATCCACTTAGGCGCGTCTGGCTCTTTGCTGGCGTCCACTTTTACATGTCGCTCCTCTGCCCAGCGATAGCCCCACATCGGCCCATATTTGGCGTACCTCGCGAGAAAGACATCGGGCTTTTGATATACCGGGTCAGCCTCTGCCTGCGTCAGGCTCACGAATGTGTATCCGCGCTTTTCAAAAAGCGCCAGCAGTTCGTCGATCATATCTGCGTTCAGCGGATTGTCATGCATCAGCATGATCTCCGGCGGCTCATAGCCCAGAGCCTGCTTCGTCAGAGCGGCGTAGTAGTCAATCTCTGCGGCGACAAAGGTCAGAAACTCGGATCGAACCTTGGTAGACATCGCATTATCATGCAGCTCATGCGCCCGGAAATAGGCGCGGTTGAACAGCCAATCCTCGTCTTCAATAGTGCAAGGGGCTGTCGTGTATCCGCGCTGTTTCAGGAAAGCCGCGACCGCGTCATGCTTCTGCTTCGTATCGCCGGTGTGGTTGTAAGGAAACCGGAAAAACTTCGAGTCGCGGCCCGTTACCTGCATCAAAGGCACAAAAGTCTTTTCGCCGTTCACAATTTCTTTTTCAAACTCTTCCTCCGTGGTGTCGTTAAAGTTGGGATGGGAGTATGTATGGTTTCCAAGGTCAAATCCCCGCTGTGTCCATTCGTGCAGTATCTGCTTTCCAAAGGACGGTCCCAGCGCCTCCACGCCTTTCTCAATAACTAGGCCCGTCACCGGCACATGATGCCGTGCCAGCCCCAGCAACAGCTTGAGATTCGAAGCCGCAGCCCATTGCGCGTCCGCAGGCCGCATCGGCCTGCTCTCATTACCGGAGATAAATGGCAGATCATCCACCGTAATGGCGACCGTCCGCGACTGTGCGATAGCGGCCATAAGGAACGTGCTGAGCATGGAAAAAGCGAGCATTGAAACACGGAGCAACGACATACTGCGATCATACGGGCGTGAGCGCGATAGACTTCTCCCATGCCCGCCAAGCGTCTCTTCCTTTCGGTCTTTGCCGCCGCATTTCTCGCGCAGGTCAGCGCGTCCCAAACCCCTGGAGCTGCAGCCCGACAGTACACCGATGCGCATAAATCTGAGCTTACTCATGGCTTCAGCGATTTTCTTGCGATTCCCAATGTCGCAGCCGATCCCGGGGGGCTGAAGCGCAACGCCGATCTGCTGGTCTCGGAGCTGAAGAAGCGCGGAGCCGAAGCGCAATTGCTCACTCTGCCCGGCGCTTCCGCAGCGGTTTATGGAAAGATCGACATGCCTGGCGCGAAGCACACCATCGTCTTTTATGCACACTACGATGGGCAGCCCGTTACGCCGTCGGAGTGGAAGGTAACGCCGCCCTTCACGCCAGTCGTGAAAGACGTCAACGGCGAGCAGCGCATCTATGGCCGGGGCGCGGGAGACGACAAGGCTGCCATCTTCGCCCAGCTCACGGCACTCGACGCCCTGCGCACCGCCAACATTCCCCTCCGGGCCAATATCCGCTTCATCTGGGAAGGCGAAGAAGAGGCAGGCTCGCCGCATCTGGAAGCAATCCTCAACGCACATCGTGACCTTGTTCACGGAGATGTCTGGCTCGTCTGCGACGGTCCCGTGGATCAGAGCGGCAGGCAGACGGTCGTCTTTGGAGCACGCGGCGATGCCCATCTTGAAATCACTCTCTACGGCCCCAACCACGGCCTGCACAGCGGACACTACGGCAACTGGGCTCCCAATCCGGCCATGATGCTCGCCCAACTGCTTGCCGGCATGAAAGACGAGAATGGCCACGTCCTCATTCCGCATTTCTACGACGGCATCGCGCCGCTTTCCCCTCTTGAAAAGCAAGCTCTCGCCCATGCCCCGGTCAACGACCGTATGCTGATGGACGCCTTCTCCCTCGGACGCACGGAGAGCTTCGGTGGGCGTCTGCTGGAGTCGATCAATCAGCCTTCGCTCAACATCAACGGCTTCTCTTCCGGACAGACCGGCGCCCACGCGGCCAACGTGATTCCGCCAATAGCGACGGCCGATCTCGATCTGCGCCTCGTCGTCGGCATCGATTGGCGAGAACAGCAGCAGCGGGTCGTCGATTACATCCAGTCGCGCGGCTACTACGTCGTCGAGAGCGATCCCTCCCGCGAAATCCTGCTCGCCCATCCCAGGGTCGCAAAGGTCGTTCGCGACACGGCCAGCTACAACGCCGTTCGTACGCCGATGGATCTGCCCATCGCGCAGGAGGTCATTCATGCCGTCGAGAGCGCTCGCGGTGAGGTGGCGCTGCTGCCGACCATGGGCGGCAGCGTTCCGCTTGAGGTGATGGTGCGGGCAGCAAACACGCATACCATCACCGTCCCCATCGCCAACTACGACAACAACCAGCACGCGGCCGACGAAAATATCAAGCTGCAGAATCTCTGGAACGGCGTGGAGACGATGGCGGCCCTGCTCCAAATGGAATAGGCAGAACCGCGTCCGTTGAGCCTACAATCAAAGCGGAGCAACTGCTTGCAGTATCACCGCTACACCCCGCCGCCACCGCTTGCTGCCTTCGTAGATTGTCTCTGGTACTCCGAAGGCCTGCAGGGCACACATGAGCGCGAACGCCTGCTGCCTAATGGAGAGTCGGGCATTGTCTTCGATCTGCGTGAAGGTTTCCGACGCCGGCCGATGCCAGTCATTGACGAGCCCTGCGATCCAGGCACTTACTTCGACGCCGTCTTCTGTGGAGCTCGCACAGACAGCTTCCTGCTCGATACAAGCGAGCAGGAGCGTGTTATCGGCATCCAGTTCCGGCCCGGCGGCGCCTATCCCTTTCTCGGAATGCCAGCCTCAGAAGCGGCAAATGCTACCTACTCTCTTGCTGATCTTTGGCCACGCGAGACTCCTCTCATTCGCGAAGCCCTGCTCGAAGCGCCCACCGTCGACGCCAAGTTCGCCGTACTCGAGGCCGCGCTGCTTGCCCGATTCCTGCCCGAATCCATCTCCCATCCAGCAGTCGCTTTCGCAGTCAGCCGGCTCGGACGCCGGCTTCAAAACATTCGCGTCGGCTATGTAGCAGACCATGCCGGACTCAGTTCACGCAGACTCGTCGACCTCTTTCGCGAGCAGACCGGGCTCACTCCTAAGGCCTTCCACCGCGTGCGTCGGTTCCAGCACGTGCTCCAGGCACTTCGTGCCCGCTCCATCGAAAACTGGGCCGCTCTCGCCGTCGACACCGGATACTTCGATCAGGCCCACTTCATCCACGACTTCCGCCGCTTCTCCGGAATGACCCCGGGCGAATACATGCAACTGGCCACACCGCACCTGAACCATGTGCCGCTGAAATAATCCTCGAAATCGGCAGCAGTTTCGCTTTTTTACAATCCCTCACAATCACGATCCGGGATGATGTTGTGCAGAGGAGACATTCCCATGGCAAAGATTCCCGAGGGCTACCACACCGTTCAGCCCTATCTGATGTTCACCAACTGTACCGAGGCAATCGCCTTCCTGAGCAAAGCTTTCGGCGCCAAAGAAAAGCTGTGCATGAAAGATGACAAAGGCCGCATCGGCCATGCCGAGGTTGTGATCGGCGACTCAGTCATTATGATGGCCGACGAACACCCCGAAATTCAGGCCTTCGCCGCACCGCACTATGGCGGTTCGCCGGTAAGCCTGATGCTCTACGTCGATGATTGCGACACCTCCTACAAAGCTGCTCTCGCAGCCGGAGCGACAAGCCTGCGCGAACCAACCGACCAGCCCTACGGCGACAGAATGGCCGGCATCCTCGATCCCTTTGGCTACAAGTGGTGGATAGCACATCCCATCGCAAAATCAGGGGAGGCCGCGAAATGACTGCCGACGAATTCCGAGAACTTGCTCTCAATCTCCCCGGAGCCGTCGAAAGCTCTCACATGAACCATCCGGATTTCCGTGCCCACGGCAAAATCTTCGCCACGCTCGGCTACCCCGACAAGACACGAGGCATGGTCAAGCTCACCCCGCACGACCAGAAGCACTTCATCACTGCGCATCCCGAGGCGTTCACGCCCGTTAAAGGAGCATGGGGATTGCAGGGCAGCACCAGCGTTCGCCTCTCTGCCGCGCGGCCCGAGGTGCTAGGAGCAGCCCTCGATCTCGCGTGGCAGGCGAGTGCGGAGGCAATCCAGAAAAAGAAAACACCCCCAAAGAAAGCTGCACGACGAAAGACCAGCGCCTGAAACGGGAACGCTTTGTTGCGCCACTGCGTAAAGTGAGCAGTCGCGCCGGGTTCGGCCGATCAGGCGGCGTGTCAGATCGGTACAATCTCAAGCGGAAGCCACGCGCCTCAGGGCATAATTCTGAGTGAGGCAGCCAAAGTGACACAGCCAAATCCCGTCCAGGCCACCGGCCCTTCTCTGCTGCTGCGCGGCCTGCGCAAAACCTATGCTGACGTAGTCGCTGTAGATGGTCTCGACCTCGAGGTCACGCGAGGCGAATGCTTCGGCCTGCTCGGCCCTAATGGCGCAGGCAAAACCACAACCATTGAAATCTGCGAAGGCCTCACCGACCCGGACGCAGGCCAGGTTGAGCTTCTTGGCCTCACCTGGCGCAACGCTGCTAATGAACTACGTCAGCGCATCGGCATTCAGCTTCAGGAGACCCAATTTCCCGACAAAGCCACCGTAGAAGAGACGCTGCGTCTCTTCCGCAGCTTCTTCCGTCACGGCCTCGGCGTCGACGAAGTCATCGGCCTCGCGCAGCTGGAAGAGAAGCGGAAATCACGCATCGGCGGCCTCTCCGGAGGGCAGAAGCAGCGCCTCGCCATGGCCTGCGCGCTCGTCGGCGACCCTGAGTTGCTCTTCCTCGACGAGCCGACGACAGGCCTCGATCCGCAGGCACGGCGCCATCTCTGGGACCTGGTCGACGACCTCAAGAAAGCCGGACGCACCATCATTCTCACAACGCATTACATGGACGAAGCCGAGCGCCTCTGCGACCGCGTCGCCATCATGGATCACGGCAAAATCATCGCTCTCGGCACGCCGCAGCAGCTCATCGCCTCCGTCGGAGGAGAGCATATCGTCGAGTTCGCGCTCAGTGCCGACGCCACGCTCGACACCGCTCCCGTCCTCGCCATCCCCGGGATTCAGTCGCATCGTGTCGATGCCGGGCTACACCAGTTTTCCGTCTCAGAGCTTCATCTGGCCGTGCCTCGCATCTTCACTGCAATAACCAGCCAAGGCCTACACCTGAGCGAGTTCCGCACCCACTCGGCGTCGCTCGAAGATGTCTTTGTAGGGCTTACCGGGAGGAATCTGCGCGATGAGTAGCCTCAGTGAAAGCAGCCTATTTCAGCTCACGTTGATGCGCTTTCGGCTCTTCCTTCGCGAGCCCGAAGCTGTCTTCTGGACCTTCATTTTTCCCATCCTGCTGGCAGTGGGCCTCGGCCTCGCCTTCCGCAATCGTCCCGCGGATGTGCTGCAGGTTGGCACAACGAGTCCGCAGCTCTATCAGGCTCTGGTCCGGGATAAAGGCCTCAAGCCCATCGTCATCGATGAAGAGAAAGGAGCGAAATCTCTCGCGACCGGCGATATCGTTCTGCTTGCCGTTCAGCACGCCGACGGTAGCATCAGCTACAAATTCGATGACACCAATCCCGATGGCCGCGCCGCGCGCCTTATCACAGACCGGGCCATTCAGTCGGCATCCGGACAGCGTGATGTTGTCGCTGCGGATAATCAGCTCGTACATGAAAAAGGCGCGCGCTACATCGACTTCGTCGTGCCCGGCCTGCTCGGCATGAACCTCATGGGCCCTGCCATCTGGGGACTCGGTTTCGCGATTGTCGAAGCCCGCCAGAAGAAGCTGCTCAAACGTCTCGTCGCTTCGCCCATGCCGCGCTGGCAATATCTTGCTTCGTTTCTGCTCTCGCGCCTCATCATGCTTATCATCGAGGTCATTGTTTTTCTTGCCTTCGCTGCCATTGCCTTCGGCGTACCCTTTCGTGGATCGATCTGGGAGCTCGCTTTCCTCTGCGTGCTGGCATCACTCAGCTTCTCAGCGCTCGGACTGTTGATCGCCTCGCGCGCAAAGACGATGGAAGCCGCATCGGGGCTGATGAATCTCGCCATGCTTCCGATGTGGATTCTCTCCGGGGTCTTCTTCTCAGCGTCGCGCTTTCCCGCGATCATCCAGCCTTTTGTGCGCGCGCTGCCTCTTACCGCTGCCATCGACGCGCTGCGCGGAAACATGCTGCAGGGCTTGAATCTTGGCCAGCTCTATAGTCCCATTGCGATTTTGCTCGCATGGCTTGTGGTGCCGTTTGTCATTGCGTTGCGCATCTTCCGCTGGAGATAGCGCGCTACGCCCACTCTTCTTCCGGCACGCCAATCAGATACAGCAGCGCATCCAGGCCGACATGCGTCACCGAATACGCAGCGCTCGCCCGCACAACCGGCTTGGCGTGAAACGCCACTCCCATGCCCGCGAGCCTCAGCATCGGCAGATCATTTGCGCCGTCTCCCACCGCGACTATTTGGTCCAGCGGAACGCCTTCGCGCTCAGCAATCTCAACCAGCAGCTCGGCCTTGCGCGCCCCATCCACAATCCGCCCGCGCACTTCGCCGGCCACCAGCCCGTCCGCCGTTACATCCAACTCGTTCGCGTAAACGTGATCCACTCCCAGCTTCTCTTTAAGGTGGCTGCCAAAGAACGTAAATCCACTGGAGAGAATCGCGGTCTTACATCCGCGCTGCTTCAGCGTGCGAAAGAGCCTCTCAGCTCCCTCCATCAGTGGGATCCGCTCCAGCAGCTCATGCACTCGGTCCTTTGGCAGCCCAGCGAGCAGTGCCACCCGCCTGCGAAAGCTTTCCTGAAACTCGATCTCACCACGCATTGCCGAGGCTGTAATGGCGACGACTTTGTCTGCCACACCGGCTATCTTCGCCAGCTCATCGATCGCCTCGCCCTGTATCAGAGTCGAGTCCATATCGAAGGCACACAGCCTCCAGTCGTGCTCCTGTTCCGCTGTATGCTGCAGCACAATGTCCGTTCCCACGTCATCGGCAAACTCGCGAAGATCGGCGCGCATCATCGCCTCTTTCGCTCCCCGCCCATAAGCATAGAGCCGTGCGCAAAGATAGCCGTGAGCTGGCCTGGGCAACGTCGCGTCAGCACTGAGATCGATCCTGTCGAGTTCCAGCCCATGCTCCTTGAAAACGTCGACGACGGCATCAAATGAACGCTCCACACTCGTGCGGTCGATCACTGTAACTACGAAATCCTGTCTCTCTTCGGGGTCCATCGTTTAAGCACTAGCCTATCAGCGGACGCCAAAGATTCCGCATGGTCAAACCAGAACTCCCCGCATCGGTTTCAAACTGTATCCTCGTGAGAGAGATACAAAGACCGCATAACGGTCGGGGAATTCGAAATGTTTAACTTTGGCGCGAGGCTTTTTCGCCACAACGGACGCAAACTGCTGCAAGTGCTTATCCTTCTCATCCTGTTGTTTTGGAGTCAGTCGTCGCCGGCTTATTCTGTGCTCACTCATGAGCAGATCGTCGACCTGCTTTGGAAAGATCAGCTTAGCCCATGCCTACGCTTACGGCGGCTGTCTCATTCAGGATATCGGCTACTACCCCTTCGGTAACAAGTTCTTCAGCGACCTTGTGCACTACGTCCGCAGCGGAGACTTCGTCGTCAACATGCTCTCCGAGTCGACCGACATCAACGGATACGCTTTCGCTCTCGGAGCGCTCGCGCACTATGCCTCTGACGTCGCCGGCCACCCTGCCGTCAATATCTCGGTTGCCGAAAGCTTTCCCAAGCTGAAGGCGAAATATGGACCTGAAGTGACCTACGTCGAAAATCCCAAAGCTCATATCCGAACAGAGTTTGGCTTCGACGTCGCACAGGTAGCGAAGAATCGCTTCACCTCGCAGGCCTTTCATGACTTCATCGGTTTTGAGGTTTCCAAGCCGCTGCTCCAGCGCGCCTTCGTCGCCACCTACGGCATGCCGCTCGAAGAAGTCTTTCCCAATATCGATAAGGCAATCGGTACCTTTCGCTACTCTGTAAGCCGCCTGATTCCGACACTCACACGAGTCGCCCTTGTTACCAAGAAGGACGAGATCATGAAAGATGATCCCTCCATGACCCGCGCAC
>Ga0206964_10032_pt2 | contig 38481 bp, 27 predicted proteins | sample Alteio_BWOrgHeat_25_FD_152980 | JGI IMG/M metagenome (GOLD analysis project Ga0206964, IMG submission 152980) | Enriched cells from forest soil in Barre Woods Harvard Forest LTER site, Petersham, Massachusetts, United States -... | ecosystem: Environmental > Terrestrial > Soil > Temperate forest >...
TTTATAGGTCGCGCCGACCATGAAGATGTCCAAGGCCTTGAGTAGAGAATTAGGGATGTTTAGGCTGGGAGTTGGTTGAGGCCCGGGAGCGAGAACGGTTATGTCGTTCAAATCGAACTCTCTGACCAATTGGGAGTCATCGGCAAAGAAGTCGTCGCCACCCACGTAGTCGTGGCCGGGATGACTCAGAACCGTGAACTTAGGCCTGAAGCTGTGCCCAGGCCCTTGAAGAAACAAGGCCTGTGGGGTAGCGGTGACTTGCAAGTAGGTGTTCTTATGAAAAAATCCCCGGAGTTCCGTAATCCTTTCGTTAATCGGACTCATGGTACCGTCTTGGCGGCTTGCACGGGTGTTAGGACTGGCCTGATCGGCCTCATCATCGATGATAAGACATGTGAGCCCTCGCACTTTGCCTTTCTTGAAATTCTCAATTAGTGTCTTTAGACGGCTTGAATTCTTGGTTGTAACGATAGCGCACGTGCCGCCTTTGATCCGCTCAAGAAAAGCCCCGTCATCTTTGAAATCATTTTTTCCAAGAATATCGATCCCCGGGAAGGCCTCCTGGATGCGCCCGAGAGTTTGATCGTAGAGAGGATCATTGTCCGATGTCAGCACGATTATTGCCCGGTAACCTTCGTCGGCGCCCATAGCGCCGGTGACGGTTAAAACACCGGTCTTGCCGCTTTGGACCAAACCATAGACAAGACCGTTTGTCTCCTCATTGCCGCCGCTCAGCGGATTGACCCATTTGCTGACGACCTCCTTCGCGGTTAAGCTAATGTCGCGGACCTCCTGGTCATTGCCAATTTGTTTGCTCAATAATCGCAGTACCTGATCACTATGCTTCATGGCCTGGGTGCCTCAATCGGTAAGGATTTTCTGCCAACTCGAAGGTGACACTTTTCTTTCAAGAATACCGTCCGGGCCGCTCACTTCGTAGTGGGCCCGGTGCTGGCGATAACACGAGACATGAATTGCAGAGGTGCTTGGCGCCGCAACAGTCAAATATGATTGATAGCTGATAGCGGCCACGCCGTCGGCGCCGCATATTAGCCCGATGGCAGTGTTGAACTTGGCGGCCTTCGTGTGCAAAAGCTTTTGCTCATCCGCCGTAAATGTAAATCCCCACGGACTTCTGACTTTCGTGCTGTATTTTAGCAGCACAAGCAGACGGTCATTGAAGAGAAAGAAAGGCGCTTGGTACCGAATGCGGTCCATCTGACCGGTACGCGCCACGAGATGCAGCGCGGCCCCTTCATAAAATTCCTGCTTCTGTATAGCCATTGTCGGTTCGTCGATCGTGACCACCCTGGTCGCCGGCAAGGTTGGGGCTTCGAGCTTACCGGGGTAACCGGGCCGACGGCGAGAGCGTATATACGATAAAGAATATATTCCGCTCTGCGGGGCAATGGGAAGAGGTATATGAAAGCAGGTGAGTGACGGCAAGAGGTGTATTGAAACGCAAGCAGGTAGTCGGGCTCTGAGAATCGAGCGGCAACGGCCTATTCCCCGCGACCCATGGCGGCCGGGCGCGGGGCGCGCATGGCTTGCGCGGCCGCCGCCGCGGCGCCGCAAGGCAGACGGTCGTTGTGTCGGTCGTAGGGGGTGGACTAAGCTCGGACGCAATGGCTTCGGTCCCCCGCTCGAATGCAATCTGGTCGCGCGACGAACTTGTTCTCGCGCTTGACCTATATGTGAGCATTAAGCCGCGGGCACCCGACCCGAATTCGGTCAGTATAATTGACCTAAGCGATTTCCTGCGGAAAATTGCCGTACGTGCGCGTCAAACGGTGCCCGATAATTATCGATCTCCGGCCAGCGTCGTAATGAAGCTCATGAATTTCAGAAGTTTGGATCCCGACTATGAGGGAAAAGGGCTTGAAGCGGTCGCCCAGGCCGACTGATTGGTGTGGAGCGAACTGGCCAGCGAAGCTCCTCGGCTTCACGAACTGGCTCAAGCTATTCGCGCGGGGTATCTTTCACCTGACCTCGCATTTAGAGAGGATAACGACGACTATGATACCGCATTCGAGGGAGAGATACTTACGCAACTTCATGTGGCCCGTGAAAGAAGTCGACGGCTAGTACGTCGCAAAAAGGAAAAAGTGCTTCGCGAGACTGGCGCGCTGACATGTGAAGTTTGCGGGTTCGACTTCGAGCGCACGTACGGAGAGCGCGGACGTGGTTATATAGAGTGTCACCATGTTATGCCGCTTCATGCGCTCGTTAGGGCAAAGATCACCCGGATTGAAGATTTAGCCGTCGTGTGTGCAAATTGCCATCGAATGCTGCACGGTTCGCGGCCGTGGCCGACCATCGCCCAGCTTAAAATAGCCGTAGCAGCGCACCGATGACGAACAAGCCCCCTCTGTTTCTAGACTTCCATGGGCGCTTCATCGACGCGCTCGGCATACAGATGTACCAGAAGCCGACCGCGGCGATCGCCGAATTGATCGCGAACGCATGGGACGCGGATGCGTCGACCGTGAATGTGACCTTGCCGACGGCGCTCGCTCCCGGGTCAGAAATCGTTATTGCGGACAACGGGCGCGGCATGTCCCTTGCGGAATGCCAAGAGCATTACCTGAAGGTGGGCCGAAACCGTCGAGAGGGGGGCACAGATACAAGCGCGCAGGGACGGCCGGTCCTGGGGCGCAAGGGGATTGGAAAGTTCGCGGGTTTCGGTATCGCAAAAAAGATCGTCGTCGACACAACCAGTAAAGAGACAGGCGAAAGAACAGTTTTTGAGCTGGAGTTGGACCGACTTCGTTCGGGCGAATTCATCGAATCAGGGCGACATCCGATCGACGTGCTGCATGCCGAGGGGCCCGATGAAACGCGGAAGTCATCGCATGGAACTGCGGTGCATCTTGGGAGTTTGACGCTGGGACGTGCGCAGAACCCGCAGGGTTTTGCTGAACGAATGGCGCGCCGCTTCATGCTCGCCGCAAGTGCCCAGAGCTTTCAGGTCGCCGTAAACGGCATTGCGTTAGCGACGATAGATGTTACGAGGGATGTCGAATTTGATTTTCCAAGTGCCTATAAGACGGATGAAAGGCCCCCGGGCCTTCTCAGGATTGAAAATGGCGAAGGCGTCGAGAAAGTCGGAGAAGATGAGATCCGATGGCGAGTTCGATTTCGCAAGGAACCGATCGGTGACGAGGAATTTCGCGGGGTGTCCATTTTTTGCGGTATCAAAGTCGCCCAGACGCCGTTCTTTTTCGAATTGAGCGGCGGCCTGCCTGGTCAGCATGGTCAGCAATATCTCTTCGGTCACGTTAAGGCCGATTTTATTGATCGTCTCGGCGATGACATCATCACGACGGAACGGCAAAGAATAAACTGGGAACACGCTGGAGCTCATCCGCTTTTGGAGTGGGGACAAACGAAGCTGCGTGAGTTGTTGGGATTGTGGAAAGGACGGCGCGCCGAAAAACGAAATCAAGAGATCGATGAGAAAATCTCGCCTTTCGCTTCACGGCTGAACAAGCTTCAATCCTCCGAACGGCGAACGGTGACGTCGGCAATTCGGAAGATTGCGTCGATCTCGACGCTGGAAGACGACGAATTCGACGATCTGACAAGCGCAATTCTGACGGCTTGGGAACAGGGGCGGTTGCGCGATCTTATCGGCAAGATCGCTACTTTGCAGGATGCCGCGCCCGGAATAATTCTATCGGTGATGGGCGAAGCCCAGATTTTGACGGCATTGCACGTTGCTGAGGTGATTAGAACCAAGCTCGACCTGGTACGCGGTCTCAGAAGACGCGTTGAAGCGAGGGAGCTTGAAACCGCGATCCGAGATTACATTGCCGAACATCCTTGGCTGATTAATCCTCAATTCGAGTTCTACAAAAAGGAGGTCACGCTGAGGAAGCTTCTGCAAGAGGTGGCCATTTCAATTAAACTCGACGACCACCCCGACTTCGCCAAGCGGGTCGATCTTCTAATTGCGCATGGCGATCACCTGATGCTAATGGAATTTATGCGGCCGGGAATAAAGATCGACCGGGATCATATCAATCGTTTCGAGCAATATATGGACGAGCTGCGGGCGCGATTGCGGGCCAGCACGGGTAGCCAGTTCCGCCGGGTCACGGGAACCATTGTCGCCGATCGTTTGGAGAAGTCTCCCGGCAACCGCGAGGCGCTTCAACGGCTCGAAAGTTCCGAAATGTATGCTCTGGAATGGGAAATGCTTCTTGCCGACTCTGAGAGGGGGTATCAGGAGTATTTCGAGATTATGGTCGAGCGGACGCCTGACGATCCCCGGGTTCGCGAGTTGGAGTCCGCCGGCGAGCGGCCAGCCGCATTGACCGAAGGAGCTGTGGCGACTCAGAACTCGATTGCGATCAAGGAACAGGAATAGGCGACTATATTACTCGACCACTTCCGACGGGATCGCGGTTTCGTCGACGATTTTGGGCAGTTTTTCCGCCAGGGAAAGCACGGTTGCGGCCGACCCCCTTGCGGCCATTCGACGGAACTCGTCTTGGAAATGTGAGGCCTCGCCGTCCTTGCCGAGGGCGCGCAAGGCATGTTCATATCCCATCATCAGGACGCGCATTCCCAGGATGTACTTCTTACTGACGACCTCCTTGCCGACCTTGGAGCCGGCGGCCCTTTTGTATCTGAGGTGATAGGAATTGTCGTAGTTGATTTTATAAACGACGCGGCCGTTTCCCAAATCTTCGATAATCCCACCGTCGTGCTCATCAAAACCGTCGACATTCGTCGGCCACGGTTCGACGGCATAACCATCGATCGGACGACCGTCGTTGGTCAATAGCTTACAAGGCGGCAAGCCGAGAAGTGGGGCGTCTTGCTGATTGCCTTTTCTTTGACCCGCTCCGCCCGATTTTTGCTTGTGTTTGCTTTTCGCCTTAACCGGCTTCTTTTCCGGATTAACGATCCGAACGAGCACGGTGTCTTCGACGGCCGCCGGCATCGCCGGATCTTTGAGAGCGAGCTTGACCTTGAACTGATCTCCTTCGGCGACCAAGCTCTCCTTCGGCTCCAGATAGACGGTCAATCGACCGTCGAAGAGCTGTTTTCTGACCGCAAAGCGCTGCGAGATTTCGAGAGGAACGAGGAGCTCACCCGCATTGTCGGCGCGATCGAAATAGGCATTTTCCGCGTCGGTCCGGGCGGCGACGGCTCGGGAGCGGTTGATCGGAATTTCGATACCTGACGTTTTCTGCCGTTCGTCGATCCGAAGAAAAGTCGGGCTAAAGCGACCCTTGAATGTGTTGCTCTTGCCGCTGTCTCCGCCTTCGTCGGCTCCGCCGCCGGATGGGACGCGAATTGTAGGGTCTCGGTCGGATAAGAGACCGGCAAGGGTTGGATCGGAATCGATAAGCTTTTGGAATAGGTCATTGCTTTCAGCGTCTGCGGTGGACTGAAGTTCTTCCTGGGCGATTTTCTGCTGAAGTTTGGCGAGAGCCTCGGCCCCTCTAATGGTTTCCTTGACCTTTTGGAGGTAAAGCTCTCCGACCTCCGTGGCGCTGACGTTCTCCCGGTCGCCCTTCCAAACTTCGTTGTGGGCCTCTTCGGTAAGTTTGCTTGCGTCGACAAGCACGACGACGCGGTCCTTGAGGGCCGGAAAGCCGCAACTTTGTGACAGAAAGCCTTTGGACTGTTTGTATTGGACTTGGCCGTTGACCGCGTGAAAAACGCGATTGATGGACCGGCGCAGCCATTCGGGTAGATTCTTCTTGAGAGGTATCGCGGTGATCGATACTTCACCGAGGTCGGGATCGGCGAAATGCCCCACGGGGAGCTTCTCCTCACCGTCGGCAATGGGCTCGGCTTCCAAATCCTCTTCTTCCCCGTCTTCATTGATGATGGTGGCGTCCTCGTCCTTGTGGCTTCGCAGAAGCAGATACTCCATGCCGTAGAAGGACCGAGGATCGACGCCCAACGCGCGATCCCCTCCGCGTTTTTTTGCTTTTTCCCTACCCTCCGCGGTGGTCGGAATTTGACGAAAATCCAGAATGCGGAAGGGTAGAATGCTTTCAACGAGATTTTCGTTCAGAGCGTCGCGTGATCCGCGAAAGCTCATGAAAGCCGAGCCGACGTGGTAGTCGTACAACTTGATGACCGTGCCGGTGGTGATGTGAATCTTGGCGTATTTCTTGCCGTCTCCAGTGTGAAACGGAAACATCATGTCGAGAGTAAAGGACGGGATGGTCTTGTTCGACGAGAGGGCAAAGTATTCGGCGATGGGCATGCCGCCGCCCGGACGCTTGCGGACGAGCGTCCATCCCCACGGGCTTTCACCGTCATAGCGCCGAGAAACGATGAGCTTGAACCACTTGCGTCCGCAATAACGCAAGACGCCCGAGGAACCCATGTTATACTTGCCCTGTACGAACGGGATGCTTTTTTTGTTGCCGGCGCTGAAAGAAAGAAAGGTTGTTGCGAAATCCTCGGGACGTTGACCCTCGCCGTTGTCGAGAAAGGTATAGCAAGGATAGCCCGACCGCTTGGTGCGGGCTCCCGTGACGCCGATCACCAAGTTTTTTTGCGCGAAGTCGTTGAGCCAATCATCGTCGGCATTGACCAGTCGCCCGCCTCGCAGGTTCTGGATCAACTTATCGACTGCTTGATACATAGTCTTCGGCGCCTTGGGGCCTTTGGGATCGATATTCTTAAGCAGGGCGTGCTTGGTGAGGACGGCGTCGACCATGTTGGTCATCAGTTCGGTCAAAGCCTTGCCGCCGGTGGCAGCCTGATTTGACGTGATGTTGAAATTCGTCTCACGGTTGTCGAGAGGGTGCCAGTTCTTCGGGTTCCGCAACTCAGGGTTGGCGTCGATAATTGCTTGCACCTCATCCTCGTCGTCGATCGCGAGCAGCTTGAGGCAAATATCCTTGGCGTCCATGCGTTGTCCCCCTAGTCGAACGAAAACAGATTACCGGTCTGGCGCTTTTGCGCCAGATCGAACTTCTTGCGAGAGGTATTCAATTCCTCTTGCAGCGCCTTAAAAATCTTCTGTACGTCCTCGTCGCCGTAATCATAATTCGAACGGTTGGAGAGATTGCCGATGAGCTGGATCGCCTTCAGCGCGGCATTAACGCGCTTCGTGGCTAGTCGTACAAATTTATCGCGGTCGTTCTTGCGCATTCTAGGATTTGGCCCCTCGTTCGTATATTTCAGAAATATACGAGATTATGCTCCCCCACAAGCGAATTCTGAACAATGAAACTGCCCGATCTTCCGGTCAAAATAATGCGCCCGCGCAATTTTTCGTTGTTTCGGCGACCATGATTGAGTATAGTCAACCATATTCAGACGCGCGCGCCGCTATGCCCAAAATGATCAAGGGGAAACTCTACTACTCGTCGCAAGAGGCGGCGGACGAATCGGATATCTCAAAGGTGACGCTGCTCCGGTGGATCAAGAAAGGCCTCGTGAAGGAAGCGACGAAGCGGGACCGCAATAACTGGCGTTGGTTCACCGAGGCGGAGGTTAATCAAATCAAGCGCGTGGCGGCGGGTGAGCAGTGAGGACGGTGAAATGACGAAGAGTTCCGCGTATCGCGCTTCATCGGACCAACCTGCGTTCCTTGCGGTGGATTTCTTTTGCGGCGCCGGCGGCACCACGCGGGGTCTAATCGATGCCGGCGGTTATATTATCGCCGGCGTCGACAAAGACCCTCGCTGCCGGGAAACATACCTGGAAAATAATACCAACGAGCGTTTGGATTATTCGGAACCGCGCTTTCTCGAATATGACGTTTTTCCGGAGGACTCCGGAAAGGCCTCCGGTCAGCAGAAGAAGCTGCGTCAGGAGCTCAAGACCCTGATCCCGTTTTATCGGGCGCGAGCGCGCAAGGTGCCCTTGCTGTTCGCTATATGCGCGCCCTGCCAGCCGTTCACGCGGTTATCCCGGAAGGAGCTGACGGCAAAACGCAAAGCCGGGCGGCGGCGTGACAAGAACCTGCTGCGCGAGGCGGTAAAATTCGTGAAGTGGTTCAAGCCGGAGCTGGTGCTCTCGGAAAACGTTCAAGGCATCGGTGACCCTAAGTACGGCGGCGTATGGGACGAGTTTCGCGACGCGTTGAGAGCCGCGGGTTACGTCACGGGAACCAATGTAGTGTGCACGTCGCGTTTCGGGATACCGCAATTCCGGCGACGATCGATTCTCGTCGCCGTGCGCCGCGACGTTGCCAAATCGGAGCGGATGGCCGACGAAAAAGGCAGCGAGATCCTCGTACCGGAATCGGACCCGGATTCAGTGATCACGTCGGTGAAACGCGCCATCGGGCACTTGCCGGCTATAAAGGCCGGGGAAAGCCATCGGAAGATTCCCAATCATCGGGCGCGCACCTTGAGCGATCTCAATCTCCTGAGACTTGGATCGGCGAAGCCGGGTCAGTCGAATGCCTATATGGAAAAGACGCCGGACGGAAATCTATCTCTGAAGTGTCATCGTAAGGTCAATCGAAAATTCGGGACGCGTTGCTTCACGGACGTATATACGCGCATGCGCCCCGACAAACCGTCTCCCACCATCACGACGAAATGCCACAGCATTTCGAACGGGCGCTTCGGACATTACGATACAAAACAAGTGAGAGGGATTTCACTAAGGGAGGCCGCAATTTTGCAGTCCTTTCCTGAGGACTACGTGTTTTATCCGCAAGAGCAAATCGAGCCGATTGCACGAATGATCGGAAATGCGGTCCCGCCGAAATTGGCGTGTTTTTACTCGCGTTATTTGGCTAACTCGGTGGAATTGGACCGTCGTAAGTCGCGTTGAAGCTCTCGGAGTAAACGCGGGACGGACGCTTTTAGGGAACATGCCCAAAGCGTTCGAATCCTCCAACCGAGGTTGCGCAAACCTTTGATCGCGGCCCGATCTCGACGAATGTTCGAGTCTATCTTGGTCGTCCAGAATTCGACATTCGTGCTCGGACGCTTCCCGCGCGGGCAGTGGTGGGCGTGCCAAAAACAACCGTGCACGAAGATCACCATCCGAAAACGCGGGAGGACGATATCGGGACGGCCGGGAAGGTTTTTTGCATGCAGTCGAAAGCGGAAACCCGCCTCGTGAAGCGCGCACCTAACCGTTAGTTCGGGCTTGGTGTTGCTCGAACGGACGGCCGCCATGGCCGCGGAGCGTTGCTGAGGTGAAAGTCTGTCCGCCATGTCGGCCTTGCCCGCGGCAGCTATCGTCTTTGAACGGTAGGGATAACCAATGATGCAAGCGCAGACAAGTTCTTCGTTGCACTGCACTGGGCTGAAAAATGCGGACGAGTGAAGAGCCAAGGCTAAAAGAGTTAGCCGTTTGAATTCCCAGGCGATCAATTCCTTGGTATATCTGGCCGAAGCTGAACCAAGGCCTGCAACGAAGCGCAGTTTAGGCGGTTGCGGAGTTTAAAAGGCGCTGTCCCGAGATAGCCGGGCATAGGGTCACTCCATGAATGTGAAGCCAGCTATACTGACAATCATGACCCGCGATCAATTACGTCGCGCCGTGGTCGATCTGGGGTTGGATGAGGGTGTCGATAGGCGAAGCGTAGAGAAGATGCGCTCCCAACTTTCACGCAAGGGGCGAGCCGGCGCAGAGATCCTCCTCAAGTATTTGTCGGAAGTGCAGGTAAAAGAGCTATGCGAAGCGGTCGGTATAGATCCGCTGGGGCGGCGAGCTCAATTAGTTTCACGAATAAAATCGAAAATGGCGAGGTCTCCGTCCGACCGAACCAAGCCGATGGCCAGATCCACTCCTCTTTCAACCCAAGTATATACCAGTCGGCACCATGGACTGTCTGTCGGACAATTTAACCGCACTTTTATGGAAGGCCAATTGCAAGGGTGTAAGAAACTATGGCTGGCGTCCGCTTATTACGACTGTGCATTCATTGAGTTCGTTCTAGACAGTTTCCCTGCAGGTCATTTGCAGCTCGTGGTCAATGGTCTTGGTGGGCTCCGCTTACGCGACCAGGTGGATGAGCTGGGAGAGCTTCAAAGCCGGTACTCACCGCGTTTGGAGGTGAAATTGATTTTTGAAGCGCCGTTATTTCATTCGAAAGTCTATATTCTTCAAAAAGGCAGTAATTATACAGTGCTTATCGGGTCGGCGAACGCTACAACAGCCGCCATCGACGAGAACGAGGAAATTATGGTGCGGATTGACGGGGACACGACGGCCTTTCAGGAATACTATGACAACGTGTGGGCCTCGGCTAAGAACATAACCCATGCGTCCCTGCAAAACCCGGTAGTCAAGACGAGGATAGCGTTCTTCCGCACCGGCCTGCTGTATTTTAAGCCGTCAGCCACCCTACCGAAAAGCTACGCGCCTTTCCGCGAATATATTGCTCAGCTTCCGGCGGACGTGCGCGATAGGCTTGGGCAGCGGGAAATCCCGCATGCTGAGCCGGAAACCGGACTTGGACCATTCAGCCTTGACAAAGCGATCAATGCTCGTTTGGAGAGCGAGATGTTGGATAAGCGTAGCAAGGCGTCGATAAAACCCTATGCAGTTGAAACGTGTCTTGGCTATTGGGTGCCGTATGAGTACCGCGATCGCTTCGAGATGAAGCTCAAGCAGAGCTCAAAGACGAAACGCAGCAAGATTATTGCATTCTACCGACAGTTTGAAGGGACTACTGATGAAGAGTTAAATTCACAATTCACAGAGTACGTGAGCGCAATAACTGGAGTTCTTAAATCTGTGGGGGAAGATTGGCAAAAGAAATGGAAGTCGTCATCTACGCGGCCGGACGATCTACGTAGTTTTGCTAATTTTATCACACGCACGCGAGAGGCGCTCAAAGACAGTCACTTCATCGACCGGCTATGCGACCCGCTTGTCCGGGTCGGGCTACCGGAGATATGGGACGATCCCATTGGCGCCAGAAGCTTTGAGAGCAGCTTCTTCGAATACATCGCCTTCGCTCTGGGTCGACCGAACAAACACCGCGTCGTCAGCGTAATCGCTAGAGAATGCGGAATATCTTCGGCACGGGGCATACAAGCGGACCGCATCAGGGATGCGTTCCAAGAGCGGGTTGCCAGAGGGTGGAGCTCAGATGTCTGGAACAGGTAACCGGTCAATGCGCACCGATGAGATCGAAACTCTCCTTTTTGACGGATTGACCGACGATCAAAAGCGTGCGGTTAAGTTTCCGAAGCGCAGACTGCTCGTGGTGGCCGGCGCGGGCTCCGGAAAGACGGAGGTGATGGCTCGCCGCATCGCATGGTGGGTTGGAATCGAGAATGTTGCCAAGGAAAACATAGTCGCCTTCACGTTCACGGAACGCGCCGCAGAGGAGATGAAATTTAGAATTAGAAGTTGGATTGAAAAGATTACGCCCGTCGGTGCGGAAGTCGTCCTCGGAAACATGTATATCGGCACGATCCACGGTTTTTGTATCGCCAAGGTTCGCGAGTTTTGGCCGGACCACTACCACAACTACGACATTCTGGACGAAGGAGCGCGATCGGCCCTTATCCTACGCGGCTTCAACGGAATTCTGGGATTGCAGGCCCTTCGGCAGTCATTGGGGACGGGTCAATACGCGACAATGGATTCATTCACGCAAGCGTACGACCAGCTTCACGAACATAACTGCTTCGACGTGGAACTGGCGTCGGACGATCCGCCGATTCAGCTGGGCCAAGAAGAGCGGGAATGGTGCAAGGCGGCGAAACTGCTTACGAATGTCGGCGACACTCCGGAGGCCAAGGCTTTTGCTCTGTCGGCGGCGCGATATTACGCCTATCTTCGATGCCGACGCTTTCTCGACTTCAGCACGTCGCAAACCGAGTTCATCCGCGGTCTTAAGTCCGATCCGAAGCGGCGCAGCGAAATTGCAGCGAGCGGCGTGCATCTCGTTGTGGACGAGGTGCAGGACATCAACCCCGTTCAACGTGAATTGGTCGAACTGTTGATCGGCAAGACCGGCAAGCTCACCGCTGTGGGCGACCACCGTCAAGCCATTTACGGATTTCGCGGAGCGAAAGTCGAGATCATCGCGGAATTGTGGGAGGAATTCAAAAAATCGTCGGACGGAGGTGTTGTGGATCTCCAGGAGAACTTCCGCTCGACGCCGCGAATCATCGATCTTGCAAATCGTTGGACGAAAACTCTATCGGCGCTTCTTTCGATGACCACGCCTTCGATGAAGCACGGCAACAAACAGCGAAAGGACTATCACGCGTCGCACGTCGCGTTGATCGGGTTTGACGATCGCGAGGCGGAGGCCGGCTGGATCGCGGATGCGATCCGTGCATTGGTTCCTTCGGAACAGGAGGGGGCGCTCCACGACAAAAAGCAAGGCGCGACCCGAGGGCTTGCGCTCTCCGATATTGCGGTACTGGTACGATCATCCACCAGCGTTCGAATCTACATGCGGGCGCTGGAAACGGCCGGCATTCCGTCCGTTGTGCGGGCCGGGCCTGACCTATTTTCTCAGCCGGAAGTCCTTTTGATACTGGGCGCGTTGGGCATCACGGCGGTACTGGCCGAATTCATCGGCAGCGAGTTTAACCCGAAAAGCATGCCCAATCGGATCGAGGAAGTTCTTGGTTGCGATCCGAAGCCCGCGGCGGTGCTCAAAGCATCGGCCAGGCTGCTGCGTCAATCCGGCCTGAGTTTCGACCGCGCGGTGGAAGACCGGCTCCTACTAGCCGCGGAAGCGATCGGGCGCCGAATTTCGGAGGGCCATTCTTATTCCGCGAGCCAGGTGGCGGGCCTGCGTACGCCCGGCTTGCGCGCTTTCCTGACCTCCAGAAACCGACTTCGCCGCGTCTTTCCGCAACAGCTTTTCCACTACCTGCTGTCCGAAGCGAGTGTGGATGCCTGGGATACCTGCGAGGGCCGCGGGCAAACGGCGATGTTCCACCTCGGTGCCCTTAGCAGTCTAATAACCGGCGTTGAAACGCCGGGCTGGACAAGTGCGGAAGATTACCGGTGGCAAATCATCGGACTTTGTCAGTACGGCGCCGAGGAGGGACGTGTCGAAGAGCAGCCCTTGATGGTTCAACCGGACGCGGTTTCGATAAGCACGATCCATTCGGTGAAAGGTCTTGAATTTGCAGCCGTGTTCTTAGCCGATGTTCAACCTCGACGTTTTCCCAGTTCCTTTGCCAAACGAAAGCCGCAACTTCCGCTTTCCGGAAAAATCGTCCGGCGAATTGACGTGGACGGTCTTGCGGACAACGACAATCACGACGGAGAGCGCCGACTAATGTATGTCGCATTAACCCGTGCGGAACGATTCCTTTTGATTAGTCACTCGGGAGAGCAAACGTCTAAATTCATCAAGGAGCTGTCGAAGCTGGTCGCCGACACCGGAGGCAGCGTCACCGACGATTCTGACAAAATCCTTGATGATCTCAAATACGCTCCTAAGGAACATCGGCGCGACCTTCAATTAAGTACATCGTTTTCCGATCTGCGCTATTATCTTGAATGTCCGCACGATTTCTATTTGCGCAAGGTTCTGGGATTTGCGCCGACCATCGACCAAGCTTTCGGATACGGGCGCGGTGTTCATAATCTCTTGCGCGCGGTCCATACGGACCCAAAGAAGTGGGCGGCGCTGGCTAATGATCGACCGGCTCTCGAGCGGGAAATCCAAGGCTTGATCGATCGCGGACTGTTCTATTTGCGCTACACCACGCTCGATCCTGCCGAAAATATGCGCGCAAAGGGCCTACGGGTGGTGGCGGATTATATAGGGCACTACGCGCAAGAGCTGGCCCGACTGGAGTTCGAGCCTGAGAAAGAGTTCGAGACACTCATAAACTACGGTGACGGCGAAGGCGGGGCGCTTATCTCCGGAGCCATCGACATTGTTCGGCAGGACGACCCGCCGCGCGTGACCCTGATCGATTTCAAGTCAGGCGATCCCGAGTCCGACAATCATCAAAAACTGGACGAGCAGGAAATGATGCTTCAAGTCGCGATATACGCGGTCGCCGCGAGGAAGGAGCTTGAGTATCAACCCGAGAAGGGCTTGGTCCGGTACCTTGACGCCGAAGACGACAAGCGGGAACTCGGGGTACCGCTCGACGACGCATCCATCCGCGAGGCGACGGCGCTCGTATCGGAGACCGCAAGACGAATTCGAGACCGCACTTTCAAGCTCGGCCCGGCCCAACAAAAGGAGGGCACACCGCGTTGCGCTAAGTGCGACTTTCTGGGCTTATGCGGCATGAAGGACGCTGCCGCGCATAAAGGGCCGTCGCGTCGTTCAATATGAAGGAATGGCGGGACATTTTCCTTGGCGTTCAGGAAGCCGCCTCTACCTCAGCTCACCTCAATCGGCGCCGTTTTCCAAATCTCTTTTGCGAGGGCAATGAGCATATCGTGACGGTGGTCGATGTCGGCGGCCGTCCATGTATCGAAGGCGAGCAACTTTGCATTGATCCTATTGATGGACGAGTCGTTGCCGACGGTGCTCAATCCAGCGATGCTTCTTGTCAAGTAGTTGCCAGAGTGAGCGTATTCCGGCTTCTTCTTTTCAAAGAAATTGTTGCTGGCCACAATATTAATGGGCTTTTCCAGCAGAGTAAGATTGCCGAGTCTGATCTTGTAGCCATCATAGTCTTTTCCTGAGTTTGCGGCAGCAAACGCAGCACGCAAGTCGCTTTCAGGATTGTTCGGCAGTATGTGCTCGATCTGCAGAACGGTATAATCGCTGAGCGAGCCGGGTACTCTCATGCCCTTATGGGCCATTTCGACGAACTGTGTGAGTTTTGATAATAGGTATCTGGTTCGATACTGCTGCATCGTTTGAAGCGTGTAGCGCTTCATTGCGTCGGTCAATTCGGAATCCTTTGATGTCATATTTTTCTGAAAAGTATCAGTGATAAACGTATTCAAGCGCTGTTTCTGAGCTTGCTCATCTACCATTGCACCGATTTCACGTAGCTCATCAGCCCAGAGCGAGAAGTTACGCTCCAGGTCTTTGGTCGGCGTCTTCGTGAATATGTAATAGAAGAGGAAGCTCTCTAGCTGCCGAACGAAGTGATCGAACAAGGTTTTTGGAAAGTCCTTAGCTGCTAACAAAAGCACGTAGTGCAGGCTGAAGGCAGCGCCACATAGTAGTTGCATACTACCCATGGAAATGTTGGGCTTGCCATCGTTGCCAAACCCTTGGGTAAAGGCAAGAAAGTGCTCCACGTTGCGAATGATCTTCCGCACGAATTCGAATGGTTTGTTCTTATAATCGCATAGTGTGGCGTTATTCTTATCGATGAACCAATCGTAGATCTCGTCCTCTCGGACAACTCCATCGTTTCTGTCATTCTTGATCTTGTAGTTGGCCATAAGAAAATAACGGAGGAACCGCAGCGGCTTTTCGCTGGCCTTTTCCAAAGGTGCCGTAATCTTTTTCCATTCATCCTTCAGCTGCGTAAATTTTTCTTGATCGACCTGAGTAAATAACAGATTTTTGAGCAAATCCATCGAATTGAGGCCGACACCACGTTCGTTGATAGTTTCGAAGATCTTTAGTGCGCTGCTGATATCGGTCGCGATTTGAATGAAGACCACATTGTTGGCCAAATATCCCCAATACTTCTGCAGGTCTGCCATGTTGTCGTAGCTGTCGTTCAGACAGCGGTAAACGGTCGCGTACGCGTTGAGGAGATTTTCAAGCGACCCGAATTTCGGGATTCCCTGTGCTGCGATTCTGGCGCGGGTGGTCGGTGGATCGCTATCCAGCATCACGATACTGTTCATCAGTTCCCCGGCGTGCTCATAACGCGGGTCAAGCTTGAGGCTAGTCTTCAAATTTCCACCGGTGTCGGTGTATCTGGTAGCGAGCAGGCTATTGAATACCTGGTGATGGGATTCCCCTTGGAATCGGTTCCTGAGAGCGCATAGCAAGAGAAAGAACGTTGTCAGTCGCTGTTGACCGTCAATTACCTCAAAGTGGTTTCTCTGTCCCGTGGGGGTTACGAGAACCGTGCCGACAAAATACTCGCGGGCGGCTCCGGTATCGAACTGCTCGTCGATGTCTCCCAGCAGTTGATGAACTTCTTTGTCAGTCCAAACATATTCACGTTGGTAATCTGGCACGATATAGAAGCACTCGCGGAAAGCTTCCTCGATGGTGTACTTGTGGTTTTCGATTCGTGGCATTGGTTACTCCAATAGGCTCAGAGTTCGTTGGATGCTGTCGGGAAGAATCCGTCGCGCCGGCAAGACATTGAGCCGCCGCTGCGTTACCCGATGGGAAGTCGGCTACCTCTCGAAGCCATGTATCATCGAACGAGCACATCATGTTCCACCGGCATGCGTGACAGAGCGGAAAATCTGGAAGCGGAATTCGTTATCGATCGCAGTGAGTTTATGTCTATCCGACGTGGTTCCGCAACTTTATTGAACGCGAGCAAAGGATTTGTGTCGGGCCAAGGCGCGAGGGATCGATGCCCGAAGGGCCGAGACGCCCGCGGCTCGGCTCGCGAGAGCCCGCTCCTGCCCCGCTCGGCGGGACGCGCCATGCGGTCACTGACCCGCCCGAACATGACAAGCCATCTTGGTCAGCCTAACGTTCATCGGGCTTTTCGGTTATTCGTTGGTCGCTGTCCTGGTCGGCCGCGGCTGATATCGAGCCTCGCCATCTTCTGGCTGACCCACAGTATTCCAAGTTTTCGGGCAAGGTGAGGGTGATTGACCTTACAGGCAATCTCTATTCAACATGATAAGGCCTCGAATAACGGTGCATACGAACACAATGCGGAAAATGGAGAAAGCCTATGACACGCCGGTTTAACAACATCCTTGAAACGGTGGGCAATACGCCGGTGGTCAGGATCAATAGGCTGGCGCCGGCCGAGGCAAATCTCTTCGTCAAGATCGAGGCCTTCAACCCCCTGGGCTCGGTCAAGGATCGGCTTGCGCTTGGCGTCATCGAGGCCGCCGAGCAATCAGGACAATTGAAGCCCGGACAAACGGTGATCGAGGCGACCAGCGGCAACACCGGCATTGGTCTTGCCATGGTCTGCGCCCAAAAGGGCTATCCGCTGGTCATCACGATGGCCGAGACCTTCAGCGTTGAACGACGCAAGCTGATGCGCTTCCTGGGCGCCAAGGTGGTGCTCACCCCCGCGGCCCAGCGCGGCATGGGCATGGTGACGAAGGCCTTCGAACTCGCCAAGGCTCGCGGCTGGTTCCTGACGCGCCAGTTCGAGAATGAAGCCAATCCCGATATTCATTCGCGGACCACGGCCCGGGAGATCCTCGAGGATTTCAAAGGTGAGGCCCTCGACTACTGGGTGACCGGCTACGGAACGGGCGGCACGCTCAAGGGCGTGTCGCGGATATTGGCCAAGGAGCGGCCCGATACGAAGATCGTCGTCTGTGAGCCTGAAGAGGCCCAGCTCCTGGCCAGCGGCATCGCCCAGCAGCGCAACCCGGACGGTTCCGCCTCGGCGGCCCATCCGTCATTCAAGCCTCACCCCATGCAGGGCTGGACGCCTGATTTCATACCGAAGCTCACGGCCGACGCCGTTGAGACCGGCGTCATCGATCGCATCCTGGCGATCCCGAACGCGGACGCCCTCCGTTACAGCCGGGAGCTCGCCCAGAAGGAAGGAATCTTCGTCGGCATCACAGCCGGCGCTACCTTTGCCGGCGCGCTACGCGTCTGCGCGGACGCGCCCAAGGGCGCCGCGGTCCTGTGCATGCTGCCGGATACGGGCGAGCGCTACCTGAGCACGCCGCTCTTCGCGGACATCCCTGCCGACATGACTGAAGAGGAACTCGCCATCTCGCGCTCGACGCCGTCAGCGCAGTTGGGACCGCGCCAAAAATAGATTGATTAATATTCTATTTTCGACCTTATAGGACCATATATCTATATGGATCGATCAAATCCCTTGACTTCAAAGCCTATCATAGATTAATATGTATACGAAATTAGCCCTCACGAGGCCAATTTGCTATGAAAACCGCCTTACGCACACTCGGACCGAATGAAGCAAAGGTCGTTCTATCCCTACGGGAACAGAACCGCGAGGTCGTTCGCGCGACCGACATCATCGGCATTCTTGGATCCGAACCGACCGCGCGCAAGGTGATCCGCAATCTTCTGCGAAAAGGATGGCTGTCGCGGCTCATCGGCGGTCGGTACATGTTTCTACCGCCCGAACACGGTCCGGAAAACCTCGGCGAGAACAACGCGCTGGCGCTGGCGGCGGCGGTGATCGAGCCGTCCTATGTCGGATGGTGGGCCGCAGCCTCGTTTCATGGCCTCACGACGCAGAAGCCGATGTCGATTGCGGTTGCGACCCTGCGCCAGGTCCCGAGCCGCACCCTCGAAGGCACGGAGATCCGGTTCGTGAAGGTGGCTGAGCGGAAATTCTTCGGGTTCGATCGGTACAAAGTTTACGGCCGCGAGGTTGCGGTCTCGACGCCGGCGAAGACCGTGGTGGACTGCGTAGACCGCCCCGAATTGGCGGGGGGGCCTGCGGAAGTGACACGGATCGTCTACGGCGCGATGATGGAGGTCGATCCCCACGCCTTGGCCGACGCCGCGGTCCAGATGGGGTCGACCGCGCTGCTCCAGCGCCTCGGCTTCTTGGCCGATCTGGCGGGCTGGAAATTGCCCGACGATGTCCGCGGACAACTTCGTTCGTCGATCGGCAAATCGGCGCGCTCGATCTTCGGCCATGACGAGCGTCGCGAGGAGGACATTGGCTATGTCGCTGACTGGGGGCTTTTCGTGAATGCGACGCGTGCTGATCTGCTCGGCGACGTTCCCGGGGTCCGGCACGAGGGGGCGTCCTGATGCTGTCGGCAAATCAGCTCCGTCAAGTTGGCAACCGCTCCGGCGCACGAGACATCTCCAATGTCGAAATCGACGTAATCCTCACCCATCTTCTGCAGCTTTTTTACGAGAAGGGGCTAACAGCGCATTTGGCATTCAAGGGCGGCACCATGCTGCGCAAGATGGTGTTCGGTCCGCGCGGGCGGCTATCCACCGATCTTGATTTTACCTGTCGTACGGAGGCCGGGACCGACGATTTGCTGCTGATGATGATACTCGATGTATTGGCCGAGCCTTATCACGGCATTACCTTCCGCTTCGATAAGGACAAGGACTGGTATGTCACAGAGGACAGCTGCTCTGCCAATCCGGTTTGTTCGCATACGGACAACCAAAAGGGCCACAAGATCAAGCTACAGGTGAGCACGCGGGAACGGCCAATTCTTTCCGTCAACGAGATGCAGCAGATGCAGCAGGATTATTTCAAGCTGTTGCCATTCCAACCCGCTGCCATTCCGTGCCTGGCCTTCGAGGAAGCGGTCGCCGAAAAGATCCGAGCCGCGAGCCAGCGCTCGAAGATCCGCGATCTGCACGACTTGTGCGAAATCTCAACCCGCGCTCTCCGGCGCGATCTAATCCGGTCGCTTGCGGTGCTGAAGCTTTGGAACAGCGGCGGGCCGGGTCTTGATTTTGGGCGCCTTCGCGCACGCATCCAGGATGGCGGCGGTTACGATATTGGCGAACTTCGCAACCTGCTGCGAAAGGACCAGAACCCGGACTTGAAAAGCATGATCCAGCGGGTGATCGATGGATTTCAGTTTCTCAATAACCTGACTGCATTGGAGAGGACTCTCGCCACAGACGCTGCTCAACGCTGCCGCAAAGAGGCAGACCAGCTTTTCCGCCAGATCGGTGAAAGTGGCAAGGATGGGTAGCGAGCCACAGATATGGTTTGGGCTATCTAGGCATCGCCGTGGCCCTTTACCACGGCGTCTTGCGCGACTTTGCTGTCATCGCTGAGCGCCCTGAACGCGTCTCCCAGGGTCCAGAGCCGCTCACCGGACTCCGTTCCTCCGAGCGCCTGATTGACCGCGACGCAAACGCCCAGCATTGCGTTGCACGCGAACTCGTAGGTCTGTTCGACCTCGCCCTCGACCGGCATCGGCCGCGCGTGGACGGTGAACTGCGCGTCATTGCTTTCGTCGTCCCAGGTGACATGTCTGCTCAAGGACGTGGCCGACGGATGTGCTGCGTCGTTGGAAAGCTCGCCATAAAAGATGTACGCGGGCTTGATGGTTCCATGCTCGGCCGCTGTCTTCTGGTTTATCAGCGGAGCCTTCGGGTTCTTCTTGTCCAGGTCTTCTACGAACGCTTCGAGGTTCTTCGCGAAGTCGAGATCGTGATCCTGCTGCCCGGCCCATTCCAGGAGGCCCTTCGCGCGCCGCTTGCGGCTGGCGGCATCGTCGAGCTCCATATGCCGAACGAACTCGTCTCCTTTCTTTGCCAGTGCCGCGGCCCAGAAGAAGTTCTCGAAGCAACAGCGCACGAGGGTCCGCGCCTCAACGGCCCGGCCATCATCGAGCAGCAGCAACGCCGCCTCGAAGTTCCCCACGGTGCGCGCGAGAAGCGTGAGCGCCACCACCTTTGGGTGTTTGGTCCCGAGCTTGCCTTCGAGCACGGTGGCGTTGTCGAATATCGCCTGTCCTTTCGCTATCAGCCGGCTCGCGAGTGATCGCCATCCCTCGATGTGTGCCATTGGATTGTCTATCCTTGCGGCTTGTCGGTTTGCAGATAGCGCGCATGCCACTCGGGTATCTTCTTCGAGAGCCAAGCCTGATGGTCGCTCAACAAGGCCTCTAACTGGAAGAACTCGGACCGTCCGGCGACGCTGAAGTGCACGCGGTGATCAGCAAGTTCCTTCCCCAGAACCTTGCGCGCGTCCCTATTGCTCTTGCTGGCGAAGACGTACACGTCCTCGCCCGGATAGCGTTTGCCCGCGAAGTGATTGAGCAGGTTGCGATACGACCGGCAGCGCCCTATTTCCTCCAGCCGGAACAAGGAATCCTTCAGGTTTTCGACTTTTGCATCCATTTTCTTGACGCTTCCGCGCAGCACGTCTGTGAGCGACGCGTCGTTGTAGTCGGGGTATTTCTTGACATGCTCCGACGGCAGGTGTTTCGCTATCCGCATGATCTCGAGCGCGCGACGCAGGTTCAGGTCGAGGAAGCAGTAGTGCTGGCTTATCGCGCCGAACAGACGCAGGTCGTCGTTATCCAGGGGCGGCAGCGCGCTGAGCTCCTGCGGCGACATCTTCGCGAGAGCCTCGTTCACCGCCCGCACCTTCGCGGCGTCTACTTCCTTCGGAAGCGCCATTTCTCTTCCTCGCGTTACCCTTGTTACTGTAGCTGATACGGCGAGAGGACGAACTCAGCGAGGCGATAGAAGCAACATTCGCCGCTATCGGCGTCAAGCTAGGATGGTGATGGGAAAAGAATGGGTCTGATTCGGCTTGCCCATCCGGTCCGCACGCTGAATGACATTGATAGGTTTGTTCGACGAGCCTCAGGTTTCGAGACGCCACAGAAAGCGGCGCCAAAGATACTCGGCGGCATGCTCGGCCGAGAGGTGGTTGATGTCGAGCCCTTCATTGGCGCGCCCGAGGCCCATGTTCATCATGGCCTGCAACGCAAGTTCACCGCCGTCTTTGGCAAGCGACAGCACTTCGTTGCAGGCATTTTCGCTAAGCGCCGTCGTGCCTTCCGCGAAGGAAATTCCTTCGCTGCTGTGCATACCGCCTTGCCATATTTTGCACCGCGCCCGGCTTTGGCCATTCACGAAGATTTCAGCGGTGAATTTGGTCGCGTCGACGGCCGTCACGTCGAACTCGACCCCGGCATTGTCCCGGCCAAGCTGGCCAAGGCGTTGTTCGAACCCGCGGCGGACGGTGTCGAAAGCCTCTTTCACAAACCGGCGTTTTTCGAGATCCGTCGGGGCGGTGCGAAGCTTGGGCATGTAGCGAGCCGGTGCGCGCTGCCCCGCGGCGGCGGCAGTGGTCGGCGGGAAGGCCGGCGCTTCGGGCGTCGCGTGCTTGGCCGGGAAGCCAGGCTTGGAAGAAGGTTTCGCGCGCCGCTCCTCCAAGCCGTCAATGAGCGCTTGGCGTGCGCCTTCTTCGTCGAGGCCCACAAGGTCAATATAGACGGTGGCCTTGAGTAAACCCTCGGGCTTACACGGCGCAACCCGCACCGGCACAAGCTTGCGCTTCAGACCTTCTGGATCATCGGCGAAAGCTGCGGCCCACTCTGGTGCGCCGAAGGCGGACTGCATGTAGCTGGGAGAGAGGACGGCAACGGTACGCTGGCAGTCCGCTGCCGCACGCTGCATCCGAAGCACGAAGTTGCTGCCTGGCCGGAAATCCCACTTTTGCAGTGTGGCGGCGAATCCCTCCGCCTCAAGAGTCCATGCGATCCATTCGGCCCAAGCCTCATCAGCGGATGTGTAGCTAATGAAGAAGTCGGTCATCGGGGCCTCCCCTACGCAACATCAAACCAGCTCATCCACATGCTGGCGCGCCTTCTCAATCGCGTTTTCGAGACTGGCAAAATCGTCGATCACCACCGTACGGCCGCCAAGCCTGGCCAAGAGGTGCGGACTGTTCGAGGCCAAATTGACGATCCAGCGACTGCTGTCGTGTCGAACCTTGGGCCAGGTGATTTCGTAGCCTTTATAGTCCAGCACGTATCCGCCCTGCTCTAGCCGAACATGCGGCTCGGTTGCGCCGTCATTGCGTTCGAAGACTACAAGAGCCTGGTGTACGTTGGAGACGAGTGAATCCGGTGCTCTGGTGCCGAGAGCGATCAAACGAGAAAAAACATCCTCGATCAGGCGTTGATCGCCTATGATTGCTTGGAGCCCGGATGCGGCAATTCGGTCGAGTTCGTCGGCCTGGGCTTCAATGGCCAGCTGGCGCGTCTTGGCTTCTGCAGGGGTAAGAGACTTGGGGCCGCGCGCGAATATGGTGGAACTGGCGCGAATGTCGCCCGCGATGGTCTTGAGCAGCTTGACCAGGGTTGGCGCCGCTGCGTCTTGGCCGTCGACGACTCTTCCGAGTTCGACGACGTTCCAAAGAGGCTCGCCGGATTGCTCGATGATGAATGGATTGTGGAAGTCCCGTCGCCCCCACAGTTGCTCCACACGGGCTAGAGCCGCAGTGTTGGTGGGATACGCTTCCTGCCGCATCATTGCCGGGCGGCGTCTGGGACCATACGGATCGAGGAACATGGGGCCATCGCTGTAGACAAGCGTGACCGGTCCTCGGTTAGGGTCCTCCTGCTTGAGACGGCCCTCCCAGATTTCGCAGCTCATATCGACCGCTTGCGGGATAGGCGTCGCTGCGCCTTCCCAATTCTGGATTGTCGTTCTTGTGACATTCAACTTATCCGCAACTTGCTGTTGCGTGAGCCCGACGCGCTCACGCCAGTCCTTGAATCCTTGGGCATCCACCAGTGTTCTCCGAATCATTTGTCATCTACAAGTCATATAAGACAAATATTTTGGCTTTGCAAAACGGTTTGGCAAAGCCAATTGGTGCATTAATTATACATTTAACTGCATATTACGGTACTTCGATCTATTTAAACGCATAAGACTTGCATTCCGGCTAGAGGACTGATATATTTAAATGCATCAATTGGCCCGTATGATATATAAAGGCATATCAATGCCCTACGCAGGAGAGCACGTCACTGCGGCCTTAAGGGCCGCCCGGGTCGAGAAGGGCCTCACTCAGCGCGAGCTGAGCGAGAGGGTTGGCCTGCCGCAAAGTCATATCTCAAGGATCGAGAGCGGTGCCGTCGATCTCCAGCTGTCGAACCTGATCGAACTCGCGCGCGTCCTCGATCTAGAAATCATGCCGGTGCCGCGCAAGTTCGTCCCGGCGGTCGAGACAATCGTCCAGAGCGGTGAATCCAGATCCAGAGTTCAGGCAGAAAACACGCGTCGTGCGGCGAACGAGCTCAAAAGCATTCAGGATACCGCGAAACGATTGCTGACCTTCTTCAAGAATTCGAAACATCTGGCTCGCATTCAGCAAACCGCAGCGGAGCTCATGAACGTGCCGTTTAGCGACAGAGAACTCAAGGAAATCCGGAACATATCCGCGAAAGCCAGACGGATTGCGGAAAGCAAAGACGAGTTAAAGATCATCCAAGGGGTTGATCGGGATCTTCATGCATTGCGTAATCTCATTGTACACGAGTATCCGCGGCCCACTCCCGCGGTGATGCCGGCTTACACTCTCGGGGAGGATGACGATGCCTGATGTCTCGGTCCTCGAGGTGCTGCTTTACGGCGAGCCGATCGGCGTACTGACTCTGGTGCCAGGCGATACCACCATATTTTCCTTTAATCAGGCCTATATTGATGATGCCGCCCGCCCGACACTGAGCCTTTCATTCAAGGATTCTCTCGGGCAACTCATCACCGATATCCCCCCAACGCGGACGCGCGTGCCGCCGTTCTTTGCGAACGTGCTCCCCGAAGGGACCATGCGTGAGTATCTGGCAAAGCGCGCCGGGGTCAATTCGAAGCGAGAATTCTTCCTGTTATGGGTGCTCGGCAAGGATCTGCCGGGCGCGGTGACCGTCCGGCCCGCAGAGGGCGAGCCATGGCCTCCGGATACTGAAACAGAAGGCGCAGCCGCTGATGATGCGGATGACCGGCACGACGCCCTGCGGTTCTCGCTCGCGGGTATTCAGCTCAAGTTCTCAGCCATTAAGAACGCCAAGGGTGGACTGACCATCCCCGCGGAGGGAGTCGGCGGCTCATGGATTGTGAAGCTTCCGTCCCTGACGCATAGCCAGGTACCGGAGAATGAATATTCAATGATGAGCCTTGCGCGCTATGTTGGCGTGAACGTGCCGGAGTTGCGGCTCGTCAATCTCGACGCAATTGAAGATTTGCCTGATGGGATCGGAGAGTTGAAAGGACCTGCCCTGGCGATCAAGCGATTTGATCGCTCGGTTGACGGGCCAGTGCATATCGAGGATTTCGCGCAGGTCTTTGGCGTCTATCCAACGAACCAGAACAAGTACGGCAGGGCGAGTTACCGTAATATTGCCGAGGTGATCGCCGCAGAAACCGGCACGGAAGGCGTGGCGGAGTTTATCAGAAGGCTCGTGTTTAATACGTTGATCGGCAATGCCGACATGCATATCAAGAATTGGTCGCTGATCTATCCTGACCGGCGCAACGCCGCTCTCGCGCCCGCGTATGACTTTGTTTCGACTATCGCTTATATTCCCGACGACAACGCGGCGCTCAAATATGCGCGCACCAAGAAAATGAGTAAGTTTTCCCGGGATGAAGTGGCCTATTTGGCGGCAAAAGCTCGGCTGCCGGCAAAGCTCGTCCTTGACACTGCGATCGAAACGGTGACGCGCTTTCGCGCGGCTTGGCAGTCCGAAAAGAAGAACCTGCCTATACCCAAAGCGGTGGTCGATGCAATCGAGGCCCATGTAAAGACGGTCCCGATTGCCCGCGAGAAATGAACATGAGTCCGGTCGCCGCGCGGGAGGCGCTCTGGGGGCTGGGGGGGAAGTTGTCCTACATTTGCCGTTTGTAGGACAACTGCGGCCGGAGTGACCGGCAAAGGCCGGTATGAAACGCCGATGCGGAGATTATCCGGCCTATTCACCACATTTTATGCGGAGATTGTTCTCGCCGTTCCCAAGCATCATATTGAAAAATGGACGAATTTGGGTGGCTTTCCTATATGCGGCAATTGAATTGTATGGAGTGGGTAGGAATGTTTGGTAAGTCGAGGTCGTTCCCAATGTTTCCTAAGGCTCTTCCGGCACGGTTTCGGCAATGCTGGGCCGGTAAGAGGCCTGACAATGTCACCCCCGGAGCGAGAGCAGCTTTCGATGATCGAGCGCGTTGAGCGCGCGCTGGTCCTGCTTGCCTATTTCATTGAGCTCGACGGCGAGGTCCATGTGCCGATGTACGAGAAATTCGAGGGGGAGCTTGAAGAACTGAAAAAGAAAGAAGACACCAAGGACCGCGCACGGCGTCTTCTCTTGACCTACAAGCGCTCGGGCGGGCGTAAGGCGATCGCCTCCAAGAACTTGAGCTTCAATTCCAGCGAAGGGCCTTTTCCGTATTTTGGCTTGTAGGTCTTGTGCCCCATCAGGCTGTCGATCAGGCTGTCGGGCGCTTCTGCGGCCACGAGCCGATCCTTGAAGCTATGGCGCAGCGAATAGACCGAGTGATCCTTGGTCGGACGAAGGCCATTCTCGCCGAGAAATTTATTTACCGTCGCCGACAAGCCCGATGACTTATCCCGGTAGCGAGGGAATCCCTTCGGCCGCAGCGTCATCGCGGCGAGCGCGGCGCCGACCAGCGGGATCTCGCGTTCGGACTCTTCCGTCTTGAGCCTGCGGCCATCCGGTTGAATCTTCACGTACGGAATCTTCGCATCAAGACGGATCGCATCCGGCTGCAGATTGACGACCTCCGAGGGCCGCATACCGGTCTCAGTCACCACATACAAGACGTAACGCGCGTCTTCATTCAAGCCATCCAACGCGCCGGTTGCCAGCAGCTTGTCTTGTATGAATTGCGTTTCAAAAGGCACGCGCGACCGTTCCGCCTCGCCGCGCAGACGAAGGCCCTTGAAGATGTCCGGTATCTTGAGCCGCCTGCGGATGCTGACGTCTTTAAGCATCCGGCTCAGTTGGCCGATATCCTTGTTCGCGGTTTTCGCCGCCACCTTGTCCTTGATGACTCGATCACGCCACCAATCCGCGTAGTCCATCCCGTCGTCCTCGGTAACCTCATTGACCGGCTTATCGCCAACCACTGAAACGAAACTCTCGACCGCGCGTATCCGGCCGTTACGCCAGATGCGCAGTTGGTCCGGCGAGAGGTCCTTGACCTCGTCCTTGGTGAGCGCTTCGTATTCGTCGAACAGCTTCGACAAACGACATACGGGGCGCTTCTCCGTACCGAGCAGGGCTGCCCGAGCCACCGGGTCATTCGCGACGCCGCGCGCAACCAGCGTTTCCAGACGGTCAAGACGCTGCTCGGACGGCAGCATCACGAGTTGCGGGTTTTCGATATAGTCGAACCCGAGGCTTCGCGCGCGGCGGCGCGCGTCGTCGTAGCGGCGCAGGTCATCCTTTGAGCGCCCCTCGACCAGACCTTTCCAGAACAACTCAAGCTCTTCATTGAGCTTGTTTGCAACTCTTGCGGCGCGTCGGCCCGTGCGATCCTGCGCGATGCGCACCTTGGTCGAATGCTTGATGACGCCGCGCGCATCGAGATGAGCGAACTCGACCGGAACTCGCCGGACAAAGTGCCAGGTGCCGCATCGGCGTGTGAGGAAGTCAGGCATCGTTTTTCGGAACGTGTTGGACGTTTTGTTGGACGTAATGTTACGCAGATGATCGCTCAGTTATGCCTGAAAAGCAAGAACATTTTGAATGTTATAGGGAATTTATTGGGCGGTTGGAGCGGGTGAAGGGAATCGAACCCTCGTCCTCAGCTTGGAAGGCTGCTGCTCTACCATTGAGCTACACCCGCGCCGGGGTCAGTGATCAGTGATCAGGAGTGTTGTCTTTGACAGTCTTCGCCAATCTCCTTCTCGATTTCCGACCTCTGCTCACTGAAGCCTGATAGCTGAACTCTGATTACTGAAACCTGGAGGTGGTGGGGGAGGCAGGACTCGAACCTGCGAAGCCATTAGGCGGCTGATTTACAGTCAGCTCCCTTTGCCGCTCGGGACACTCCCCCCGCAAGCGCGCGATTCTTTAACCCACGAGTACTGCTTTTGCCGGCTGGCAGGGATTGGCCGCGTTTATGGGGAGGAGGCTTCCGAGTGTCAATTGCAGGCGTCGAATTTTCGGCAATCGTCGCGCGCCGGGGCGTGCCCGGACGAGTTGCGAAGAGCGCGCGGACAAGGAACGTCGCGGGCGCTTCCCGACCCGAGTCGGCCCGCGCTTGGGCCGGCGTGGTGCCCTATTGCGTCAGGTGCGCGGTTGCCACCGCGTTTTCGAATAGCGTTTGCATCGCGCCCGTGATGTCGCCGTCGGTGGTCACGGCGAAGAACAGGCCCGGCGTTGCGCAACTCTGCATGTTGGAAGAAATTTGACTTTGAAAGGGTGCGATCCAGTTATTGTACCATGTATTGGTGGGTAGCGGCAGGTAGACGGTATACAGCACGGCAATACGGATCCCGCGATTCTTTACCGTGGTGCACCAAGTCGTGTCGAATGGCTGCTGGCAGCGATTGCCGGGGGCCGTTGTCTGAGAGCATGACGCCGCCGGCTCATCGTCGACGCCGTCGGAGACGATAAACAGCACCTCTTGGGGCGTGCTGTTGGCTGCGCCGGTGCCCGGCGCCGGCATGATGCCGTTGATGCTCGACATCGCGGATTCAAAGTTGGTATCCATATCGCTATTGTTATTCGAGCTCGTGAGCCAGTTGTTCGCGTACACTTCCAACACGCTGATATTGCCTGCCGCGCTCTGGGCGCTTGATAGATTCGACGTCAGCGGCGCGATGGCGCTGGTACCTTGCGAGTTGAACGTGTAGATCGCCATTCGATACGTTACGTTGTTTATTGCCTCGGTGGAGGACGCAGTCGACATCAGTGCCTGTGTCGCGGTGGCCATATTTTGAATTCTCGTCACCACGCCCAGTTGCTGCGCGAGCGTGTAGTTGTCGACGCCGCCCGGATTCCCCAGGTTGTCCTTTGACGGATTAGATTGGTGACAGGCGAATGCGCAGCCGCCCTGGCTCTGCGTGTTGTTGACCATTGTGGTGATGCCGGCGCTCGTGGCGGCGATGTTCATGGATGGCGAGTTGTCGAGGAGCAGATAAAAATCCATGTTCGGCGCGGCCGACGCGCTCGCCTGCGACGTGCCTGAGAGGGTCAACGTTTGCTTCCCTATAAGGGCCGCGAATGCATTCTGCGACGCGGCTTGGTAGCTGAGCGTCAGCGTACGGGTCATTCCGACATCTTGTATGGTGACCGAGAGGGTGGAGGGAACGTAGTTGACGCCTGAGATGCTCTGAACTTCGGCGTTGAAAACGTTCGTTGCCCTGGTGATCAAGTTCTGGTCCGATTGCGACAGCATCGGTGGGGTGAGCGCCGCCAGCACGGCCGAATCCGCTGCCGCGTTCATCTGGGTCTGTCGCCACGTGGCCCTGCTGTAGTCGATGGTCATGCCGATCAACAGCGTCAGCGGGAAGAGGGACATCCCGAACATGATGGCGACGTTGGCGCGTTGGTCGCCTGCGAACCGCCGAAGTATTGCGCTTGGCAAGCTGCGGAATCCCTTGGACATGGCAAGTGCTTCTGAGGTTTTGAGGGCGCTACGGGTGTACCTCAGCCGCGTAAAGGGGGGGTAAATTCGACTGAAGAAACTTGCGGGCAAAAAGCGATTGACTCCATTTGCGAAGATCGGGTTAGCAAATTGCCAAGCTGATGGCCGCGTGAAACAACCCCCCCGATGCGCGAGGATGGGCAAAAACGGCGTGGCGGGAACTGGCCGCGCGGTACCGGCAGGCCGCGGGCGGACCGCGGCGGCCCCGGGTTTGCCCGAACGCGGCACGGTGCCCGACCGGCAGCCGGTGCCCCGACCATTCTTTATGGTTGGCACCCGGTGAAGGCAGCGCTGGAAAATCCGGCTCGCCGCATACGCCGTTTGTGGGCCACCGAGAACGCCGTCCGCAAGCTTGCTGAGGAGCGCGTCACGCTGCCGGTTGCTCCGGACATCGTGCGGCCCGATGCCATCGCGTCCCGCCTTCCGACCGACGCCGTGCACCAGGGGCTCATGGCTGAAGCAGATGCCCTCCCCGCGCCGGATATCGAGGATCTGGCGGCCGATGGTCTCGTCCTGGTGCTCGACCAGATCACCGACCCGCACAATGTCGGAGCCATCCTGCGCTCGGCCGCAGCCTTTGCGACCGGCGCCATCGTCACCACCGCGCGGCACAGTCCGGAAGCGACCGGGGTTCTCGCCAAGGCCGCCTCAGGCGCCCTCGAATACGTACCGCTGGCGCTGGTGCAAAACCTCGCCCGCGCGCTCGACGCCCTGAAGGAGCGCGGGTTTCTTGTTGTCGGGCTCGACAGCAACGGCGAAGCCGATCTGGCGGCTACGGAGCTACGTGCCCCGCTCGCGCTCGTGCTGGGCGCGGAGGGCCGGGGGCTACGCCAACTTACGCGCGCCACCTGCGATCGCGTGGCGCGCCTTGATCTCCCCGGCGCGATCAAGAGCCTTAACGTCTCGAACGCGGCCGCGCTCGCGCTCTATATCGCGACGAGCCGGTTGCGGTCGTAGGCCGCGACGGCGGGCTGCAGCTTGCGCGGCGGGATCAGAGATGAGCGGCGGGCTATTTTTCCACCGGGCCGTAATAGCGGCGCTCCGGCCCGAAGTGGCCCGCATGCCGCCATCCCTGCCAACCGCCGCCGTAATAATAGGAGCCACGGTAGAACTCGTAGCCGTGAACATAAGGGTAGCTCCCCTGGTTCACGACATAGACCGGCTGCGGTATCGGCTGCGCTACCAATACAGGCTGGGCGAGCAGGACCCGCCGCGCCACATAGGCGGTGGTGACCGCATAGGGCGGCGCATAGGCGACAGGCTCCCAGCAGCCGCAGCCGGCGCTCGCCGTGGAGACGCCGCCGAGCGAGGCGAAGCCGCAGACGAGCGCGATAGACGCAGAGTACTGACGCATCAGTTTTCACCTTTCATTGGAGATGGAACGGAGTTCGCGGTGCGACGACCACCGGCGGTCCATTGTACGGCGCGTATTCGGTGACCGGCGCCTGATCGGGCGGTGTGGTCCAGAGGCGGTAGAAGCTTGGGGCCGGGGGCGGCAGCGCGCGATACGCAGGCGGCACGACTTCGAGCCGGCCGACCGGCGGTTGATGACCGGTTCTCGGATAATAATCCGGGGTATAGTCGCCGCGGGCAGGAGCGCGCGACGGGCCGATAAAACGCGGGCACGTCACGGTTAGCGGGACGGCCGCGGGGCGATAGAGCCCCCAATCGCCTTCGACCACGCACCAGGATACGTCGACGCCGTTGATGATCACCGGAACGTCCGGCCGGGTCGGGACGACGAGGACCGGCTCGTGATCCGCCCACGCCGCGATCGAGCCGACGCAAAGTCCGAGGACACCGATAATAGGGAGCAACAGCGCGCGAGGCACGGACGCCACCGGGTTATCCAAACTTGCCGATGATTTTAGGAGGATGCCGGTAAACCGACCGGTGGCGCCGCGCGGCATTCACCCGGTAACACTAATGCCACGCTAACGGGCCTCCTCGCGACGGCCCGCGCCCGCGCCGAAGCGCCCAAAGCCCTGCCAATCAGGCCTTGGCACGAGGTGATGCGTGCCTGCCGGAAGACCGCGCGTAACCCGTCCCGTGACGCCGCAGTGCACAATCGCTAACGGCCGAGGCCGTCAGATTCGACTTTCGGCTTAATACCCTTGGGGCAGAGACATCACGGCCCGGGCCGGATTAGCCTTAAAAAGGGGCGGCGGGTGTGTAAACGCGCGCCAGCCATCCGAATAATAAAATTCACCGAGGACACGCCCATGACGGCCATGACAGCAGCATCTCCGCGCGCAGCGGGAATGACGAGCGACGAGAAATTTGTCATTTTCGCCTCCTCGCTCGGCACCATCTTCGAATGGTACGACTTCTATCTTTACGCCGTGCTGGCACCCTTCTTCGCCGCCCTGTTCTTTCCACCCGGAAACGACATGGCGAATTTGCTCTCGGCGTTTGCGACCTATGCGGCGGGCTTCCTGATCCGGCCGTTCGGCGCCTTGGTGTTCGGACGCATCGGCGATCTCGTCGGCCGCAAATATACCTTCCTTGTTACCATCATGGTGATGGGCTCGGCGACGTTCCTGGTCGGCCTGCTGCCGACCTTCAGCAGCATCGGCTGGCTGGCGCCGGTCCTCTTGCTGACACTGCGCCTTTGCCAAGGTCTCGCGCTCGGCGGCGAGTATGGCGGAGCGGCGACCTATGTGGCCGAGCACGCGCGTCCCCACGAGCGCGGCTACGCGACGAGCTGGATTCAGACGACCGCCACCCTTGGACTATTGCTCGCTCTTATCGTGATCCTGCTGTGCCGCGAGAATATGGACGTCAAGGTCTTCGCCGACTGGGGCTGGCGCATTCCTTTCCTGGTGTCCGTCTTCCTGCTGGCGTTCTCGGTTTATATCCGGCTCAAGCTCAACGAGACGCCGATCTTCCTGCGTATGAAGGAGGAAGGAAAAGGCTCGAAGGCCCCGCTGACCGAGAGCTTCTTCCGCTATCCAAACAACAAGTACGTTGCGCTGGCCTTGCTCGGTGCCACGGCCGGTCAGGGCGTCGTCTGGTACACGGGACAGTTCTACGCCCTGTTCTTTCTCACCATCACGCTGAAGATGAACTACATCCTCGCCTATCTGGCGATCGGCATCTCGCTCGTGATCGGGACGCCGTTCTTCATCGTCTTCGGCTGGCTCTCGGATCGAATCGGCCGGCTGAAGATCATTCTGGCGGGCTGCATAATCGCGGCTTTCACCTACTTCCCGCTGTTCGGCTACCTCACGCACTTCGTGAACCCGGATCTCGAGGCGTTCCAGCAGAAAAACGCCATCACGCTCACGGCCGACCAGTCGACCTGTGAGTTGCATATCTTCGTCACCGCCTTCACCAAGTTCTCGCCGTGCGATAGGGCCAAAGACTTAGTGACCAAGCTCGGGGTGTCGTTCAACACCGAGAACGCGCCCGGCGCGGGCGAAAAGGTCTCCCTGGCGATCGGCTCGACCAAGATCGAGGGCTTCGACGCGGGCAAGTGGAATGAGGCCTTCTTGACCGCCGGCTATCCCGGGCTGCAGAAAGACAAGGACGGCAAGATCGTGCCGAAGGCCGCCGATTCAACCAAGATCAATTGGTTCATGACCGAGCTGATCCTGGTCATCATGGTGATCTACGTGACCATGGTCTACGGCCCGATCGCCGCCTTCCTGGTGGAGCTGTTCCCCACCAAGATCCGTTATACCTCGATGTCCTTGCCCTATCACATCGGCAATGGCTGGTTCGGCGGCATGCTGCCGCTGCTGGCTACGGCCGTCGTTGCGGCAACCGGCAACATCTACAACGGGCTATGGTACCCGATCGGGGTGGCGATCATGACCTTCGTCATCGGCCTGTTGTTCCTGCGCGACACCAAGGACGTCGACATCGCGACTAGCTCGGGAACGGCCCAGGCGACAACCTAGGCCTACGTCAAGGCAGCGGGGCGTGCCGATCGCGCGCTCCCGCTTGCAAAGCGCCCCGCTTCGGCGGGGCGCTTTCGTTTCGGACGCTCAGCCGGTCGGCGGTGATCCGTCGGCGGTGCTCATCTCGAACAGCAGCAACGATCGTCCCGTCACCTCATAGTCGGCGCCGAAGGCGAAGGCGCCCGGCGTCGTCTGCTGCGGCTGATTGGTGTCGACCAGACAGGACCATCGGTTCCCGCCGACCACCTGCGGCAGCTTGAACCGCACCATGTCGTAGTGCGCGTTGAGCACCAGAAGGAGCGTCTGATCCGAGCCGCGCCGGCGGATGCCGGTCGGCTGCGCCCGCCCGTCGAGGACCACGCCGAGGCAGCGCGCGTTGCCGTCGTTCCATTGCTCGACCGTCATTTCCTTGCCCGAAGGCGCGAGCCAGGTCGCATCCTTGACGCCCAGCTCCTCGTTGTCGGCGCCGGTGAGGAAGCGTCCGCGCCGCAGCATTGGCTGGGTCTTGCGGATGTGGATGAGGCGGCGGATGAATTCGGTCAGCGCTCGCCCGTCCTCGCCGATGCCCTCCCAGTCGAACCAGCTGATCTCGCTGTCCTGGGCATAGGCGTTGTTATTTCCCCGCTGCGTGCGGGCGAACTCATCGCCGGCGAGGATCATCGGCGTGCCCTGCGCGAACAGCAAAGTCGCCAGGAAATTGCGCATCTGCCGGCAGCGTAGCGCACGGATATCCTTGTCGTCGGTCGCCCCCTCGACGCCGTGGTTCCACGACAGGTTCTCCGAGCGGCCGTCGCGGTTGCCTTCGCCGTTCGCCTCGTTGTGCTTGTCGTTATAGGAGACGAGGTCGTTGAGTGTGAAGCCGTCGTGCGCGGTGATGAAGTTGACCGAGGCCCATGGCTTGCGCCCACGCTTGTTGAACAGATCCGCCGAGGCGGTGAGCCGCGCCGCCAGGTCTCCGAGCTTGCCCGCATCACCCTTCCAATAGGCGCGCACCGTGTCGCGATAGCGGTCGTTCCATTCCGCCCAGCCCGGCGAGAACCGGCCGACCTGATAGCCGCCGGGCCCCAAATCCCACGGCTCGGCGATGAGCTTCACCTGGCTCAGCACCGGGTCCTGCCGGCAGGCGTCGAGAAACCCGCTGCTCTCGTCGAAGCCGGCCGGCTCGCGCGCTAAGATGGTGGCAAGATCGAAGCGGAAGCCGTCGACCTGCATCTCCGATGCCCAATAGCGCAGCGAGTCCGCGACCATCTGCAGGACGCGCTGGTGGCTGAGGTTGACGGTATTTCCAGTGCCGGTGTCGTTGATGTAATAGCGGCGGTCGGGCGCCAGCCGGTAATAGGACGCGTTGTCGATCCCTCTGAACGACAGCGTCGGGCCGAGCTCGTTGCCTTCGGCAGTGTGGTTATAAACCACGTCGAGGATCACCTCGATGCCCGCGTCATGCAAATGCGCCACCATCTCCTTGACCTCGTTGACCGTGGGAGTGGCAAAATAACGCGGCTGCGGGGCGAAGAAGCCGATCGTGTTGTAACCCCAATAGTTGAGCATCTCCTTCGCGACCAGATTGCTGTCGTCGACGAAGGCATGGATCGGCAGGAGCTCGACGGCGGTGACGCCGAGATGGCGGATGTAGTCGGTGACCTCCTTCTGCATCATCCCCGCGAAGGTGCCGCGCCGCTCCAGCGGCACCGCCGGATGGCGCATGGTGAAGCCGCGCAGGTGCGTCTCATAGATGATCGTGCGCTCCCACGGCGTGCGAGGCGCCCGCGCGCGCGCCCAGGTGAAGGCCGGGTCGATCACGCGGCACTTCGGCATGCAGGCTGCGCTGTCGCGCGCATCGAACGACAGATCCTTGTCGGGCGCGCCGACCGTGTAGCCGAACAGCGCCGGATCCCATTTCACTTGCCCGACGATCTGCTTGGCATAGGGGTCGAGGAGGAGCTTGTTGTGATTGAAGCGGTGACCGGCGGCAGGCTCGTAGGGGCCGTGCACGCGGTAGTCATAGGTCGTGCCTGCCCGCGCATCCGGCAGGTAGCCGTGCCAGACCTCGTCGGTATATTCCGGCAGCTCGATGCGCTCGAGCTCGCGCGTGCCCTCGCCGTCGAACAGGCAGAGCTCGACCTTGGCGGCATGGGCCGAGAACAACGCAAAGTTGACGCCGAGACCGTCCCAGGTGGCGCCGAGTGGGAACGGCATACCCTCCCGCACCCGCGACTTGCGGACGACCTGTGGCGCTTGCGGCGCCGCGCCGGCGACGGCCTTCGGTGCTTCGATGTTCATGGGGCCTTCATCGCGGCGGGGTTGCGGACCCGGTGAGAACGCCCAAGGCGGAAAAAGGGTCCCACGCGACCGCAACTTTGGACAGCTCGGGTCGCACGGCCGCCGACGCCTCCGACGGTCGAGATCGCGTCGCGCGAGTCCCGTCGGCTACAGCTTGTTCGGAACGCGCCGGGCTGCTAGCTCTGGCGGAAGAGCCGGCTTAGCTCAGCTGGTAGAGCACCTGATTTGTAATCAGGGGGTCGTGGGTTCGAGTCCCTCAGCCGGCACCAATAATACCAAGGGTTTTCGTCTCAGACTGGTGCCCAGAAAACGGTCTGGGCACCACATGGGCACCAGCCCTCACTCGACGAAGCTGTGGATTAAGAAGGGAGGGAAGCACTGATGGCTCGAAGGCCCACGCGACGAAAGGTGTTGCCGGCTGAACCGCCGCAACAGAAAGCCGCGCCGTCAGATCCATTTGTCCTAAATGCGCCGGCCGAGCATCCAAGCGGCCTGCCCGTCCTCCCTCCTTCGCCCCCGCCGCTGCCTTTTGTAGATTCCACTGCAATAGGTCTGGAGCCGTCGTCGGTCTTGCAGCCTGGCACGCAGCTCACACAATCTGCGGCTTGGGTACCCGACTCCCAGACTTGGGACGTGGCCGCGCGAATCGCCGCGGACCGGGCGCGCAATTTCAGCGCCGCAGTGCTCTCGACCCCATTCTCGGCCGAGCTTCCGATGCCGCTGCACAATCTGCCCCCGGCAACGCACGTGACCGGTCCACCTGAGCCTACGTCGTCAGCGGCGCCTAACATGATCGGCCCCGGAATCCAAAACCCCGTGCCGCCCAGCCACAGCGTCAAATGGACTGGAGGCGTAGGTCAGCAATCACGATCGTCCCTCGCCTTCCTCTGATACCGAAGGCCCGGTCACGAGTCTATAACGGTCGCTGGTGCAATTTAGGCCCGTCCCGGTACCTGACAGCCCTCCCTCAGGGAGGACGCATGCGGGCCGTCGTCGGCACGGCGCGGGGCATTTTACGGGCGAGGGAGGCGGCGAGGCATGGGGCGGCAAATTGACTGGCTCGCTCATCAAAATCACCGCCGATTGCCCGAAGGAAGCGAAGCGTTGAGGCTCGCCGCGTGGTCGCCTGCCTCCGAACCTACTGATCCACTTTCAACAGCCGGTCCTCCGGGACATAGCCGATTGGCTTGCCATCCTTGGCGACATGCGCCCAGCCGCCTTCGATGGGTTCGAACACCGTCACCATGGTGCCAGCCGGCAGTTGACGCGTGACGGGGGAGCCGCGGGCCGCTTGCTCCAACAAATCAGTGGCCGCCAACACGACATGCGTCGGTTTGGTCGAAATTAACGGTCCACCGGCGTCAAGCTTTGCCAGGATTTGGGGATAGCGCGGCACCAGCGGGTAGTCGCGGCTAAAGATGTCCACCAGCGGCCTTTGGCAATACAGCTGTCCGCGATCGTTCACGCAGCCGTTCTTCATCTCCTTCGCATACATCTCCTTGGCGTATTCGGGAACCTTCAGCTCGACATATTTCTTCAGGTCCGTGAGGTCGATCTTGTCCCCGCTGCCGGCTTTCGCCAGCCCCTCAAGCAGCGTGTAGGTGAGCAGCCCATGCTCGCGGAACCCCTCGTTGGCCGTCTGCTGGTCGCTCGAGGCCATGAAGATCACCCGTCCAGTCGCATCCTTCATGCGCTGGTAGGCGGCATCGTCCTCTGCCAGGCCTCGCGTCCAGACCTTGGCCACTGCCCCGGAGTCGCAGGTATCGAAGACGAAGATCGACTTCTGCGCCTTGATGCTCTCCGACCAGGCAAGCCACTGCTGCGGGCCAAAGCCTTGGCTGCGGATCGCATCGTCCGTGAAGGCCGTAACCCCGCGCGGCACGAAATAATAGTCGCCGCCGATGTTCTTGCCGTGGCCGGCAATGAAGAACAGAAACACGTCCCTCGCCTTGACCTTGGCGCCCAGTTCCTTGAAGGCCGCGGACAGGCGCTCGGCCGTCACCTCTTCATCATGAAGCAGGACTACCTGCGGCTTATGCCGGTAGAAGGTGCTGCCGGCATCGGCCAGCGCCTCGCTCAAGTCCGTGGCGTCGGCGACCGCGAAGCTCAGCTTATGCTTCACGTCGGCGTAGTCATTCACGCCGGCGGCCAGGATGTAGAGGTCGGGATCGCCCCGCAGCGCCCGCGCATCGACCCTGATCTTGACGCTGACCGGCTTCGAGGCGACGAGCCCGCTCTTGTTCTCCGCCACGACCTCGATCGTGTTGTCGGTGGCGGCAAGCTCGACGTGCAGCAGATCGCTACCGCCGCTCTGATTGCGCAGGGTCACCTCGCCATTCTCATTAAGAGCGGCCGCGCCATAGTTGCTGCCGACCCGTTGGCCATTGACCTTCCAAATGATGTTGCCGATGCCGCCGCCTTTGTCGGTGACGCGCACCCGCAGCGTGACCGACACATCATCCGCCTGCGCACCCTCGGCGGGGCTAAGGATCTGCACCTCCGGAGCGGTGCCGCTCTTGAGAACCTCGTCGATGTTCACCGCGGCGGCCGCCTCCCTGACCTTGTGGTCCGGATCGCCGACGATCTTCTCCATCACGAGATCAGGGCGGAAGAAGGCCTTGCGCAGCTGGTCGCCGGCGACGTAGCGGGCTTCCTTGTCGGGGCCCTGGTTGACCTGCCAGCCCACCCGCTCGGCACCATGCTGGGAGCTTGTGAAAAACCCCTCCGGCGTCCACATCACCCATTCGCCGTCCGTGCCATAGAACAAACTGACGAGCAGTTCGCGGGTCTTCAGATTCCACAACCGCACGGTCTGGTCGGCCGCGCCGGAGACGAGATATTTTCCGTCGGGGGAGGCCGCTACGGCGTAGACGTCGCCCTCGTGGCTGATGAAGTCGCCGATCTTGGTGCCGTCGAGGCGATAGGCGGTGAGAATGCCATTGGCGCCGCCCGAGATCACCGTCTCGCCGTCCGGCGTAAAGCCGTAGGCGCTGTTACGGAACCCACCGGATGCATCGCGCTCGATGCTGGCCTGCACCTTGCCGTCCTGCATAATATCCAGAATGGCCTCGTCATAACCGTAGGCGCCGCCTTTTCTGTGCTGCAGCGACCAAGCCCCGAACCGGGTGCGCGCTCTAACCCAGCCGTCCTGGTTTGCGACCGGCACCGGCTCCCCGAGCGTCTCTC
>Ga0206964_10047_pt1 | contig 38344 bp, 36 predicted proteins | sample Alteio_BWOrgHeat_25_FD_152980 | JGI IMG/M metagenome (GOLD analysis project Ga0206964, IMG submission 152980) | Enriched cells from forest soil in Barre Woods Harvard Forest LTER site, Petersham, Massachusetts, United States -... | ecosystem: Environmental > Terrestrial > Soil > Temperate forest >...
TGCTTTTTTAAAGCTGTGTTTTTTATAAATCCTTCACAAACTCCATCATCGCCTTGCCCGGATCTTCCTGTTTCATAAAATTCTCACCGATCAAAAAACCGTTGAAACCGGCGAGTTTGAGTTGTTTGATGGTTTCGGGATTACTGATGGCACTTTCGGATATCTTGAGGAACTCAGAGGGGATATGTGGCGCCAGTTGGTACGAGGTTTCTACCGAAACGGAAAAATCAGCCAGGTTGCGGTTGTTTACACCGATGGCGTCGAGATTGGGATTGATACTGCGCTGCAGTTCTTCCAGGTTATGCACTTCGAGCAATATATTCAGTCCAAGGCTTTTGGCGAGGGTGGCCAGTTTGTGTATTTCAGCAGGTGTGAGGATAGCCGCGATGAGCAAAATAATATCAGCGCCCAGGGATTTGGCTTCGATAACCTGGTATTCGTCGATCATAAAATCCTTGCGCAATACCGGGATGGTATTAGCATTGCGGGCGGCGATTAAGTCAGCCTTTTCACCCATGAAAAAGTCGGTATCAGTCAGCACCGAAAGCGCCGAAGCACCGGCAGCGGCATAGCCATTGGTTACCGCTTCAACACTAACCTTATTGTTAATGACACCTTTTGAAGGCGATTTCCGCTTAAATTCGGCGATGATGCCGGTGCGGGCGGGATCGAGCAAAAAGTCTTTAAAAGAGTAACATTTCCGACTAAAAAAGTCGGATTCTTCGAGTTCCGTGTAAGAAATGCGTGCTTTTGCGTGCTGTATTTCTTTTTTTTTATTCGCTACTATTTTATCTAAAATGTTCATGTCCCTGACCCCATTAACGGGATTTTATGTTTTAATATTAATTCCATTTGCCACCATGCTGCCCCCTTTAGGGGGTCAGGGGGCTAACCAGTTTTGCATCATTTCTTTACCGTACTCTGTCAGCACCGATTCCGGGTGGAACTGTACGCCGCGTACATCAAATTCCTTATGCCGCAATGCCATTACCGAGTTGTCGGCTTCATCAATGGCGGTTACTTCCAGGCAATCGGGGATGGCTTTTTCATCCACCACCCACGAGTGGTAGCGCCCCACTTTAAAGGTTTCGGGCAAGCCGATAAAAAGTTTTTCATCGCGGTCGGTTATCTTTACCGGCGTGGCAATGCCGTGCATGGGCTGCCCCAGGTTGTATAGCTTACCGCCAAATACTTCGGCAATGGCCTGCTGGCCCAGGCAAACCCCAAAAATGCTTTTGGTGGGGGCATAGCGCTCAATTACCTGCAGCAGTAAACCCGCCTCGGATGGGATCCCCGGCCCAGGCGACAGGATGATGCGGTCGAATGCGTCGACGTCTTCCAGCGCGAACTTATCATTTCTCCACACCTCGCATTCCAGCCCGATCTCGTTAACCAGGTGCACCAGGTTATAGGTGAAAGAATCGTAGTTGTCGATGATTAATATCTTGTTGTTCATAAGCCCCTTCTAAATCTCCCCCGGTAGGGAAGACTTTTTAAATTTCTTTTAATTATTTATTTCTTTTTGCAAACTGCGCACTTCTAACTGCAAACTTTCCCTACAGTTCCTCTGCCAATTCAATCGCTTTCCTCAGCGCTGCAATTTTATTATCTACTTCCTTCAATTCACTTTCCGCTATCGAGCCTGCCACTATGCCGGCACCGGCCTGGTAGTGCAGCGTGCTGTTTTTGCTTAGAAATGAACGGATCATGATGGCATGGTTAAAGTCGCCGTTAAAGCCGAAGAAGCCGATAGCGCCGCTGTAAAAACTGCGTTTGGTTTTCTCGTTTTCGTCGATGATCTCCATGGCGCGGTATTTTGGCGCGCCGCTGAGTGTTCCGGCGGGGTAGGTGTCGGCTACCACTTTAAAAGAGGATGCGCCCGGAAGCAGTTTACCGCTCACGTGCGAAACCAGGTGGATGAGGTGCGAATAATACTGCACTTCCTTAAAGGCTTTTACTTCTACCTGCCCGCAATGGCGGCTCAAATCGTTTCGGGCCAGGTCGACCAGCATCACGTGCTCGGCGGATTCTTTGGGGTCTGCTTCCAGGTTGCGGGCTATTTCGGCATCTTTCTCGTCGTCGCCGCTACGTTTAAATGTACCGGCGATAGGGAAAATACTGGCTACGCGATTTTTTATGGTGATCTGCGCCTCTGGAGATGAACCGAAAATCCGAAAATCCCCATAATCAAAATAAAACAAATAGGGCGATGGATTGATGGAGCGCAGGGCACGGTACACGTTAAATTCATCACCCAAAAACTTTCTTGAAAAGCCGCGGGAGGGTACGATCTGGAATACATCACCCCGGTAAATATGCTGCTTCATTTTCTCCACCACGGCCATAAATTCTTCGCCGGTAAGGTTCGAGGTTTCTTCGCTATCGCTTTCGAAACGGTACTCAGGGAAGTTTTTATTGCGGATCAGGTCGGCCAATTTTTCGAGGCCGTGGTTTTCAGCCATGCCTTCCGGCTGGTTCATGAAAATGTACAGCTCGTTCTTAAAATGGTCTATCGCGATGATATACCGGTAAATATGGTACTGCATCACCGGGATCTTACGCGTAGTATCGGCGCTTTCTTTTAGTTTAATGGTTTCAAAATGTTCAACTGCTTCGTGGGTAAAATAACCAAATAAACCGTTCGATAACATTTTGCCGGCCTGGGCGTCAGTTTCAAAGCTATCGGTGAATTCATTGATGCGGGCTATCAGGTCGAATTCGCCTGCCGCATAATTTTTTTCGGCGCCATCCGGGTAGGTTTCTTTAAGCTCGCCATCGTTCAGCACGAAACCGCTGATGGGTTCGCAGCAAACATAGCTCACGCTGTTTTCGCGACTGTGATAATCAGAACTTTCCAGTAGCAGCGAATTGGGGAATACGTCACGCAGGCGCAGGTAAATGCTTACAGGTGTAGTGGTATCGGCAAGCAGCTTTTTATGGGTGGTATTAATTTTATATTTTTTCATTTTCTTTTCTCAAATGGTATTAAAGCAAAAAACCCAGCGAATGAGGTTCGCCGGGTTTCCTATGTAGGTTTACAATTGATTAGTATCTCGATCAAAAACTATCCGGCTGCCAAAGTTAATTGGTGCCACCAGTTGTTAGTTTGATTGATTTTGATCATTGCGGTGACAAATTTATAAAGAAAATTGAATTAGCAAATTTTTTCTGCATTTTTTTATCAATTAGATCCTAAAACGGGGATATGCCCTGCTAATAAGGTTGATACAACTATTAAAATTGCTACCAAATAAAATATTGCGATGGTTTTGTGTTTGCTTTCGGATGTTTCTTTTCTTTTTGCTTTGCTATGCCCGATGGTGATCAAAACGATCGCTATGATCATTCCAAACCAATGTTCAACGGCATAATAGCGCAATGCATCGTTATTCATCGTTTCGCTATTGAATTGAACTTTCTTGCCGATATCCAAAATATACAGCACAATGCCGATCAGCAGTTGTGTATGCGCCGATATTAAAGCGAACAAATTGATTTTGCGATTAAGCTCAGTATAAGGCCTTTTACCCAACCAGCCGATCAGCGATTGGATGACTGCCAGCAGTAACATTACAAAAACGATATACCTGAATCCGGAATGCAGTTGTTGAAAGAAATCGTACATAATAGTGGGTTTAAATATTCTTCGAATATAGTTACTCTAAGTGTTAAGTCAATGCATAGGCGTATGAAGTCGAAAAAAAAGATATTGGTGACAGGATATTAGCACTCATCCCCTTAGCAAAATCTCATTCTGTCAATTTGCAGCAAAATCATACCTTTGTAAGCTCAAAATCAGCATAAGAATAATGTTTGAAAATTTATCGGATAAACTCGACAGGGCCTTTAAAGTATTAAAGGGACAAGGATCCATTACTGAAATAAACGTGGCCGAAACCATGAAGGAGATCCGCAAGGCGCTCCTGGATGCTGACGTTAACTATAAAACCGCTAAAGCCTTTACTGATGATGTAAGGCAAAAGGCCATCGGTCAGAATGTATTGACCGCGATCTCTCCCGGCCAGTTGCTTACCAAGGTAATGAATGATGAGCTGACAGAACTGATGGGCGGCAGCACGGCTGAATTGAACTTAACCTCTTCGCCAACCATCATCCTGATAGCTGGTTTGAATGGTGCTGGTAAAACCACGTTTACCGGCAAGCTGGCCAACTACCTTAAAACGCAAAAGAATAAAAAACCTTTACTGATTGCCGATGATATTTATCGCCCCGCTGCGATTGAACAATTGCAGGTTTTAGGCGGACAGATCGGCGTGCCGGTTTATGCCAACCTGGAATCTAAAGATCCTATAGCTATCGCACGCGAAGGGATTGCGCTTGCCAAACAAAACGGCAATAACGTGATCATCATTGATACCGCCGGCCGTTTGAGTATTGATGAGGCCATGATGCGCGAGATCGAGCAGGTAAAAGATGCGGTTAAACCACACGAGATCCTGTTTGTGGTTGACGCCATGACAGGCCAGGACGCTGTAAATACGGCCAAAGTATTTAACGACAGGCTTGATTTTACAGGTGTGGTATTAACCAAACTGGATGGCGATACCCGCGGTGGTGCGGCCTTGTCCATCAAGTCGGTAGTGAATAAGCCGATCAAGTTTATCGGTACGGGCGAAAAAATGGAAGCGCTGGACGTTTTCCACCCGGATCGTATGGCTTCGCGGATCCTGGGCATGGGCGACGTTGTTTCACTGGTTGAACGCGCCCAGCAGCAGTTTGACGAAAAAGAAGCGGCCGAACTGCAAAAGAAGATCCGCAAAAATAAATTCGACTTTACCGATTTTTACAGCCAGATACAGCAGATCAAAAAAATGGGTAACATGAAAGATCTGATGGGCATGATACCGGGTGTTGGTAAAATGATGAAGGATGTTGAAGTTGATGATAACGCGTTTAAAGCCATTGAAGCTATCATTCAATCAATGACGCCATACGAAAAAGGCAACCCCGACAGCATTAACCAAAGCCGCCGTAACCGCATAGCCAAAGGATCTGGCACTAACCTAACCGAGGTAAATCGCCTGATAAAACAATTTGAAGATATGCGTAAGGTAATGAAGCAAATGAGCAACCCCGCTGCTATGGCGAACATGATGCGGAGAATGCCGAAGTAGGCCTGGCCCCCCAACCCCCTAAAGGGGGAGTTTAAGAGATTAATTTACGCCAACAGTTCCCCCTTTAGGGGGCTAGGGGGTTCTTACACAAAGTTTAGCCCAACAAAATTCTTGGTTAATATCTGGCTGTTGTTAACGTTTAGCCATTTGTCCAAAAGAGTTGCATATACATCCCTGAAATCTACCTGGTACTTTAAATCACCGTTTTCCAGTTGAGCAAGATCAGGAGCGGCATTATAAAAGCCTGCCTTGTTCAGTTTTCCGCCGTATATCAAAATATTATTGGCTGTACCGTGGTCGGTGCCGTTGCTGGCGTTTTGCTCAACGCGGCGGCCAAATTCTGAGAAGGTCATTACCAGGGTATCATCCAGTTTGCCGCTTTGTTTAAGATCTTTAATAAATGCAGCCACTGCATCGCCATAAATTTTTAATTGCCTGTCCTGCTGGTTCTGCTGATTAACGTGGGTATCAAAACCGCTTAACGACACATAATAAACGCGTGTTTGCAGACCCGAATTGATAAACTTCGATACGGTTTTCAATTGGTTGCCTAATTGCGTTGCCGGATATTCGGCATTTACCGTATATGTTTTCGAGGTGTTTTGAATATACTCTGCAGAAGAGTAGGTCTCGATCATGGTTTTATACAGGTAGCCTAAATTATCTTCGCTCAAATTCGCGTGTTCGTGGTCGTGCACCAGGTCTTTAAAAAAAGGCTCGCGCGTTGTCTGGTATAATTTATACGGGTCCTGTACGGCAATGCCCTTCATTTTGGCGCCCTTCATGGCGAGCGAAAGCGTATCATCCACCTCGATTGCTGCGGATGGCTTAAAAGTTTGGCAATTTGCATCCAAATAACGACCGATCCACCCGGTGGTTAAAAACTGGTTCGATTCGCTGCCGGTTTGCCAGATATCCATGGAACGGAAATGAGAACGGTCAGGATTGGGGTAACCTACCGAATTGATAATACTCATCCAGCCCTGGTCGTAAATTTCTTTTAATGCAGACAAACCGGGGTTTAATCCCTGCATATCGTTCAGCTTTATTACGTCTGATTGTTTTACGGCGATGGTATTGCGTTTCTGGTAGTAGATATCGTTACCAAACGGCACTATCGTATTCAGCCCATCGTTACCGCCCGAAAGCTGGATGATCACCAGGTTTTTAAAGCCGGTAAGCTGAGGTGCAGCTAATGCTTCCAGTGGCTTTAAAAATGCCGGAACAAGTAGAGTACATGATGCCAGCGCCGTGTTTTTTAAAAATATTCTGCGATCCATAAGGGAAGAATTATTTAATTATTGATTTACTGAATTATTGAGTTATAGAATGAAAAAATCAGTCATTCAATAATTCAGTAATTCAAACTTAACACAGCTGATATTCCGGTGTCGACATCAATTCAATAACCATGGCTTTGGTGTCGGTTAAGCCGTTTATCTTATTTATCAGGCTATTATTCAATTTTGGCTCCAGTAAAAATCCGGCGATCTCAGCAGCCGGCGAATTTTTCGGAACAACACTTAAAAACTTATCCCAATCGGCAATTGATTGAACCCGCAGATCTACAAATTTTTGCTGGTTCTTCACGGTAGCTAAATAGGCTTCGTCTTCGGGATCGGATTTGCCGGCAAAATCAATTACCCCGCCGCTTAGCAGCGTGGATGGTATTTTAAGCCGGTACATTAACGAGGAACTGTCGATCCAATTGCGGCCGCCTGGCCAGCCGGCCACATTTGGCGGATAAAAAAGTACCTGGCCCAATACTTTCTGAAATTGCAGCAAAACTTCGGGCCTGTCATACGTAATATAAAACTGCCTGCTTAGCCCCACCAAAAACTCAACCGGCGCCTTTACCAGGTTGCCGGTGTTTTTATCGCTGTAAAACCAATCGGCCGTAAAAATATATTCTAATAGGGGTTTTATTTCGTAGTCCGCTTTATAAAACACATCTGCCATCGCATTTACATGTTCCGGGTCGGGCGTTTCATTTACCAGGTATTTGTACAGTTTATTGCTGATAAAATGTGCTGTTTCCCGTTTTTCGAGCAGCATATTCATAATATCTTCACCATTAAAGTTGCCGGTTTTACCAAGGAAGGTTTTTTGTCCGTCGTCATGAAGAAACTTCCGCATAACAAACTCGCCGTCTTTATTGAACCCATACCCGGTAAAAGCCCGGGCCGATTCTTTAACATCCGTTTCGGTATAGTTTCCACGACCAATGGTAAACAGTTCCATTACTTCGCGGGCAAAGTTTTCGTTCGGGTGATTTTTTTGATTTTGCTGGTTATTTAAAAACTGCAGCATGGCCGGCGATTCCGCGACCTGGAATAACATGGTTTTGAAGCTGCCCAGTGCATTGTCGCGGTGAATATTGTTAAGTTGTTGTGCGTAATAAGCGTTTTTAGCGCGGCAGGCAAAATGATTGTGCCAAAACAGGGTCATCTTTTCCTGCAGTACAGCATCTGAATAGATCATTTTGTTTATCCAGGCAATGTTCATGTCCTTTTCCTCCTGCCTTTGGCGCTGCATAAACATTTTTCGCGCTTCCTTGTCGCCCTTTATCAATGCAGTATAATCGGTGCTTTCCTTAACAGCGGCGAGGGATTCGTTTGTGCCGGAAGTATTTAAAAGGTTTTGTACGGCATGTTTTACAGGGACATTTTCATACGCTTTAAGATCTTCAAAGCGCATACCAAAGCCAGCCCTGGCAAATAAATGCTTTACCTGTTTAAGATTGTCCATGCCTGCAATTTGACAATGTAATTTACAAATGGTTTAATTGCAATTATGTTATTCTATTTGTTATTTTAGACCAATCAAGCCAGCACAATTCGAAATTTTTTTTTCTTCCCCTGGTCTTCTTATTTGCGTTAGTAGGCGCGGCAAACGGGCAATGTATCCGGAATTAGCTAATGATAAACAAAATGTACGAGATGCTGAATGAACAGATCGTATTAAAAAAACAATAATGGCAAGGTCTTTCGATTAACCTATTGAATGCCTATATTTAAAAAATATTATAACCCCCAGGTTATTTTATACTATTGATAACCCTATTTATTATGACTAAAACTTTTACAATCGTTTTATTGGCCGTGCTTTCTGCATTTTCAGCAAATGCACAGGCGCAAACCGCACCCCCAGTGCCTGAGGCCCAACCCTATGGAACCGTTAGCAAAGAAGACCTTGAAATGAAGGCTTGCGAATTTGAAAAAGATGCCAATGCCGAGGTGCTTTTCATAAAAGGAGACCTGTACTTCACCGGGGAGCTGATCTCAATAACCCAGGAGATCCATAAGCGCATAAAGATTTTTAACGATAACGGAAAAGGCGAAGCCGATATTAAGATCCCTTTTTATAGCGGCGATCACCTGGAATACCTGACGGGCATCCAGGCGGAAACCATTAATTTGGTTGATGGTAAAATAGAAATTACCAAGCTGGATAAAAAACTGATATACACCAAAAATGTTGACAAAGACATGAGTGAAGTAACCTTCACCATGCCCAACGTAAAACCCGGCTGTATAATTGAGTATAAATATAACTGGAATACCAATTATTTTGGCGATTTCCCGGATTGGTTTTTCCAGGAGAAAATACCGGTGAGGTATAACGAGTTAACCACATCCATCCCCGACGTGTTTTACTACCGCGTAATTTCGCACCTGAACGAGCCTTTGGCAAAATATAAAACTTCAACCGACGGAAGAAGTCTGCTTGATGATGGCCAGAGCTATCAATACAATCTGAAAAATGAAACCAGAGCCGTGGCCAATGTTCATTCCCTGCCCGACGAGCCTTTCATGTCGTCTTTTAATGATAATGTACAGGCATTTCGCTACCAGTTGGTTAGCATAAGGCCAATAGGTGGTTTTCAGAAAACCTTTTCGGATACCTGGGCAAAAGTTGGCGGACGCCTTATTGATGATGAAGATTTTGGCGGCCAGTTTAACCGAAAATTAAGCGGCGAAGAAGTGATCATTGCAAAGGCAAAATCTTTTAAAACCGACGAAGAAAAGGTAGCCTACGTTTTCAATGAAGTAAAAAACACCATGAAGTGGAACACGGTTGATGATTGGCAAACCGATGATGGAACGTCAAAGTCGTGGGATAATAAAACCGGCAATTCGACCGAGATCAACCTTATTTTATATCATTTGTTAAAAAAGAGCGGCATAACTGCCTACCCCATGGTGGTAAGCACAAAAGAACATGGCAAAGTTGATCCCTACTATACTTCGCTGGCACAGTTTAACAGGGGTGTTGTATACGTTCCGTTGGATAGTACAAGGGAATATGTGCTCGATGCGACAGGTAAGTACAATATGTATAATGAGATCCCAGAGGAATTGTTAAACTCATCGGGCCTTTACGTAGATAAGCCAAATAATAAATATGATATTATCCATTTAAAAAAGGAAACATCTATAAGGGAAGCGATATTGATAAACGCCGAAATAAAACCGGGAGGTAAATTGGAAGGGACCGTGCAGATCAGTAATACGAGTTACAACAGGATAGCTGCCATTAACCGCTATAAAAAAGACGGAGAAAAAAAATACATTGATTTCCTGCGCAATGACGACAACACCATCAAGGTTGCTTCGTTAAAAATAGACAATATGGAAGTGGATAGTTTACCGCTTATCCAGAATGTTGCGTTTAGTATGGATATGGCTGGCGCCGATGAGAATTACATTTACCTTAACCCAAACCTGTTTACTCCTTTTAAAACAAACTTTTTTTTGAGCGAGAACCGCTTAACCAATATTGATTTTGTATATCCCCGCACCTACTCGATAAACGGTGTGTTCAAGATCCCGGCAGGTTATAAAACTGATGCCTTACCCAAAAGCATTTCGATGGTAATGCCCGACAAAAGCTTTAGTTTCAGGCGTATAGTTGTGGAGCAGGATGGATCAATTGCCGTGCGGTACACCATATCATACAATGTGGCTGAGTACTCCAAAGACAATTACCCTGATATGCACGATTTTTTTAAAAAAATGAACGAATTGCTGAATGAACAAATTGTGTTAAAAAAAGGATAAAAAATATGTTCAAAAAGTTTAAGTGCTTGTTTTTTATTGCAGCAGCGTGTTTTTTAACCGTTAACAACCTCCGCGCCCAGGATTTACCTAAACAATTATATTTAGCGTCAACTATCCCCGATTCTTTGAAAGAGGATGCAAATTCGGTGGTGCGCTATTCAGACATAATTAAGACGGTTAAATCGCCCGGTAGGGAAAATGTAAAATACCATACGCTGGTTACCATTTTAAATGAAAAGGGAGACGGGGAGGCTGTATTAAGATTAGACTACAATAAAAAGTTTTATAACGTCAGCGGGATTGAGATGCGTGTTTTCGATGCGAATGGCGTCCAAATCAAAAAATATCACAAAAGCGACATGTACGATGGCGCCGCAAGCGACGATGAAACCCTGGTATCGGATGATCGTTTCCTTGGCGTAAAGCATACGATCGCATCGTACCCGATAACTATAGAAAAAGAGTATGAATTGGACGAAACCAGCTACCTGGATCTGTCAGGGTGGCAAATGCAAGACGATCAACAGTCGGTTCAAAGTTCTTCATATCATGTCATAATCGACAATAATGCCGGCTTTCGTTATCTGAACAAAAACACCAATATAAAACCCCAGGTAACACCCGACGGTGAAAAAAGCGAATATAAGTGGGAGATTAAAAATGTAAAAGCAATTAAAAAAGAAGATGGGGCCGAGGATTGGAGAGTTTTCCCTCATATTTATTTTGCGGCGAATAATTTTGAATTTTACGGCATTCCGGGTGATTTTAGCTCCTGGAAAAGTTTTGGAAATTGGCAAAAAGCTTTGAATGCCGATGTATGCTCACTCACACCCCAACGAGAAGCTGAGATCAGAAAGATGACGGATACTATTAAAACGGATAAAGAAAAAGCAAAGTTTTTATATAAATACCTGCAGCAAAGTATGCGTTACGTGAGCGTGCAGCTCGGCATTGGTGGGTTGAAGCCTTTTGCAGCAACATTTGTCGACCAAAAAAAATATGGTGATTGCAAAGCTCTTTCAAATTACATGAGTGCGTTGTTAAAAGCGGTAAATATCCCATCATATTTTGCGATCATCAACGCGGAGCCAAATGGCGAGCCTGCGGATTTTTCGTTCCCTTTTGACTCTTTTAACCATGTGATACTATGTGTGCCGTTTAAAAGCGATACAACCTGGCTTGAATGCACAAGCAGTATTCGCGCGTTTGGCGAATTAGATAATTATACCGAAAACCGCGCCGCGCTGATTGTTACTGAAGATGGGGGTAAATTGGTAAGTACGCCAAAAAGTTCGGCCGGTAAAAACCAATTTAACAGTGAAGCCCATATTGTTTTAGATGCTGATGGCGGTGCAAAAACGCAGATAAAAATAATGGGTATTGGTGAATACCGCGATATGTACATCGGTCTTTCCGCGGAAAAATTGGATGATCAAAAAGAAAGCCTGCTGCGTGACCTTAATATTAAACAACCCTTATCATTTGATTTTATATCGGGAAAGGATGCCAATAACATAAAAGAGGTTGATCTTAATCTCGAGTATGACAAATTTTGTGATATTAAAAGTGGCGACAAAATGTTTTACCGCCCTATGGCTTTCACTTTATGGGACGGTACCGTCCCGATACTTGAAAAACGAAAAACAGATTTCTATTTTGATTTTCCCCGTCAGAAGTCATGCGTTACTACAATTGATCTCCCAGCAGGCTTTGAAGTAGAAACATTACCAGTAAATCAAAGTTTAAAATTCACTTACGGCAATTACGATGTGAAGTATGTGTATGATGCGGCAAAAAACCAGGTGATTACGACCGCAAAATTTGTGTTAAACAATCATGTTATCCCCGCTGCCAAATACACCGAAATGCAGGAATACCTGGATGCGGTAGCCAAAGCGCAAAATAAAAAGCTGGTAATACGCCGCAAGGCGTAAATTTGCCTGATGATCTTCAGGCTTGATGACCGCTTGCTTTTTCCTGATCCTGCACTGGCCGAACCGGATGGGCTGTTGGCGATAGACGGCGACCTCTCGACCGAAAGGCTGCTGCTTGCCTACCAAAACGGCATATTTCCCTGGTACAGCGATGATACGCCCATCCTGTGGTATTCGCCGCATGAAAGATTTGTGCTTTTCCCGGATGAACTGATCGTCTCCAAATCCATGTGCCAGGTTATCAATTCGGGGAAGTTTAGGGTTAGCGTCGATCAATGTTTTGAAAAAGTGATCGATGCCTGTTCAAAAATCGAACGGCCCGATCAGGATGGAACCTGGATAACCGATGAAATGAAGGCCGCCTATGCCGAACTGCATAAAAAAGGCGATGCCCATTCGGTCGAAGTGTGGCGGGATGACGAATTGGTTGGCGGCCTGTACGGTGTTGCCATTAAAAGCGTGTTTTGCGGCGAAAGTATGTTCAGTTTGGTGAGCAACGCATCAAAAACAGCATTGATCCACTTATGTAAAATGGGTTTGTACAAATTGATAGATTGCCAGGTTCATACCGCACACCTCGAATCCATGGGCGCCCGGATGATCACCAGGAAGGAATATATGCGTTGGTTGAATGGTGAGTTGTAAGCAGTGAATAGTATCTTTGGTTTTTCAGTTTGCAGTTATTAGTTGGCAGTATGCAGTATAAAATCCTCGCATCCTTGCAGCCAACTGCAAACCGTCCACTGCAAACTACTAAATGGAAATAATAAAACCAAAGGAACGCATCATACTCGGCATCGACCCGGGCACGGCAGTAATGGGCTATGGCCTGATAAAAGAAACCGGTCCTAAAATCGAACTCATCAGCCTTGGCGTGGTGAAGATGGATAAAATTGACGATCACATGCTTAAGCTGCAGCGCATCTTCGAAAAAACTGTTGCACTGATTGATAACTACAAACCGGATTGCATGGCCCTCGAGGCGCCTTTTTATGGTAAAAACATCCAGGTGATGTTAAAGCTGGGCCGGGCGCAGGGGGTGGCAATGGCTGCCGGCTTATCCCGCAATATTGACATCACCGAATATGCACCCCGCAAAGTAAAACAATCCATCACCGGTAACGGCAGCGCCACCAAAGAACAGGTGGCCGCCATGCTGCAAAACCTGTTAAAATTTAGCGAAACACCTGATTTTTTAGATGCAACTGACGGCTTGGCCGTGGCCGTATGCCATTCATTTCAACGCATGCCGACCGGTAAAAGTGCGGGTAAAAAAAGTTATTCGGGCTGGGATACTTTTGCAAAAGATAATGCTGGCAGGGTGGCCGGTTTATCGAAGATTAAAAAGTAGCCTGCAATTGGATGTAACTAATCATGTTTGAGCGCCTCCCTGATCTTATCCGCAGTTGCTTGTAGTTGGGCATCTGTAAAGCTCAGTTTCGGCCTTTCAAAATTAATATCGCTTACCCGGTTTAACGGGATCAAATGAATATGCGCATGCGGCACTTCAAGCCCTATCACCGCTACGCCCACCCTTTTACATGGGATAGCTTTCCTGATGGCCCCGGCAATAATTTTGGCAAAGATCTGCAAACCGGTATATACCTCGTCGTCCAGGTCGAAAAGATAATCAACTTCCTGCTTAGGGATAACCAGCACATGGCCTTCGGCCAGCGGGCTGATATCCAGGAAAGCTAAATAATCAATGGTTTCGGCTACTTTATATGCCGGGATCTCGCCGGCCACTATTTTCGAAAAGATGGTCATGTTTTTTGTTTTTTAATAAGACAAGAAAGGTAAAAATATAAACCACAAATATAAAATTACACCATTGGTTATTTGCGGCGATTAAATGCAAGCGATAAACCATTTAATAAAACAGGCAATTGGTTAAAATTACTTTTAGTAACAATTAATTACGGCTTGATTTGTTTTATGAAAAAATGCTTTCTTATAGCGTTGGTGGCCTTTCCGGCATTTGTAACAGGTTTACAAGCCGTAGAGGCGCAAAATCAAAATCCTGTACCGGCACCTGAAGTGACGTTATTTGCCCCCGGCGAGCTACCAACCACCGCCACAAACAGCGCTGCGCCGGCCTTTTCGCCGGATGGTAAAATAGTGTTGCTGGGGCAGTCTTCGGGCGGATCGAATATTTCCATTATGCAGTCGCATCGAGAAGGTAAAAATTGGTCAGTTCCCGAATTCCCAACATTTTCCGAAAAATACCACGACCTTGAACCTGCCTTTTCACCCGATGGAAAGTATCTGATTTTCGCTTCAAATCGTCCGGCAACAGCTGGAGGAACGGAAGTTGATGGTTATTATAACGGCAATAAATACCCTGGTAGTGGCGGCAATTTGTGGCGGGTTGATTACCGCAATAAAGCCTGGGGTACGCCAGAGTTACTGCCGTCCGGCATAAACGCCAACGGTTCGGTATTTAGCCCGGCCATTGCAGGCGATGGCAGTTTGTATTTTATGCGTGCCGATAGCGGCGCAAAGTTTCATATCTATCGCGCCCAAATGCGAAACGGCCAATTTGAATCCCCTGTGCCGGCTTCGTTCACCATCAATAAATATGGCGATTACGACCCTGCCGTCGCGCCCGATGAATCATTTATTATTTTTTCTTCCCCGCGCCCGCCGGCGCCGGAGCATACTGCTGACCTGTTTATCGCATTTCGCGGTAAAAGCGGATGGAGTGATCCTATTGACCTGCGTTCGCTGCTTTCCGAAAATGTGTATGGTGTTGAAGCAAGGCTATCGCCAGATGGAAATACCCTTTATTTCAGCAATTCGCGCAATGCGTCAGGTTTAAAAGATCCAAAAGCTACCTATATCTGGAAAGTGGATATATCGGGGATATTAAAAGTGCACGGGCTTAGGTGAGTGGTGGAACAGTTGATTTCTATTGTTGTAATGGTTATAAAGGTTGTAAGGGTTGTCAAAAAAGACAATTTTAACATTTCAAACCCTTACAACCCTTACAACGTCTGCTACCTGCTAATCTCCAGTATCTCAAATTCTATTTTGCCTGCTGGTACAGTAATCTCGGTGGTATCGCCAACTTTTTTGCCTAATAAACCTTTGGCAATAGGCGAGGCGACAGAGATCTTGCCTGATTTAAGATCGGCTTCGCTTTCGGATACCAGTTGGTAGCTCATCACCACGCCATTCTTAACGTTCTTTATTTTAACCTTTGATAATGCCAGCACTTTTGAAAGATCGAGCTTCGATTCGTCAAGCAAACGGGCACTCGCTACAACTTCCTGCATCTGTGCTATTTTTGCTTCGTGTAAGCCCTGCGCCTCTTTTGCAGCATCATATTCGGCATTTTCCGAAAGGTCGCCTTTATCGCGGGCCTCAGCTATCGCTTTTGATATGGTGGAGCGGCCCACTGTTTTTAAATATTGTAATTCTTCTTTTAGTTTTTCAATACCCTCTTTGGTATAATATGCTACATCTGCCATAACGCACAATTTAATTTATTAATAATTTCAGTTCAATTGGTTGCCAAAAAAAACCGCCCTCCCTGTTGAAGAAGGACGCATCCACATAAAAACCAAACAAGACTATAAGGGATGGCCTGCATAGTCTTGTTGATGTGTAAGAACGAAGATAAGTGATTTATGTTTTAAAATGCAAATTTTTCTTTAGTTCATAGATCATGGTTCATAGTTCATAGCAGCTGCATTAGTTTAGTGATATTTATTAGGTATAAAGATTCCCGAATTACCTTTCCAGCCATGAACCATGAATTATCAACCATGAACCAAAGCCTATTAACTATGAACCAAATCACTACCTTTGCCCTATGATTATCGAGGTATTAAAATCAAAAATTCACCGGGCTAAGGTAACGCAGGCCGAGTTGAATTATGTAGGCAGCATCACCATCGACGAAGATCTGATGGATGCCGCGAATATTATCGCAAACGAAAAAGTGCAGATCGTAAATAACAACAACGGCGCCCGGTTTGAAACCTATGTGATAAAAGGAGAACGCGGCACCGGCACCATTTGCCTTAACGGCGCAGCAGCGCGGATGGCGCAGGTAGGTGACATCGTGATCATCATGTCGTATGGGTATATGGAGATGGATGAGGCACGCAATTACCAGCCGATTTTGGTTTTCCCGGATGCGGATAATAAATTAATAAAGTAAATCAGGCTCGTTTAACGCTAATTTATAAAATGAAACTGTTTTTGACAGGCGCACTCGTATGTGTTGCATCCCTTATTATCGCGCAGCCAAAAATGATAAGCGTCTCATTTTTAAAAAACGACGGGAAGTACGTTAACAATAAGGATAGCGCGGATTATTTCAGGCTTGTGAGCGTGCCCGACTCCGGAACCTTATTGTTTAATGTCACCGAGTATTACAAAGACGGTAAAAGAAAACTAATCGGCAAAACATCCAAAGTTGAGCCGCCGGTTTTTGAGGAGCAATGCGCGACATTTTATGAAAACGGTAAAAGAGAAAGTACATCCAATTACAAAGACGGCGTACATGTTGGAGATGAATATGATTTTTACCCTAATGGGAAGCCTTACCTGGTAAAAGAATTTCCAGATAATAATGATCCAAATAATGATTTTACTGATAATTTTCTGATAAAAGCAAATTACGATTCGTTAGGCACCGTGTTGGTTGAAAATGGGAACGGTTATTTTAAGGGATTTGATGACAAGTTCACTTATACAAACGAGGAGGGCCCGGTAAAAAATGAAAAACGGGAAGGTGCATGGAAGGGTTTTTTCAAAAACACTAAAACTAATTTTTTTGAAAACTACAGGGCTGGTGAACTTATCGACGGAAAAGCTACAGACGGAAGTGGCGTCAGTGTAGTTTATACCAAATCGCGTTTGACACCTCCCCGTTTTCCCGGGGGAATAGATGCGTTTTATCAATATCTGGGGCGACATATTATTTATCCGGATGACGATAGACGTAACAATGTGCAGGGGCAAGTGATCATAATATTTTATGTGGAGAAAACCGGCAAATTAAGTGATATTAAAGTTTCCAAATCGGCAACGCGAACACTTGACGACGAGGCGATTAGGGTAATAAAGAATTGTCCGGTTTGGGTACCGGGAACACTGTTTGGAAAGCCGCAGCGGGTTGCTTACCAGGTGCCGATCGTTTTTGCATTATCCGATCATTGATCCCGGTTAGGGTACGCGCCAAGGCCCAGCACCAGGTGCAGGCTTGCATTCACATCAATGTGGTGGCGCAGCTTGTAAGCCATCCGGATCTTGACTTTGGGTTCGCGCACCTGCTGATCTAAAAAATTTGAGTTATCAATGTCCAGCACCATGCTATTGCCCACTTCAGGCGTAATATCCGTACGCGAGGCCACCAATACTTCATCCGTACCATCGGCTTTTGACATGTACACTTTTAACATGCTCAGGTTGCCGATATTAAAATCAGTTGGGTCTTTCGATTCAATGCTGGCCGAAACCATCCGCACCGCGTTAACCTTATCGGCGTTGTTGCCGTCTTTTTTAAAATCCTGGTCGAAACTGTTGGCCATGCCGCTAACGGAAAGTTCGACACCCACGGCGGATGATTTTGGAATTTCCAGCGTGGTTGTATAAGGGAAAGTTGATTTTACGATCGATTGCATCATGGCACAACTACCCAAAACCAGCGCTAACACTGATAAAATAATCCACACTTTCCTGTTCATAATCGGCAACCTTTACTTGTAGATACTAAATATCGTAAATTATTAAGGGAATGTTAAATTTTTGAGAATTTTAAATCAGTTATAAATTATAAGCCGTAGTTAATCACAAGTTGAGAATTACTGTTACATTCAATCCATGGAAACACGCGGATTATTAAACACGCTCAATAGTATTAACATATCTGAAAATTTGCAGCAAAAAATAAAGACAGATTTAATAGAAGAGAGCTTTCCCAGGAAAAGTATACTTTTAAAAGCTGGCCAGGTAGCCGGCGCATATTGTTATTAAAAGCAGGAATAAGCGTTTTGTTGAGATTTTCATGGTCCAGGTTTATTAAATGGGATGTATTATGACGTTAAAAGTAGGCAATATTTATCATCATAAATATAGCGATTTGAAGTTATCGGGGGTCACGCCCTCAACTTATCAGCTCCATGAAAGGCTTTCGAGCATTTGATTATTTCACCGGCGGTTTTTGAGGCGAAAACTGTAAAAGCATAAGCGTCCCAGCCCAGATCAAAAAAAAGCAATCCCTGGTTGATTTTCTGCAGGTCTTTGTCGATCGCGTTAAATAAGTGAATAATGAATTTACCATCCCTTTGCGTGCCCGCTATCGAACCGGCTCTCAAATTCGAAGTATTTTCCCAGGTAATCTCTTGCTTTAATAATTCTTCAATAAATTGCTCGGTTTCTTTTGCATCGTCCTCACCTTTCCAGTCAACCAGGTAAACCAACTTTTTGGTATCTGCAAACAAATACAGCGCTTCAATTGGTTTAAGATTTTTCAAATCCAAACCTTTTGCGTCTTTTAATAACTTCTTATTCTTAGTTATAAATTTCTTTTGATCGGTTAAATACAGGCTGTAAAAACTGGCAAACTCATCTTTATAATTGGTGAAAAGCTGATCACCCAAATTTAGAAGGCCCGTTTTTTCCCTCACATTTTTCTTTTTTTCCAGGTAATCATACAAAATTGCGGAAGCAGCGATAAGGATAACTATGGCAATCAGCCACGCTGTGCTTAATGCTTTTAATAGCTGCCCGGCAACGATACCAAATACCACAAGTAGGGCGATTGATAAAATGATTATGGCTAAAAGCAGCCAGGGTGTGAGTTTTATTTTCATTCAATATATTCGTTCATAGCTAATTTTCGCGATGAGTTGCCAGAAAAAAAAGATAAGCAAAACATGGCATAATTATAATTATTTATTCGCTGTGCACAAAGACATTGGAGCAATACAAATGCTCCGGCTATTAACTATGATCCATCAACTATGAACGCGCAACCTAATTCAAAAAAAAATCACCAATTACCTTTTCAAAATGTATCTTTGCACCCCGACAAGAAGAAACCGGATTGCGGAAACAATTTCGGGAAACTTTACACCGGCATTTCCGCAGAAGGCAGCTTTCTTCAATTAAAAAAAGCTCATGCCCAAAGATACCTCCATCAAATCCGTTTTAATTATTGGTTCAGGCCCCATTATTATTGGCCAGGCCTGTGAGTTTGACTACGCTGGTTCGCAAGCAGCCCTTTCTCTTAAAGAGGAAGGCATATCGGTGTCGATCATCAACAGCAACCCTGCTACCATCATGACCGATAAGGTTATTGCCGACCATGTGTACCTGCTGCCGCTAACCGTGGAAAGCATCGAAAAGATATTAAAAGAGCAACATATTGACGCAGTGCTGCCAACCATGGGAGGCCAAACAGCGCTCAACCTTTGTATCGAGGCATCGGAAGCCGGGTTATGGGAAAAATATAATGTAAAGATAGTAGGGGTTGATATTGCAGCGATCGAAAAAACCGAGAACCGCGAGGCATTCCGGCAGTTAATGGTTGATATCGGCGTAGGCGTTGCCACATCGAAAATTGCCAACTCGTTTTTAGAAGGTAAAGAAGCAGCCCAGGAGATCGGCTTTCCGCTGGTTATCCGCCCAAGCTATACGCTGGGTGGTAAAGGCGCCGGTTTTGTCCATAAAAAAGAAGACTTTGACGCTGCCCTAAGCCGCGGTTTGCAGGCTTCGCCAACACACGAAGTGTTGGTTGAACAAGCGGTATTGGGTTGGAAAGAATTTGAGCTCGAACTGCTGCGCGATAGCAACGATAACGTGATCATTATTTGCGCAATTGAAAATTTCGATCCGATGGGCATCCATACCGGCGACTCCATTACGGTTGCGCCGCCAATGACATTGAGCGACCGCTGTTACCAATCGATGCGCAACCAGGCCATCAAAATGATGCGCGCCATAGGCAATTTCGCCGGGGGATGTAACGTGCAATTCTCGGTAAACCCTGCCGACGAAGCCATTATCGCCATTGAAATTAATCCCCGGGTTTCACGCTCATCAGCACTGGCATCCAAAGCTACGGGTTATCCTATCGCCAAAATAGCTGCCAAACTGGCCATCGGTTATAACCTGGATGAAATAGAAAACCAGATCACCAAAACTACTTCGGCCTATTTTGAGCCGACTTTGGATTACGTGATCGTAAAAATACCCCGCTGGAACTTTGATAAGTTTAAAGGCGCCAACCGCGAGCTTGGCCTGCAGATGAAATCAGTTGGCGAGGTGATGGGCATAGGCCGCAGCTTTATTGAAGCATTGCAGAAAGCCTGCCAGAGTTTAGAGATAGGCCGTGCCGGCCTGGGCGCTGATGGCCGCCAGAACCGTAACCTGGAGCAAATTATGTACAGCCTGGAGCATCCAAGCTGGGACAGGCTGTTCCATATTTATGATGCACTAAGTTTAGGCGTGCCGATTGAGTCGGTGCGAAAAGCCACTAAAATTGACCGCTGGTTTTTAAACCAGATAATGGATGTGGTAAACCTGGAAAATGAACTGCGCCGCTATTCATTAAACAACATCCCCGAAGAATTCCTCTTCACGCTAAAACAAAAAGGCTTTTCGGATACCCAGATAGCCTATATTTTAGGCAATGTAACCGAAGAAGATGTTTACCAGAGAAGGCAGGCATTGAATATCCGCCGCGTGTACAAAATGGTGGATACCTGCGCTGCAGAGTTCCCCGCTAAAACGCCTTACTATTACTCCACCTACGAAGGTGAAAATGAATCCATCGTATCTGATAAGAAAAAGATCATCGTATTAGGCTCGGGCCCTAACCGCATTGGCCAGGGTATCGAGTTCGACTATAGCTGTGTGCATGGTTTGCTTGCCGCGAAAGAATCTGGCTTCGAAGCTATCATGATCAATTGTAACCCCGAGACAGTTTCGACCGACTTTAATATGGCCGACAAACTGTATTTCGAGCCCGTATATTGGGAGCACGTCAGGGAGATCATCGAACTGGAAAAACCGTATGGTGTAATCGTTCAGCTGGGTGGCCAAACTGCCTTAAAGATGGCCGAAAAGATGCATGAGCATGGCATTAAGATCATCGGCACTTCATTCAACAATATGGACATTGCCGAAGACCGCGGCCGTTTCTCGGACCTGCTGAAAGAGTTGGATATCCCTTACCCAAAATATGGTGTAGCTGAAAGTGCCGAAGAAGCGATTGAAGTTGCACACCAGGTAGGTTACCCGGTATTGGTAAGGCCAAGTTACGTGCTGGGTGGGCAGGGAATGAGCATCGTGATCAACGATGAGGATCTTGAAAAAGCGGTCGTGGGGTTATTGAAAAACCTGCCTGGCAACCGTGTGCTGATCGACCACTTTTTGGATCGTGCGGCTGAAGCTGAGTCGGATTCTATATCCGACGGAGACGACGTACATATCATCGGTATGATGGAACACATCGAACCTGCAGGCATTCACTCCGGCGATTCATTTGCCGTACTGCCACCATTCGATCTATCCGACAACGCCATCAGCCAGATGGAAGAATATACCATTAAGATAGCCAAAGCGCTTAATGTACTCGGACTGTTAAATATCCAGTTCGCTATAAAGAATGATATGGTTTATGTGATCGAAGCTAATCCGCGTGCATCACGTACGGTGCCTTTCATTGCAAAAGCATACGATGTGCCTTACATCAATATTGCTGCAAAATGCATGCTAGGCGTTGCCAAGTTGAAAGACTTTACCATTGAACGTAAACTTTGGGGTTATGCCATTAAAGAACCGGTATTCTCATTCGATAAATTCCACGAAGTAAATAAAGAGCTTGGCCCTGAGATGAAATCAACCGGCGAAGCCATCCGATTTATCCCGAATCTGCAGGATCCCTACTTCAGGCACCTGTACAAGGAAAAATCGATGTATTTGAGTCGTTAGAGGTGAAAGGTAAAGGGTGAAAGGTAAAAGGTCTTCGAGTTGTTTTTTACCTTTCGCCTTTACCTCCCCAGAATCACATTAATATACTACTTTTTAGTATAAAATTGCCTGATATATTTACGGTGAGCGTTGTAAATAACGCAATGGTTCACCGTATTTATATGCAATGAAAAATCTGATCATCATCGCGTGCTGCTTAATTGGGAATCAGTTGAGTTTATCGGCGCAAAATATCCTTTCGCTTCAAACAACGTCAATAGGCCAGGCAACGGTGATAACCCCCGTGTTACCTAATCTTTTAAAACTGCTTAAAGCTTCGAAAGGTGATTTCGTGGTGACCGTAAAAAGCCTAAGCTACACGCTAAGCAAACCCGACGACCCAAACACTTACCAGGCAAACAGCCCCGAACAAATTTACAATATTGACAAGGAGGATAAAACAATTGATATTTTTTTCTCCGATAACGAAGGCTATGCCAAAAAAGTGAAAGATGATTTTTTAGCTGACTATCCTGGTGCCCGTCACAAGTCGATGGATAGCGGTATCGAGGCGTATTATTTTGACATGACGGAGGGTGGCGAAACGGTGCAATATTGCATATTTTTTGACCTCCCGGCTGATGGCGGCGGCGGCGTAACACTATTGGCCATCGATTAAGCCATTGCACTGAAATAAGAAACTAATTATACAACCCGCAACATATTGAACCATGAAAGGCACGATCACCCGCATTAAAACAGTTGTATTTATTATACCATTTATATCATTACAAATTGCTGCTGCGCAAACAACTCATAAAAAAGCTGCCGCTTTAGTTAAATCCGGCCCGGCCGTTGCAAACTACATCACGCACGAGATCGCAAAAAATGGCCCCGGCGACCACGGCATATTTTTCGATACCGTGCAAAGCAAGATAAAGCCAACCGACCTGCTCACCGCGTCAGGAAGGCAGTACCAGGATATAAAAATAATACTTGAGGCTGGTGATGTGATCAAAACCAGCTTATCTTCGGAATCGATTTACCCCATGGCTTTAACGTTGCTGAATGACGTTAACAATCGCATGGTCCCGGTTAAAGCGATTATCGATACTGCCTACAGTTCGCATTTCAGACTGCTCTGGAAAGCGCCTGCCGCAGGTACATATACTTTACGTATAACGTGTGAAAAAAAGGCGCCGAAAGAAAAAGACGATCGTCGCTATTATTACGAAAATAACACTTCCTATAAAGTTGATTGTGTGATCGCTACCCAGGCATCGGGCATCATAATGGATAATCCAACGGTTTGCGACCAGCTCCAATTTTTGTTGCGCCAGCGGCTTACCAATTTTATGCAGATTACGGGTGCATTATCAGATACGACAATGGATGTGCTGGATAAAAAGAAGATCCAATCCATCAATCACCTGTCAACCTTTACCTTTTATAAAAATAGCGTGGCTAAAATAAACGTCGATCCGGGTTACGACTACATGGCATTTGATCAATCATTGTTTTACAATAGTGATGCCGACGCGGCACAGGCCCAGCGTTATTTTATCAGTCAATTTAAAGCCTGCCTTGGTGATGGGTGGACCGAGGAGACAGAACCTAATGATGTAAACTGGCATAAATTTACAAAAGCTGGTAGTAGTAATCCCGTAAGCCTTATTTTATATCCCGGCTACAAGTACCTGCAAATATTGATGTAGAGCTACGGACCTGCCTGTTTAATTTGCAATACCACTACCAAAACCAAGTCTATGGGTGCCGTTTTATGACCCTTATTTTGCAGATGCATTTTTTCACCCCGTTTTACCAAAATGCCCCTTCAAAATATTAATTTTGCATTTTAGGTTTAGTCGGCACGTACCGTACTATTTATTGGTGTTAATATTTGTTAAAAATCTTTAATTCAAGCAATATTAAGGCTATAATTGCAGTTGAATATGTTCACGCATAGTGGTATGGTTAAAAAATTTTACTCCTTTATCTGTTTATTCGCATGAAAATCCCCTGCTTACGTAGCATTTTATTGTATTCGTTTTTTTTGTCAATTATATTATTTGGTATAAGTTGCGCCAAAACATCAACCAGCAGTTCGTCAACATCTGTTGCAATACCCATTGTAAATACTACCGGTGTTATCATTAATCTTACGCCAACGTCAGCTGAGAGTGGCGGGTTCATTTTATCAAGAGGGAATGGAACAATTACAGCAAATGGGGTTTGCTACAGTTCAACAAACAAAACCCCAACAACCAGCGACAGTAAAACCACCGACTCCATAAGCAAGGCCGGTACTGCATACACTACTTTTTCAAGTCAAATTACCGGCCTAAGCCCTAACACAACTTACTATTTACGGGCATATGCTGTTAATAGTGCAGGCGTTGGATACGGAGGTGTATTTAGCTTTTCAACAGGGTCTTCTTCAACAAATACCACGGCTACAGTAACAACGTTTGCCGGAACCGGAACGGCAGGTTATCTTAATGGCCCGGCATCGGGCGCGTTGTTCAATAACCCACAAGGAGTAGTTTTTGATAAAAGCGGAAACTTATTTGTAGCGGATTCATTTAACGACCTGGTTAGGGAAATATCGCCGGCGGCAAATGTGAGTACCTATGCTGGAAACCAAACCATTGGCTATTTAAATGGGCCTGCATTGTCGGCCGAGTTTTATGCACCAAGCGGGCAGGCTTTCGATGCCCAGGGAAATTTGTACGTATCTGATTTTGGAAACAATGTTATCCGCAAAATTACACCTGCCGGCGTTGTAAGCACCTACGCTGGTACCGGGGTTGCGGGCTACCGCAATGGGGCCGTCGATTCGGCAAACCTTAAAAGCTCAACCGACTCATTGGCCAGTTTCAATAACCCGCAGGGGGTATGCGTTGATGCAAGCGGCAACGTATATGTTGCCGACCGTGGCAATAACGTAATTCGCGAGATAATGCCAACAGGGCGCACAAAAACTATTGCGGGCAACAAGGTAAAAGGGTTTATTGACGCAACAGACGCAGCGGCATTTTTTAATAATCCAACGGGCGTTGCGGTTGATGCCAGCGGAACAGTATATGTTGCCGACCAGGGAAATTCCGCACTGAGGAAAATTTCTTCAGCCGGAGTTGTCACCACCATTGCTGGTAACCCGGTGCAATCCACACTTTTTAATTACCCTACGGCAATTACAATCGATTCAAAAGGCAATCTTTTCCTCGCGGATGCAGGCGGAAGAATTTACGAATACACCACAAACAATGTTTTGTATATTTTGGCAGGCAAATTAAACAACCCCGGATTTGCTAACGGCGACGGCTCGGTTGCGTCCTTTAATAATATCCAGGGAATAACTGTTGACGCAAACGACAATATTTTTGTGGCCGACCAAAATAACAACGCTATTCGCGAGATCACGTTATCTGCCGGCACTGTTGTTTTAGCAAGAAAAGCAGTAGCGAAACACAAATAATCAGCAGTGCTACAAAGCGCCCAACTTATTTAAAGCATAAAATAGCCCGGTGCAATGTAATGCCTGGGCTATTTTGTTATCCATTAACAGTTGCCTCACCTGGGGGATAGTAAACGTTTCTACGATTATTTCTTCCTGTTCATCCAGGTGCTGTTCCTGCACTTTTTTACCGCCCCTGGCCAGGAAACAGCGGGTTTGGTTATTGGCGGTTGACGGATTGGCATAAATGGTACATAGCAGCTCAAAATCATCAAATAAATAGCCGGTTTCTTCCAGCAACTCGCGGCGCAGTGCCTGTTCCGGCGTTTCGCCATTATCAATTACGCCGCCGGGAATTTCAAGCGATACGATACCCGCAGCATGGCGGTACTGGTGCACCATCAGGATCTTATTGTCCTCAGTAATGGCAACGGCATTTACCCAGTTGCTGTATTCCAGCACATAATAATCCTCAACAATATGGCCATTGGGCATTTCGCACCTGTCGGATCGTAAAGTGGCCCATGGGCCTTTATGCAGGTAATGTGATGAAAGTTTTTTCCAGATGAGATTGGATGGTTCATGGTTCATAGTTGACAGTTCATAGTGATTCGGGGGCTAATGTAGGCAATTGGCTCCTATCTGGAAAACTTCGGCCACGAACTTTCAACCCCGAGCTAATGGAACTTTCTCTGCCATGAACTATAAACTAAATAAGACCTTCCCGCCATGAACTATGAACCATCAACTATAAACTACCTTAAATCTTCCTCAAAGTATTCACATTAGCATGCGGCCACATAATTACGCCGGGCTCGTTATTTTTTGATAAGAAGTTTAGCTCGGTAATTTGCGAGTACTGCAGCTGCATAAAATTGAGGTTATCGGTGATCACCTGCTCTATCCAGTATGTTCCAAAAAAGCGGGACGGATTTACATGTTTTTCAACAAAAGGGATATTGGAGATGCTGCCACCATCGTTGCCGGTATCTACCATCAACCTGGTTACGTTACCAATATTCTGCCCCTCGATATCACCGGCCAGGGATAGGTTCATGTTGCTGGTATTGAGTCCGGGGAATGCATCCTGTGGATAACCCTCCAGGTAACCGAAGCCTTGCTGGCCGATATCCTGCGGTATAGCATTTAAAACCGGGAATGCAGGTGCCCCTGTTGACGCCGAAGAACTCCCGATAGCGATAACAACATCCCCATGCGGAATACTGGCCTGCCTTGCGATAGTAAATTGCGGCGATGCCAGTTGGACGTCGGTAACCGGGCCCTCAGGTTGTACCTCGATATCGGCCATGTTTAACCACATGCCATTTTCAACGTGTAAAATACCGTTAGGGTATTTCAGATCGGTTACCGTAAGCTCGTACAATAAGCCTGTAATAAATTGCTGCTTGGCGCCGCCACGGTTGGGTACGGGTGCAGTAATGGGGGTGAATGTTATAGTTTCGGAGTATTGCTGGATCAGCAAAGTAAAACTTGGGGCGCCTGTGCCTGTGCTCCGCGCGGGCACCGCAATTACGTTCCAGCCCGATGCACCCTTCCATGTGCCAACCAGATCGGCGAGAGGCCCCAATTCGCTTGCTACCTGCTCGGGTGTGCCACCAAGCCTAACAAATCCTTTCAGTAATGTGGTGTCGTTTGTTTGCATTGCGATATAAATTTTAGGTTAATAATTGCCCTAAAACTAAATCAAAATAAATAAAAAAGCAAAGCTTTTTTTGGTAAGTAAAGTCGAAAAAGTCAGTAAAGTCGGACAGTGGAATTAGAAGGGTCAAATCAGCCGTTATTTGCTGAAAATGTACCCAAAAAAATAGCGATGGGTCAAACCACATCGCTATTGATAAAGCTTTTGAGGGAATATCATTGATTAAATCCTAAAGCATCTCCCGACTTTCGGTCTTTACTGACTTTCCCGACTTTCTCCCCCTACCAGCTTCCGCTGGCACCGCCGCCGCCGAAATCGCCGCCGCCAAAGCCACCGAAACCTCCGCCACCGCTATCGCCGCCGCCGAAGCCGCCACCGCCATTGGAGAAGCCTCCCCAGCCACCGCTGCCCCTGCCCAGCAATGCGCCGCCCAGGAACCACCAGAATGGGCTTGCGCCGCCACGCCCGCCGATGATGTGCCCGCCGCCGCCACGACCGCGGAAAATGATCACCAGGATAATGATCACGATAAAAATGAGGATCCCGTAACCACCCCCGCCGTTGTCTTCGTTGCGGGTGCGGTTATGATGCGGCGGAATAACTGCTTTATACTCACCCCGCATGTACTTCATGATATCATCCGTACCGGCAGTTAAACCGCCGTAATAATCGTTTTGTTTAAAGCGGGGTACAATGTCGTTATCAATGATCTCGTTGGCTCTTACATCAGGCAACGCGCCTTCGGCACCGTAACCGGTTTGTATGGTAACCTTATGATCGTTAAGGGCTACCAGCAGCAAGATGCCATTGTTTTTGCCCTTTTGCCCTATGCCCCAGGCACGGCCCAGCTTTTGGCCGTATTCGGCAATATCGTATGCGCCTACCGATTTGATGATCACCACCGCTATTTGCGTGGTACTGGTATCATCATAAGCAACCAGTTTGCTTTCCAAAGCCTGCTTATCGCCTGCCGAAAGCGTGTTGGTAAAGTCCGTAACCAACGTGGTTGATTTTTGGGGCAACTCTTGCGCAAAACCCATCAGGGTTATCAGCAGCAGCGAAAATATGATCGTAATTTTTTTGTACATCGTCGTAAAATTATTCGCCATCCATAAAGGCAATGTCGTCTGATAATTCGTTACTGTCGCCTTTATCATGGGGGAAGTATTTTTGCAGGTGTTCGCCGGCAATTTCAAGGCCGGTAACTATGCCTTCAACAATATCACCTACTTTAAAATGCTGCAGCATATCATCCTTGGTATCGTCCCAAAAATTATCCGGTACCACTTTATTGATGCCGGCATCACCGATAATGGCAAACTTACGGTCGACCGTGGCTACATAAATGAGCACGCCGTTGCGCAGCCTGGTTTTGTGCATATCCAGTTGGTGAAAATACTTCGCCGCACGGTCGAGCACATCCTCGCTGCAGGTTTTTTCGATACAAACACGCAACTGCCCCGAAGTATGCCTTTCAGCATCCTCTACCGCGGCACGTATGCGCTGCTGTTCTTCGTCATTAAATACTGCCATATTTTTAAGGTTGAATTATTGAATTACTGAATGTTATAAGTTGAGTTATTGAATTATTGAAACGTTTCTTAAAAATCAATAATTCAATAACTCAGTAATTCAATAATTATTAAAAGGATACTTTCGGCGCATTTTGTGCACCGGCTTCGGCGGTAAAGCTGCCTTTTGCAGCGTACCCATGCGAACCGGCAACAATACTATATGGAAACGACCTGATGGTGGTATTGTAATCCTGTACCGATGCGTTAAAATCCATTCGGGCAACGTTGATGCGGTTTTCGGTACCTTCAAGCGAAGCCTGCAGATCGCTAAAGTTTTGGTTTGCCTTCAAGTCCGGATATCTTTCCGATGCAACCATTAGCCGGCCCAGGGCAGTACTTAACTGCCCTTGTGCAGCTTGGTATTTCTGGATAGTAGCGGGATCGAGTTTGGTTGGATCAACCTGGATAGAAGTGGCACGAGCGCGGGCATCAGTAACTTCAACCAGTGTGCTTTTTTCAAAATTGGCAACGCCTTTAACGGTGGCAACCAGGTTCGGTATCAAATCGCTGCGGCGCTGGTACTGCGATTGCACATCGCCCCACTTGGCTTTTACCGCTTCATCCTTGGCAACTATACTGTTATTTAAACTTTGACCATAAAGCCAAACGCATAGCCATATAACAAATATGGCACCGATAACGCCTAATATTATAAATAAACCTTTCATGATTTTTTCTTTTTTTAAGATTTTAATGTGTGTGAATTTACAATTTAGATTGCAAATCACATACCGTTGTTACAATTGGTTAATTATTATGCCATTATGGCAAGGTGGTTTTTGTAAATGTAGCGAAAAGGAATGGATTTGTTTGTCGATGGTCAGTAGACGCAGGGAAATCGCTTTTAAAATCAAACGGCGGGAGGAGGCTCCGCCGGAGCCTTAATTTTTAATTTTTTCGTCTATAAACAGGGGACTCCTCCGGAGTCCGATAGACAAATTGTTAATAGCTCCGGAGGAGCGGCCTGTTTATTGAAAAATTTGATTTGTTTTTAGACTCCAGGGGCGCCCCCTGTTTTAAAAGCGATTTCCCTGTCAGTAGACGATGGCCGATTTGGGTAAATCGATTTTTCTCCGTTTGCGATGGGGCAGTCAATTAACTGATGAGATGACTATGCCAGTTTATTTCACTACAGGGGTATATACGTGAAATTTTTTTAATTCAAAAGAAACAATCGTAACCCAACGCTGTTTATCCTATACAGCAGGCTAACCAGCCGATAAGCCGATCCATCAGATAGAGCACTTCATTTTCAAAAATATTATTCAGTCAGCGTGCTGTATAAACTAAATTATTTAACCAATAAAACGTAAAGTTATGTCAAACACAAGCGGAAATCAATTTAATCGCGAAGAAGAAAATGATCAGCGCAACAGCGGTAAAAATGAATCATCACAAACCAGCGGGGATCAAAATCAGCAACGCCAGCAAGGAAGCGGCAGCGGTCAGGAACAACAATCGGGGTCGGGCAGCAGCCAGGGCCAACAGGATTCATCGGGCCGCAGCGGCGATCAAAACCAACAACGCCAGCAAAACAGCGAGGGCAACCAGGAGCAGCAATCCGGCTCGCGTAGCGACCGCGACCAGCAAAGTTCATCTGGACGCAGTGACGACCAAAACCAGCAACGTCAGCAAAACAGCGGCAGCGGGCAGGAACAGCAGTCTAATTCACCATCGGGGAGGGAGCAGGATGACAATATGTCGAACCGCGACAGTCAATCGGATCGCAGCATGAACGATGACGACGACAATGATGATGACAGGAGAACGCTGTCAAACGCCTGATGAAAAATTGATTATTTTAATTCCAGGGCCACATTGAAAAATGTGGCTTTGGTTTTTGATTGCGGGTGAAGCTATTCCCCCTTATATTTCAATCCAACCTGCTCCCTCGCTTCGTCCAGCATGGCGATCATTTGCCGCGACATATCATGGCTGATGATATCGCTTTCTGTTTTATGTTGCCGGATCAGTTCGCAAAAGTGCGCAATTTCGTAATTGAGGCCACCGGCAGTAAAAGGCTCATCAAGTTCAACCGTACGGCCGTCGAGGTAATTGATGGTGGCGCGCGATGGATTCCACCAGTTTTTATGGATGGTGACATTGCCCAGGGTGCCGCAAATGAGTGCATCGCCTTTGCCATGCAGGTCGAAACCGGAATAAAGCTGGGCATAGCCACCTTCGTGTTCAGTTTGAAATATCGAAAACATATCGATGCCGGTATCGCCAAAACGGCCCAGTGCCTGCACTTTTTTGGTGGCGCCCAGCCAGTCGATGGCTAAAAAAGCCTCATAGATGCCGATCTGCATAATGCTGCCGCCTATCAGGTCGTAACTGAAATTTGGATGATCGCGGCTGATGTCGGCCACTGATGAACCCGCCCTAACGTACCCAACCGGGCCGATGGGGTCGGTAAGCAGGTATTGCTTTAGTTTGGTGTATAATGGGAAGAAAGGTGGTTTCATCCCTTCCATAAAAAGCAGCTCTTTTTCGCGGGCCACTTTAAGAGTATCTTCCAGACTAGTTAAGTTAATTGCCGCAGGCTTTTCGCACAGCACATGCTTGCCTGCATTTAGAGCCGAAATGCTATATAACGAATGACTATCAGGCAAAGTTGCAATATAGACAACATCTATATCACTTAAAAGCAGTTCCTCAGCCGACTTACACGCCTTGCCTCCATACTGCTCAACAAAGCTATCAACCGTTTCCGCCCTGCGCGACCAACAGGCAACCAGTTCAGCGCCCGGCACCTCGCAAAGCCCCTGCACAAACCGGTGCGCAATTCTTCCACAGCCAATTATGCCAAATTTGATATGGTTCATAGTCTTCTTGTCCATAGTCAATAGCCCATGGTCCATGGCAGTATTGGAAGAATACGCTCAAAACCATGGACTATGGACCATCGACCACGGTCTTTTTTAAACCAATCTCTAATCACTAAACACTATTGGTACTGTATATAGATTGGATGCGGTTTGTACATCTTTATTATCTCCTCGGGTGTAAGCATATGATGCGGCGGCAGCCACGAGTCGTTTTTGTAAAACAATTTAAAGCCGGTAAACTGTACCGGGTCGTGATAAACATAATCGCGGTAGGTTCCGGTCTTTAAATCCGGGGGACCGAAGCCGTCCATATCCATAACGAACTGGATCTCGGGGTGAAGCTTAATGTTTTGATAATTGGTGAGCATTTTGCGCGTAAAGCGGTGTACGATAAAAATTTTGGGAGGCAGGTGATATTTTCTCACCACGTTGGCCAGGTAACCGGAGACGTAGTTAACATCGGCCGCATCATAAGTGCCTATTTTTTTGCCGGGGTGAATGCCATCCTTCATGGCAAATTCGGGGTCGATACCACAATGTACGTTAGGCATTTCCCAGTATTTTTCCAACTTAGGCAACTCCGCGTGGATGTTGCTTAACGCCACCTGTATGTCAAGAAAAAGTATAGCATGGGCCCTTTTTGCCAGGCGCACGGCGCTATCAATCTTTTTACTTGGCATGCGGTTGATATACATATTGTCTTTACCGGCGAAGCCGGCGGCCACCACGGCGATATAATGCAAAGCGGGTTGCACGGGGGTATGCGGGTCGGCTTTCTCCCAATGTTTTACTTCTCCGTGCAGCTTGGCCAGCATTTCGTCTGGTGGCAGCTCGCCCAGGATCCCCATCTTTTTAGCGGACAAATTACCATAAAATGCCACCACCCTTTTAAATGGCAAAATAGCGCCCGGTAAAGGATAGGGTGCATTTTTTACCGGCCATTTGCCGGTGGTGTCGCCATTCGCCAGGCGTTTCATTAATGAGTCGTATAGTTTTTTATCTAAAGGCGGATAAACCACCGGAGTAGGGATGGTATCCTCCTTTACGGCCGCGGTCCCCTTTTTGGAAGTATCTTTTACACCAGGTTTCGAAGTCGATTTGGGTTGGCCGCACCCCTCAAAAAGCAGTAGCGCCGATACAGCGAGCAAGGCAGACAGAAATATGTTTTTCATTTATAAGTATTTTTAATTTTCGGAGGGGTATTTGATGTATTTTTTATTTATTACGGAAGCATTGCAATATACCCGCTTTAGCTGTTCTGTTTCATTTAAAATTATCAACAGTTAAACATTCGGTATAAAAAAATCGCTTCAAAATCCACGCAGTGCACCTGTTCCGGCGGCAAATATAACAATATACGGTTATATGAAATATTTAAAAACACAACCAGGGGGCGTGTTATCATTGAAGCCGGATGAGCTATCTTTTACATTTTATAAAACTTCCCAAACACCCCCAGTGGTAGTTTCGATCCGGCGGTTGCCTGCAGGTATAACTCGCCGGTTTCCAGGTTTTCAACCTTCGGGAAAGTGCTTTTGATCAGGTTTTCAATAATTACCGACGAGAATCCAAGCGAATAGGTGTTAAGGATCATAAAATGCTCATCAGGATCAAGCAATTGCATCACGTCGTGCATCATTTCGTTAATGTTATCCTCCAGTTTCCATTTCTCGCCACTAGGGCCATGCCCGTAGGCTGGTGGGTCGAGGATGATGCCGTTATATTTTTTGCCGCGCTTCAGTTCGCGTTTTACAAACTTCAATGCATCTTCAACCACCCAGCGGATATTGGTGAGGCCCGAAAGCTCCTGGTTCTCGTTTGCCCAGGTAACCACCTGTTTAATGGAATCAACGTGCGTGGTATCTGCCCCCGCAGCCCGTGCAATTAAGGATGCGCCGCCGGTATAGGCAAACAGGTTAAGCACTTTTGGCTCGCGTGTTTTAAATTTTTTGATGTTTTGCGAGATGTAATCCCAATTAACCGCCTGCTCCGGAAATATGCCCAGGTGCTTAAATGACGTTAACGCCAACCTGAATTTGATACTTGCCTCGGGATTTTTATACTCAATGTGCCAGCGATCGGGCGTGGCCGGATTCTTTTTTATCCATTCGCCGGAAGTTGCCGAGCGGCCCTTAAATTTAATGTGGTGCAGCTTTTGCCACTCGGCATTGCTTAAGGCCTTGCTCCAAACCGCCTGCGGTTCAGGCCTTATCAGTATGACGTTACCAAAACGCTCCAGCTTTTCAAAATCGCCGCAATCAATCAGCTCGTAATCTTTCCAGTGGGTGGGGGTGAGAAGCTCTATCATCAGTGGGCAGTTTTCAGTGGGCAGTTGGCTTTGTGCCAATAGCAGCTAAACTGAAATAATTTATTATTTAGTTAAATCAAAGGTAGATAAAAATGTGAAATTGATTGGTGCAAACTGCCCACTTCAAACTGCCAACTAGAGTTTCTCCCGTGCCGCCTTCATAAACTTACTGGCAAACACAAAGTCGTTCAGTTCTTTATTATTGGTGTGGGCAATTTCGTGGTTCGATCCTTCCCACCATTTTTGGCCGTTGTATAAAAAAATCACGTGATCGCCGATACCCATTACGGAGTTCATATCATGCGTAACAATAACGGTGGTGGTTTGGTATTCTTCGGTGATCTCGCTGATCAGTTCATCTATCAGTATCGATGTTAAAGGATCAAGGCCCGAGTTAGGCTCATCCACAAATAAATACTTTGGCTGCATGGATATGGCGCGGGCTATGCCTACTCTTTTTTTCATTCCTCCTGACAATTCCGATGGATACAATTTGTTTTTGCCTTCAAGATTGACCCTTTTGAGGCAAAAATTGGCCCTGTCGTGCTTTTCCGACTTTGGCATATCGGTAAAAAGGTCAAGCGGAAAAATGATGTTTCGCTCAACTGTCATTGAATCAAACAAAGCTGAATTTTGAAAAAGCATACCAATTTGCTTGCGGATAGGTACGCGTTCGCGGAAATGCATATCCGTAAAATTAACATCGTCATAAAGCACCTGCCCGCTGGTCGGCTCGTGTAGTCCAACAATACATTTTAGCAAAGTAGTTTTACCAGAGCCAGAACTGCCGATGATCAAATTATTTTTGCCCGGCTTAAAAGTGCCGCTGATATCCTTCAGTACTTCATTTTGGCCGAAGGTTTTGTAGATGTTTTTAACTTCGATCATAACAGGAGACTTGAGATTACGAGGTCAGCAAATAAGATCCAGATACAGCTATAAACTACCCCTTTTGTTGCGGACTGGCCGACTTCAAGCGCACCGCCCGAAGTATAAAAGCCAAAATACGAACAAACCGATGTGATGATAAACCCAAAGACAGTGGCCTTTACCGCGCAGACCGTTACGGTAACGGTGTTAAAGCCATCTTTTAAACCCATCACATAATCGGTAGGCGAAATTTCGCGCGAAGTTAAGCAGGCAACATAGCCGCCTGTTAATCCTAAAATTACCGAGATGATCACCAGCAGCGGTATCATGGATACGCCGGCGATGATTTTTGGAGAAATCAGGTAACCCGGCGTATTTACACCCATTATCTCCAGTGCGTCAATTTGCTCGGTAACGCGCATGGTCCCGATCTGCGAGGCGATGCTCGATCCGATACGGCCTGAAAGTACCAGGGCTGAAATGGTAGGGCTAAACTCCAATATGGTTGAGTCGCGGGAGATACTGCCGACAACTTCTTTAGGGATCAGCGGGCTGATGAGTTGGAAGGCCACCTGGATAGCAGCAACTGCGCCGATAAATACCGAAATTATAGCAATAATGCCTAAAGAACCTACGCCCTGCGAAACCATTTCGCGCATGATCTCGGCCCAGTAAACACTGAACTTTTCGGGTTTGCGGAAACTTAATCGAAGTAAAAGTATATATCTTCCTAAACTATGAAACATCTATGGTGTTAAAAATCGGCTAAAAATACTATAATTTGTTCTTGTAAACTCCATCAGGCAAAATTTAGTATGCCACATTTAACGGCAAATGCAATAGTTTAACATTCAACTGACGTTAGGGGTTTTTAAAATGGAATGTGCAGCCCCGGTTAAATTCGGAATCTAAGTTGTAAATTGCCTCCGTTTTATTCCTTTCAACAAAAAAGGGAGCAATATTACCTGAATGAGAAATGTACACCACGCCTTACGACACACTATTTTAGCCTGCATCGATTTTTTTTACACCCCGTTTAAAAAGATCATGCCTTTGCAAACCTTCCGTTATGCAGCGGCCGGCGGTGTGAATACCTTATTTGACATTACTCTCTTTTCATTTAGTTACCATTTTGTTTTCAAAAAGCAGAACCTGCACCTTGGCCAGTTTACCATAAGCCCGCATATTGCCTCTTTGTTTTTCGCATTTTGCTTTAGCCTGCCATCGGGGTTTTACCTTAACCGGTATATTGTTTTTCAAAATACCGGGTTACATCGCCATGCCCAAATGGTTAGGTACATCATTGTTGTTTTAATATGCGTGGTATTTAATTTCCTGTTTTTAAAGCTTTTTGTCGATTATTTTGGATGGTATGCAACCCCGTCGAAGATCTTGACCACGATGTTAGTCATTGTGTTTAGTTATACCAGCCAAACGTACTTTTTCTTTAAGTTGAAGGACGATAAATAGGCGATTTTTAGCACAGCTTCACTTTTTTACCGGTTCAAAATATAATCGCTGTAATTTTTTACCGCTACTTTCCCCCTGTTTACCGAATATTTGGCGCGCTTTGCCAATGCGTTAGAGACGCCGGTTGCTTTAACTATTAGATTTGTTTCAGTAAAGTTTATTGATGCTGGATTACAATGTTAATTTTAACATTTCAACCTTACAACTTTTCAACTTTACAACAACAATAAAAAATGAAAAACGCAATCATCACCGCAGCAACTAAAGGAATGGGCAGGGCAATAGCCGTCGCTTTTGCGAAGGAAGGCATCAACCTGGCAATCTGCTCAAGAAATGGCGATGACCTGGCCGCGTTTAAAGCGGAGTTAGTTGCGATCAACCCCGGAATAAAAGTATTTACTTCGGTTACCGACTGCAGTATAAAACAACAAGTGATCGCTTTTGCGGCATTGGCCGAAAATGAGCTGGGCGCAATAAGCATCATCGTAAATAATGTGGGCATGTATGAGTATGCCAGCATTTTAGATGATAAGGAAGAGAGTTTTGCCAAACAAGTAAATACCAATTTGGCGCCCACTTATGAACTTTACCGTTATTTCGGTAAAAAGCTGGCAGCCGCCCGCAACGGGCATATTTTTACCATCTGTTCGGTAGCAGCGTTAACGCCAATTGCTGAAGCCGGAACTTATAGCGTAACAAAATATGCGCTGCTTGGCCTGAGCAAAGTGATGCGGCTGGAGATGCAGCCATACGGCGTAAAAGTTACCGCCATCATCCCCGGTTCAACCTTAACAGACTCGTGGAAAGGGATGGAAGTGGATAAAGATAAAATGGTATTGCCTGAAGATATTGCCTCGGCTGTTTTAAATACCTATAAAATGAGCGCAGGGGCCAACGTAGATGAAATAATAATTAAACCGGCCTTTGGCCAAATATAAGATCAAACTTTAAAACAACAACAAAATGAACAAGAAACTATACCGCGACGAATACCACAAAGTAATAGGTGGTGTTTGTGCAGGCCTGGCAGAATACTTTGATATGGATCCTACCATCGTTCGCCTGATTTTTGCATTCGCCTTTTTTGTAGGCGGAGTTGGCCTGGTGCCTTACATTGTATTATGGATAGTGCTGCCAAAAAAAGGCTTTCCGTATAATAATTTTAACAATCCATCGGTTGATTATACTGTTCCGCCGCAACAACCCGATGCGCCATATACCGCACCGTTTCCGCCCAATAACCCTTTTGGAGGCAGCCAGTACACTGCGGGTCCCGTAGGTGATATGCCACCGAAGCAACGGTCGCATGCAGGTATCATCATCGGCGTGGTGCTGATCATGATCGGTGCAGCCATTTTGATCGACAATTACGACCTGATACCTGATTTTGATTGGGGGAATTTATGGCCGGTAGTATTGGTTGTAGTAGGTCTGTCGTTGATCATCAGCGGCCAAACCAGGCAAGTATGGGGCGGGCACAACCAAAATGCACCCGACACTGCACCAAACAACACAAATGATGTTCCACCGGCAGCCGACCATACTGCGGCCACCGAATAAATAAATTATTGATAGCCCATTAAAAAATAAGATCATGAGAAACGATAAAATTATCCCGGGTGTTATCCTGGTGCTGATAGGCGGGGCCATCCTGCTGGCTAATTACGGATACCTCCATTTTCATTGGTGGAACATTTTCCGCCTGTGGCCCATATTCCTGGTAATAGGTGGTATTAACCTTTTGTTTGCGCACAACAAATCGCCATGGGCAAGCATTTTAAAAATATCGGTTGTGGTGCTTGGGTTTGCCCTGGTGTTGTTTGGCAACTTTGGCGATCGTTATAGTTTTTGGCCCGGCAGCCATTTTGGCTGGCACAACCACAATAACGACAACGACAATGACAACAGCGACGATAACGATGATGACGATAGTGATAACAATAAAGGTGATACAAAGGCCGCGATAAACGGGGTGTTTAATGATCCTTACAATGCCAGCATTAAAGTAGCGCGCCTTAACGTAAGCGGTGGTGCAACCAGCTACTACCTTTCGGGCACAACCGATCAGCTATTCAGTGCTGCTACCCGCGATAACGCCAACAGGTACGCTCTTTTAACCAG
>Ga0206964_10048_pt1 | contig 37948 bp, 38 predicted proteins | sample Alteio_BWOrgHeat_25_FD_152980 | JGI IMG/M metagenome (GOLD analysis project Ga0206964, IMG submission 152980) | Enriched cells from forest soil in Barre Woods Harvard Forest LTER site, Petersham, Massachusetts, United States -... | ecosystem: Environmental > Terrestrial > Soil > Temperate forest >...
TATAAAGTTTTTCGGGCCGGGGGCGGTGGTTCGGTTGTACATAATTAATTTCCATTAAATCAGAACTACAATGTTAACAGAAAAAGTGAATATCGCTTCTTATTTATTTGCGATTTCATCTAATTATGATTTACTTTGAAACACAAAGTACTTTATAGTGGCTCTTACTTTCAATAAAATATATTTTTTGCTTGCAGTGCTCCTGTTCATAACAGAAATACTGGTCGCGTTTTATATGCACGATGCAATCATTCGCACGTTTGGGGGCGATTTCCTGGTGGTTATATTATTGTATTGCGTGGTAAAAAGTATGATGAACACTCCTTTTTTGCCCACTGCCTGCAGTGTGTTGTTATTTGCTTACGCTGTCGAGATCTTGCAATATTTTCATTTGGTAAAAATGCTGGGTCTGCAAAATTCAAAGCTTGTCAGGATATTGCTCGGCACAACTTTTTCGTTTATGGATCTGCTGGCTTATACATTGGGCATTGCTTTGGTAGTAGTAATAGAGAACCTGAGGCTAAGTCTTAAAAAATTTTGATGCTATATGAAAACCTGGTTTGTGGCCGAAGATTCGATCGTGCGAAAAATATGGGGCAAGGCCGATACTGTGCTGTTTATATTTGCCGGCGCGGCGGCCGAATTTGCACTGAACAAAGCTGTCGACTGGCTATATTTCACCGGCCGTCTGCCTGCCGATCCATTGGCCCGCCTGTTCTCAACTGTTGAATATGCACGTCAAATTATTTTTGCCGAAGAGGAAAAAGCGCTGGCTGCGATCGACCGGATCACGGCTATCCACCAGGATGTGGAAAAAAAAAGAGACAGTAAAATCCCGGATTGGGCCTATCGCGATGTATTATTCCTGTTAATTGATTACTCCATCCGCTCATATGAGCTACTGCAATCACCGTTAAACAGGGATGAAAAGACTGAGGTTTTTGAGGTATTTTATCGCGTTGGAAGCCGAATGGAATTAGCCAGATTACCTTTAAATCATACGGCGTGGGTATTGGCAAGGGAGGAACATTTGACGAAAAATCTCATCAAAAGTGATTTTACGATCGATCTTTACCGTCAATATAAAAAGCATCTTGGGGGTGCCCGGTATGCTATTTTGCTGCAAGTACAATCAACACTTGTGCCGGCCCGGGTAAACGATTTACTAATGATAAAAAAGCAATATTGGCTAAGCCCGTTGCTTTGGGTTTACAAACTCTGCCGTGCCATAAAGTTGGATAGCCTATTGAAAAGCCTGTTACTCCCGAATGCTTATAAAGCGCAAATAATGGCCATTGATGTTAAATAAGCCATAGATAACAAACCCCGGCTTAAACATAAAACTACTGTAAAACAGATGTTTATATTTAAGCCGGGATCAATGTCTTGGTGTTTAAACCTTGATGAAAGGGGCTAGTGTTTTTTGCCTTTCGGCAATTGTCTTTAACCTTTCACCTTAATTAAAACTACCAGCCAGAGCCTTTTTTAGCGTTGCCATTTTTGATGTGCTCTTCCGCTGACGCTTTGCCCATAATAGCCGCCATTTTATTCCCTGCTCCGTCTGTCCCTGTTGCAATGTACCTACCCGATTTAATATCGATCACCGGATCGATCATTGGTACATTCTTGGTTTTTGTTTTTACTGAATAAGCAGTAATTCCATTTGTTGTTGCCATGATAAGTTTTTTTTAGTTAACCCAATTGGAGGGCAAATTGTTTTGAATAATTGTTTTTTATTTGTGCGATGTATCAAACATAAACCAACACAAACATGCGGACAAGATATATATTTATGTGTAACAAACAAGCGAGTTTATTTATTTGTTATTAACATGATTTTAATACTTGCCAACTTGTTAGTAACTTGGAATTTTTAATAAACAAGTATTAATTTAAACCTCACCAAATAAAAAACAAAATGAAAAACAGAGATTCGAGTATCCTCTACCTTGTACTGGGTATCTACGCACTAATGATAAACTGGTACTATAACCATAACCTGATCATGTTATTGCTTGGCTACATTTTTTGGCCACTATATCTTATTTATGAATTACTCATCGGCCACCTTTCAGGCGGCATGTGGAAAGAGATTCCGATGTCATATTTCAAGTAAAAGGTGAGTGGTGAATAGTGAGTGGTGAGTGGCGAAAAAAATAAAATGAATAAATAGCCTGCACACCATCCTCTACTCACCATTCACTACTCAGTAATCTCCCCCAAATGTTAAATTGTGTAAAAAAACCAATACCAGTTATATTAATCTAAGGTAAAAGTCGTTCTTTTGCTAAACAATCATATATGAAGAGACTTTCACTAATTATTACTTTGTTATTAGCAGTTCTACTACTGCAAAAATGTAAAAAAGATACTTATTCGGCTTTCGCTACTTCAAACAACACTTTGTTTGCCGTAATTAACGATACAACCTGGAGTGCCGATACCATACAGGCAGTTATCACCTACAATGCGGCTTCAAAAAGCAAAGTGTTTACATGCACAGGCATTGCCGACAATAAAGAAGTTAACATTTCTGTAACGTTGCCAACGTCAACCAACACACCTGGCTTTCCCTTAAGCACTTTTAATGCAGATTCAGCCGGTCATACTGTTTTCAGCTACTATACTAAAGGAAATGGCGGATTTGTTGAACTGGGCTCAGTAGCTCCAGGCTCCGGGACAATTGTTTTTACTACTGTTGATTCCGTTAAGAAGGTATTGACCGGAACATTTTCGCTTTTTGCCCAAAGGAAGAACTACGACAAAAATGGCAACCTGATTTCTGTTACCAATGCCAACATTGCCTCGGGGGCATTCAACAGCATGCCGTATACTTTTGTAAGCAATTGATTTAGGCCCAAATTGTTAAATTTGAAGTTCCGGCAAAAACACGCCTGGAGATCAGTCAATGTCAATTAGGTTGATTTTCTGCATATTTCAATATCAAACAAAGGCGTTTTAAAGATTATATTGTTCTATGTATGAATCATGCCAGCCTTTTCGTACTCGCTGATCGTTAAAAGTGCTGATAGCTTTAGAAACCGGGAATTATCAAATTAAAAATCGTTGAAACCAATCACAATATTTAGAATAGATTTTGATGCGAAAAGAAACTATGGACTAGATATTTTGAGGGCGCTGGCGATTTTTTTTGTTTTGAATGTGCACAGCGCCTACTTTTTTAAAACAGACTCTTATTTATTTAAGATATTAACGACACTTAACCTGGATGGGGTTTCTCTTTTTTTTGTTTTGAGCGGTTTTTTAATTGGCGGCATTTTGATCAGAACATATGAAAAAAAGGAAATAACATTTAAAACACTATTTAATTTTTGGATCAGGCGATGGTTCAGAACACTGCCCAATTATTTTTTAATTTTAACCATCCTTCTGTTCCTTGGTTTTCATTACAAAACCGTCAGTGATTCATTCCAGTTTAAAAACTATTATTTCTTCCTTGCTAATTTTAAATCAGCGTTGCCTGATAATCTTTTTCCCGAATCGTGGTCGTTAAGTATCGAAGAGTGGTTTTACCTATTGATCCCATTATTCATTTTTATCCTGATCGCGGGCTATAAATTCAAGCCCCGGGTTTCTTTTTTAACTATTGCCATAATTATACTGGTTTTTTCGACATGTTTCAGGTATTATCGCCTTTCGCACTGGCCATACATTACTGGTGAACAAATTGAAAGCAGTTTCAGAAAACAAGTGATTACCCGCCTGGATAGCATAATGTACGGCTTAATTGGGGCGTATTTGGCTTTTTATCATTTATCAATTTGGAAGAAATACAGAAAACCTTTGTTTTTTATCGGGATTTTCATCTTGTACTTTAACTTCACACAGTATATTTTTGGCTATTTTGGACTGATCTATTCACTTGTCTTTTCTTATGGTTTGCAGGCGCTTGGCTTTTTATGTCTGTTTCCGTATTTAACTGAATTAAGATCGGGCCAGGGGTTTATTTACAAAGCAATAACCCGAGCAAGCATCATTTCATATTCGCTATACCTGTTAAATTATTCTATCGTGAAACTTTACATCATAGGGTTTTTAAACAGAACCGTTTTCAAAAATATTGATCAATTTTATTTAGCGCCTGTCCAGTACTTTTCGTTTTGGCTAATTACAATTGTTGGCGCTATACTTCTCTACAAGTATTTTGAAAAGCCATTTATGACTTTGCGGGAGCGGATTTAACAAATATCCATCCATATGAAATTATTCGATGTCCGGAATAGTTGGAAGTCAATTTGAAGGCTAAGATCAACAAATACCAGGGAAATCGCTTTTAAAATCAAAAGGCGGAGGAGGCTCCGCCGGAGCCTTAACTTTTATTTTTTTTGTCTATAAACAGGGGACTCTCCGGAGTCTGAAAAATAAATTGTTAATAGCTCCGGAGGAGCGGCCTGTTTATAGAAAAATTTGATTTGTTTATAGGCTCCAGGGGAGCCTCTTGTTTTAAAAGCGATTTCCCTGCAACAAATACTTATTGCAAACCCTGTATTTTCAATAAATGTTACCTTTGCAAAAATTTTAATGAATGCCCGCAAAAAATAAAGCTGTTTTTTTAGATCGTGATGGGGTGCTTAACCGCGAAATGGGCGACTACGTTTGCCGGATAGAAGACTTCGATATCCTTGATAATTTTGATGCGCTAAAAACCTTGCAGGACCGGGGCTATTTACTGATAGTAGCCACCAACCAGGGCGGCCTGGCCAAAGGCTGGTACAGCGAAGATGAACTGGCAAAAATGCACGCCAAATTAAAAAAAGTTTATGGCGAACATGGCGTTCAGTTCACCGATATATTTTACTGCCCGCACCATCCTAACTTTACCGGCGATTGTGATTGCCGCAAACCAAAACCCGGTTTATTGTTACGTGGGATTGAAAAATACAATCTCGACCCGGCAAAATCCTACTTCATCGGCGACCGTGAACGGGACATGGAAGCTGCCGCTGCCGCAGGTGTTAAGGGAATTTTGGTTGATAGTGACCAGCCGTTGAGCGAGGTTTTGGGGATGATTGAGTGAACTGTTTAAATGTTGTAAGGTTGAAAAGTTGTAAAGTTGATTAATTATCCCGATATCTTTGTCGCTTTTAAACCAAACAATCTCTAAAAAATTAAATTTTTAATAACATTGCAACATTCAAACATTTCAACCTTACAACATGGCTCCCATGAAACCATCCCGCTATTTAAATAATCTCGATTCATTTATAGCTGCCAGCATTGGTTTTTACGCCATTTATTTGTATACCGCCTATAGCGGCGTGGGTATTTCGCCTGACTCGATCATGTATGCCAGCACGGCTACCAACATACAGGCGCATTTTTCATTACTGACTTTCAATAAAACGCCCATTACATTTTTCCCGGTATTTTATCCCTTCTTCCTCGGCATGGTACAATTTCTTACCGGGACAGACCCGATAAGGGCCGGCGCCATGATCAATGCCACGCTTTTTGCAGGTGTGGTTTTTACCAGCGGATGGATCATGTCGAAATTTTTGGTGCATACCAGTTTTTTAACGTGGGATAATTTTCGCAAGCATAAATTTATCCGCAACGGCCGGATCCTGATCCCCATCGCGTTCATATTACTCGTCGATTATCTTATTGCCTTACGCCTTGGTGGTAAAGTCGTGATCCCTGATAACCTTGACTGGCTGGGCAAATCCATGTTTTTTAAACAACCGCCCTTTGCCTGGTACAATTGGTTCCTGGTTATTCTAAGACTGGAAATCATAGTTATTGCAGTTTCATCCAGTTATAAACGGATCATCCTGGCAGCCGTTATTTTAAGCCCGGGCCTGCTGGAGATCTATACTTACCTGTGGTCCGAAACATTGTTTATCCTCGAGATCATGTTTTTTATCGTAGCCTACTGGCGGTATATGCAAACACATCAGCTTAAATGGCTGCTGCTGGTGGGTGTTATCACCGCAATTGCCTGCATAACACGCTATGTGGGTATCACCATCATCGGCACCGGCGGGTTAATGCTTTTGCTGGATGATCAGCTGCCATGGAAAAAAAAGATAGGGCACATCCTTTTTTATGGCTTCCTGTCCATTTCGCTTTTAGTGGCGAATTTAGTAATGAACAACCATGCAACCGGCCTCAGCACCGGCACCCGCGAGCCGTCTATCACGCCGTTTAAGGATAATCTATACTATATCGGCACGGTGATCTGCGACTGGGGCGCTTTAACAAACAAGGCTTATCCCCTTGCTACGGTAATTGCCGCATTGGTATTCCTGGCGCTGATAGCTGTATTATTATGGAAAGCATTTAAACGAAAGATCAACAGTTACGAGAATGTTGTGATCGCGTTTGCTATTGTTTATGGCTTATTTATTCTTATTTGGGCCAGCATCCAGCGTTTCGAGCGCGTCAACAGCCGGTTGTTATCCCCCATGTTTATCCCGCTGTTAATTGCTTGTACCAGTTGGGTTCCTGATGTCCTGAACTTGGTCAGGTCGAAAGCAAAATATGCATTGGCCGGCGTAGCCATTATATTAATGGTCGCCTTTGAATGGGAAACCTATAAAGCCGACTGGCAGCGTTACGATGACGAAAACGATTACGGTGTACCCGGCTACAGCGATGACGACTGGAACAAATCGGAGTTTATCGTCTATTTAAGGCAGCATAAAAAGATCTACAAAAAGGACGTCCCCATTTTTACGGATGCCAACGAGGCGGTTTATTTATTTACCGGCATGTCATCGGAATTGATCCCACATAAGTTCTTTGCTAAAGACGTACAAAAGTTTTATGCAAATAAAACGTTTTACCTCATCTGGTTCGATAACCTGTACAACGGCGAACTGATCAGTTTACCGGATATTATGAAAAATAAAAAGCTAACAAAGATCGGATCGGCTAAAGAGGGTGAGATTTATTATTGTGACGGGAAGTGACCAGCAACTTAGATTTGACAGGGGCTAAAGGGCCGACAAATCTGCTTAATTTTTAATTGACATGAAGAGAAGGAATTTTTTGCAAAATGCCGGCATCCTCAGCATATCACCTTTAGTATTATCCGCCTCACCGGTACATGCGACGTATTCTGTTCAACTGCCGGAAAAAAACACCCGAAAACTGTGGCTAAACTATCTCGAAAAATTAGCCGATCCTGTTCTGTCTGCCTTAGCCAGCGACCAGCTTGAGGAAAAAATGCCGGTTGAAACAGCTAACCACATACCAGTAAGAGAGCGGGCAAAATTCAGTCATTTGGAGGCCTTCGCCCGTTTATTATCAGGAATTGCGCCATGGCTTCAGGCTAATAATTTGAATGCTGAAGAAAAAGCCTTACAGCATAAATACTTCTCACTTGCAATAAAAGGAATAAACAACGCTGTAAACCCGGGCGCCAAGGATTATTTAAACTGGGGTGACGAGGGCGGGCAACCATTGGTCGACGCTTCCTTTTTTGCCTATGCGCTGATCCGTTGCCCTAACTTGTGGCATGACCTTGATGAGAGCACACAAAAGAATGTGATCTTCGCCTTAAGAAAAACCCATGCCATCAAACCGCCCGAAAATAACTGGCTGCTATTTGCCGCGATGATCGAGGCATTTTTTGTTAGCATAAATGAGCCTTTTGATGCAGAAAGAATAAAGTATGCCATAACCCGGCACCAGGAATGGTACAAAGGCGACGGCATGTATGGCGATGGGCCTGAATTCCACTGGGACTATTATAATAGCTATGTGATCCATCCATTTCTGTACGACATTTTAAAGATTGCCGCCATAAAGGACCCCGCTTACGAGCCCATACGCGCTAAGGTGCTCGAACATAATTCACGATACGCCATTATACAGGAACGTTTGATTGCTTCAAATGGAAGCTACCCACTCATTGGCCGGTCAATTACTTACCGTACAGGCGCGTTCCATCACCTGGCAAACATGGCCTTTCGGCAACAGTTGCCCGCGCAGCTTAAACCCGCGCAAGTACGATGTGCACTTACTGCTGTTATTAATAAGTTCACCGAAAGCAACGAGCTATTTGATAACGAAGGGTGGTTAAAGATCGGCATGTACGGGCATCAACCAGCACTTGCCGAAGGCTACATATCTACCGGAAGCTTATACCTTTGCTCGGCTATCTTACTGCCTTTAGGCCTCCCGGAATCGGACCCGTTTTGGAGTGGGCCGGACGAAGACTGGACTGCCAAAAAAATAGCAGCAGGGCTTGATCTGCCCGCGGATCATAGTTCCTAACGCACTGGTTTACATCTTCATACCCCGGCTTTAAAACAAAAAATCGTATCACAAACGTTTTTTGTTTTGATATTCCAAACATCTGTCTATATTTGCGCAAATAATCTATAGTTTTACTATACAATAAATGAACGGTTACAAACAACATCATCTGCCATTGCACCATCACCACCATGTGGTGATCAGATAATGTATGTTTCTACGCGAAATAACACCCCGGTTCATTCTTTCCCTTTTTTCTTTCTTAATTTTAACCAGTGAAAACACTAAAAATAGCCATCCAGAAATCTGGCCGGCTCAACGAAAAATCCGTTGAATTGTTAAAAAATTGCGGCCTTAGTTTTGAAAATTACAAAAGCTCGCTTATCTCCCCTGTTTCCAATTTCCCGCTCGAAATACTTTTTTTGCGTGATGACGATATCCCCGAATACGTGCAGGACGGCATAGCCGACCTGGGCATTGTTGGCGAAAACGTGATCCAGGAAACCGAGGTTGAGGTGAGTTACCTGCAGCGTTTGGGTTTTGGCAAATGCTCGTTAAAGATCGCCATACCTAATAATAATGTGATCCAAACGCTCGAGCAGCTAAATGGTAAAGCAATTGCCACCACCTACCCTGTCATCCTCGGTAAATTCCTGAAAGAAAAAAATATACAGGCAGATATCCGCACCATTTCCGGTTCGGTAGAGATCTCGCCCGGTCTTGGCCTAAGCGATGCCATTTGCGACCTGGTATCGACCGGCGGTACCTTAAAAAGCAACGGGCTAGTGCCTTTTGCTGACGTGATGTCGTCCGAAGCTGTACTGATTGGCCGCAAAGGAAGCGAAAATGAGGATCTGGTGAAGGAATTGATCCAGCGGATCCAATCTGTTTTACGTGCCAAAGAAACAAAATACGTGGTATTGAATGTTCATAGTGATAACTTAAAGGCTATTGTGGCGTTACTGCCGGGCGTAAAAAGCCCTTCGGTTGTACCTTTAGCCGAAGAAAACTGGGTAGCGGTGCATACCGTTATCCCCGAACGCGACTTTTGGGACAGGATAAGCCAGCTAAAACAAGCCGGCGCACAAGGCATTGTGGTGATGCCGATTGAAAAGATAATACTATAGAAAAAGTTGGCAGTTTGTAGTAGGCAGTTGGCAGCTTTAACCGACTTCCAATGCACACTGCAAACTCTAAACTGCAAACTGCAATGAGGACATATAATTACAACGATCTATCAGCAGCCGATATCAAAACGCTTGTTCAACGAAACGTTGATCCGGCGAATGAGATCCGTGCGATAGTTGAGGATATTATTGAGAAGGTAAAGGCGCATGGCGACAGTGCTTTGCTCGACTTTGCCCTTAAGTTTGACAAGGTTGAACTGGACAAACTTTACCTGGATAAAGACGAACTGATCGAAATAGCCTCAACTGTTAGCGATGCGCAAAAAGCCGCGCTTCAAATTGCCTATACTAATATTTTTACGTTTCACCAAGCCCAGGTAAAAAAGGAGGACAAGGTGGAAACCATGCCCGGCGTAACCTGCTGGCGCGAGATGCGACCGGTTGAAAAGGTAGGGTTATATATCCCTGGCGGATCTGCAGTTTTGCCAAGTACATTTCTAATGCTCGGCATTCCGGCAAGGATCGCGGGCTGTCACGAAATTGTGGTTTGTTCGCCGCCGCAAAAAAATGGTAAAGTAAACGCTTTTATTGCTTACGTTGCGCTGTTATTGGGGATCGACAGGGTCTACCTTGCTGGTGGCGCCCAGGCTATTGCCGCTATGGCTTACGGAACGGAGACCATTACCAAAGTGGATAAGATCTTCGGTCCCGGCAATCAGTTCGTCACCAAAGCAAAAACCATCATTCAGTCAACTACCACCACCGCAATCGATATGCCTGCCGGTCCGTCGGAGGTGCTGGTAATAGCCGACGAAACAGCAAACCCGGCCTATGTTGCAGCGGACCTGTTGGCACAGGCCGAACACGGCATCGACAGCCAGGCTATATTGGTTTGCACATCCGATAAAATTGCTGAAGAAGTTTTAGCTGAAGTAGATAAACAGGTGCCGGTTTTACCGCGGGCTGAGATTGTAAAACAAGCTTTAGCAAATTCTTATATCGTGGTAACCAATACGGTAGACGCGGCCATGGCCTTTAGTAATTCCTACGCACCTGAGCACCTGATACTTTCGACTGCAAACTGGAAAGTGCAAACTGCAAACATTCTGAACGCTGGATCAGTTTTCCTGGGCAATTTAACGCCCGAAAGTGCTGGAGATTATGCGTCAGGCACTAATCACACACTACCCACCAGCTCCTATTCAAGGGCATACTCGGGGGTATCGGTGGATTCATTTGTGAAAAAGATAACCTTTCAGTATATCACGCCGGAAGGAATAAAGAATATCGGGGCGTCTGTTGAGATTTTGGCAGAGTTGGAAGGTTTGCACGCGCATAAGAATGCGGTGAGTATAAGATTGAAAGAATAATTAAACAAACTTGTCATTGCGAGCGCAGCGCGGCAATCGCGAACTGACAGGTAGCCAACAAGCAAGGTTTGCGATTGCCACGCTATCGCTCGCAATGACAGAATAGTTAAGAATTAAATAGAAATGTTCAGTATCAATAATATATTAAGAGAAAACATCAAACGGCTCGTCCCCTATTCGTCTGCCCGCGATGAATACCAGGGCGAGGCCAGCGTATTTTTGGATGCCAATGAAAATCCCTTTGGCTCGCCATTAGAGCAGCAATACAATCGCTATCCCGATCCCTTGCAAATAGAAGTTAAGAAACGCTTAAGCGAGATAAAGGGCCTCCCCATTCGCAATATATTTTTGGGCAACGGCAGCGATGAGGCCATTGATATCCTTTACCGCAGTTTCTGTAATCCCGGTGTGGACAATGTGATCCTGGTGCCACCAACATATGGTATGTACCAGGTATCGGCTAATATAAATGACGTGGAGATCCGCAACGTACCGCTAACGCCTGATTTTCAACTGAACCTTGAAGGCATAGCCGAAGCGATTGATAAGCACACCAAAATGATCTTTGTTTGCTCGCCAAATAACCCTACCGGTAATTCCATTAACCGGGCAGATGTGGAAACCTTACTGGCCAATTTTGAGGGGTTGGTGGTGGTTGATGAGGCTTACATTAATTTCAGCAGGCAGCGTTCGTTTATACAGGAATTGACCGAATATGGCAACCTGGTAGTTTTGCAAACGCTATCTAAGGCTTGGGGACTGGCCGGTTTGCGTGTCGGAATGGCCTTTGCCAGCGAGGAGATCATCGAAGTGATGAATAAGGTAAAACCGCCTTACAATGTTAACGAGGCATCACAACAACTGGCCTTGCAGGCTTTAGGCAATATTGAGCAAGTAAATGCGTGGATAAAAGAGACCTTACTGCAACGGGATAAACTGGTTTTAGGCTTAAAGGATTTTGATTTTGTGGAAGACATTTACCCCTCTGATGCAAATTTTATCCTGGTAAAAACAACCGACCCAAAAGGCATCTATAACTTTTTGGTGGAAAAAGGCATCATTGTACGCGACCGTTCAAAAGTGGAATTGTGTGCCGGGTGTTTGCGGATAACCGTTGGCATTCCTGCCGAAAATGAAACATTGTTAAATACCTTACAAGACTATAAATGAGCAAACTGCAAAAAATATTGTTTGTCGACCGTGATGGCACCATAATAAACGAAACTGCCGACGAGCAGATCGATTCGTTTGCCAAGCTGGAGTTTTACCCCGGCGCACTGCATTACCTGCCTAAAATTGCCAAAGAACTGGACTACGAACTGGTAATGGTAACCAACCAGGATGGTTTAGGCACTGCAAGCTATCCGGAAGATACCTTTTGGCCGGTACAAAACTTTGTAGTACAAACCTTTAAAAATGAAGGTGCTGTTTTTTCAAACTTTTGTATCGACAGAACATTCCCCGCGGACAACGCACCAACCCGCAAGCCAGGTACGGGGATGCTTACCCAATATTTTGATTCGGAGAAATATGATCTCAAAGGTTCGTTCACTATTGGCGACCGGAAAAACGATGTGCTTTTAGGCTATAACCTCGGCGCAAAAGCGATCTGGCTGAATAATCATTCCGGTCTTGGTGGGCATGAATTCAGCGGGCCAGAGGAAGAACAAAAAGTAAAAAGCACCGTGGCTTTAGAAACTACGGATTGGGAAAAGATCTATGAGTTTTTAAAACTGGGCGAGCGGGTTGTGGAGCACAGGCGTTCGACCAAGGAAACGGACATCTATATCAAAATAAACCTCGACGGTAAAGGAGAAGCCAAAGTATCAACCGGCGTTCATTTTTTTGATCACATGCTCGACCAGATCGCCCGCCACGGCAGCATCGACCTGGAAGTAACCGCGAACGGCGATCTGCACATCGACGAACACCACACCATCGAAGATACAGGGATAGCCTTAGGCGAAGTTTTTGCCCTGGCATTGGGGAACAAAAAAGGTATTGAACGCTATGGCTTTTGCCTGCCGATGGACGACTGCCTGGCACAAGTTGCCCTTGATTTCGGCGGTAGGAACTGGATAGTTTGGGATGCCGAATTTAAAAGAGAAAAGATAGGCGAAATGCCGACAGAAATGTTCTTCCACTTTTTTAAATCTTTTTCGGACGCGGCCAAATGCAACTTAAACATCAAAGCTGAAGGCGAAAATGAACATCATAAAATTGAGGCCATTTTTAAGGCTTTCGCGAAGGCTATAAAAATGGCAGTGAAGCGGGACGTGAATAATATGGTGCTGCCCTCAACAAAAGGTCTTTTATAGTAGCAGTTTAAAGTAGGCAGTTTGCAAATTTTAATGCAAATGACCTGCTGCAAACTGCAAACTAAAAACTGCAAACTAATGATAGGCATAATTACATACGGCGCCGGGAACATCTTCTCCTTAACCGCTGCTCTTGAGCGGCTGGGTATTTCTTATGGAATGATTACTCGCGAAGAAGATTTTGAGCAGTACGATCGGTACATTATCCCGGGCGTTGGGCACGCTGGCGCCGCTATGACCAAATTGGAACAAACAGGCCTGGTGCCCAAAATAAAAGCGCTTACCAAACCAACGTTGGGCATTTGTGTGGGTATGCAATTGCTTACCTCGTATTCCGAAGAAGGCGACTCAAATTTACTTGATCTGTTTCCCATAAAAACGCTAAAGTTCGCAACCAATACCGAATTTAAGGTGCCGCATACCGGTTGGAACCAGGTGTTTCCCGAGAAGGGAAACGCCCTATTTGAAAATATTCCGGCCGGATCACACTTTTACTTCGTACATTCATACTTTATTGAGTATAATAAGGCATACACCTTATCATCAACAATATATATAAACCAATTTTCGGCATCAATTTGGCGGGATAATTTCTATGGGGTGCAGTTTCACCCCGAAAAATCAGGAACTTATGGAGAAACGCTACTAAAGAATTTTTCAAAATTATAAAGAGATGTATATTATTCCAGCAATAGATATATTAGATAAAAAGGTTGTCCGCTTACGCGAGGGCGACTACAAGCAGGTTACCGAATATGATGTTTCCCTTGAGGAAATGATCGACAGATACCAGTCTAACGGCACCAATATGATCCACATTATTGATCTCAATGGCGCCAAAAACGATTTCACCAACCAGAAGTATCTTTTTGATGTGATCAAAAAAACAGACATGAGGGTGCAATACGGAGGCGGGATCCGCAGTATTGATAAAGTTAAAGAATTGATAGACGCAGGTGTTTACCGGGTTATTGTCGGCACCCAGGCGCTTACCAATCCTTCTTTCCTGAAAGAATTAAGCAAAGAGATCTGCGGCCGCGATAAATGTTCCGACCAGGTAATTATCGCCATTGACGTATTGGACGAAGTGATCAAATATTCCGGATGGATGGAAAGCTCGCCCATTAAGCTGATGGATTACGTTGACAAATGCCTTGCCCTCGGTTTCTTCAGGTTTTTGTGTACCGATATCGGCAAAGACGGCAAATTAGGCGGGGCCGGTATTGAATTGTACGAAAAACTGCTCGACCACTCCCCTTTCATCAAACTGATCGCATCAGGTGGCGTAAGTTCCATGGATGACATTGAAAAACTGAGCCATTTAAAAGTTGAGTCGTGTGTAGTCGGCAAAGCGATATACGAAGGCCATATTTCGATAGAGGAAGTAAAAAACTGGAATTTGGAATCGTTAATTTCTATTTAGGCGTAATTGCGAGGAGGTACGACGAAGCAAACTCGTCGCTATGGATGACCGCCGACTTATCATCGAAGAGGTTGCCACGCTATCGCTCGCAATGACAAATTTTCACCCCCATGCTCTCTAAAAGAATTATTCCCTGCCTTGACGTTAAAGACGGCCGCACTGTAAAAGGCGTAAACTTCGTCGACCTGCGCGATGCCGGCGATCCAGTTGAATTGGCGTGGAATTATTCGCGACAAGGTGCTGATGAACTGGTATTTTTAGATATTACCGCAACAGTTGAACGCCGCAAAACAATGGTTGAGTTGGTAAAGGCAGTCGCGCGGCAGATCAATATTCCTTTTACAATTGGCGGTGGCATCAATGAAATTGCGGATGCCGATGCACTTTTAAATGCCGGGGCAGATAAAATATCCATTAATTCTGCTGCGGTACGTAACCCCGCATTGATAGATGAACTGGCAAAAGCCTTCGGCGTTCAGTTTGTGGTGATCGCAGTTGATACGCGACTGATAGACGGCAAAAACATTGTACATCTGAATGGCGGAAGATTACCAACCGAAAAGGAAACAATGGACTGGATCCTGGAAGCGAAAAGCCGTGGCGCAGGTGAGATCTTACTTACCTCCATGGATCATGACGGCACCAAAGGCGGTTTTGACAACACTTTATTAAGTCAGGTGAATAAGGCTGTCAATATCCCGGTCATCGCCTCAGGCGGTGCCGGTAATGTGCAACACTTTGTGGATGTTTTTGAGCAAAGCAATGTAGATGCAGCGTTAGCCGCGTCGGTGTTTCACTACGGCGAAATATTGATACCGGATTTGAAAAAGATTTTGAAACAGCACCAGATTGAGGTGAGGGAAGTATAATCACAAAAAACCCGTTGTCTGTGTCCTTACAGACAACTAATAAAAAGCAGTCTGTGGGGACACAGACTGAGGAGAGGGAAATAAATGAATATCGATTTTAACAAAACAGACGGATTAGTACCTGTAATCATCCAGGATGAGCAAACTTTAGAAGTGCTGATGCTGGGCTATATGAACCAGGAGGCATATGATAAAACCGTTGCAGACAACATAGTCACCTTTTTCTCCCGCTCGAAAAACCGATTGTGGACAAAAGGCGAAACCAGCGGCAATTACCTGCATGTAAAAGGCATCCATTTGGATTGCGATAATGACACCTTGCTGATCAAAGTTGATCCAATTGGCCCTACCTGCCATACCGGTTCGCGCAGCTGTTTTAAAACCGATTATAACCAGAATTTTATTTTTCAACTGGAGAATATCGTAGCCGACAGGTACGCCAACCCCAAAGAAGGCTCCTACGTAAATAAACTGCAGGCAAAAGGCCTCAATAAAATAGCGCAGAAAGTTGGCGAAGAAGGCGTTGAAACCGTAATTGCCGCGCTCGCAGAAACCGAAACCGACCTGATCAACGAAGCATCCGACCTGATTTTTCACCTCATCGTTTTGCTGCGCGAAAAAGGCCTTGATCTGGGCAGGATAGCAAAGAATTTGGAAGAACGACACCGTTAGTTCATGGTTCATAGTTTATAGTTCATGGCTTTTGTTATGAACCACAACCATCAACTACTATGAACTATGAACCATCAACTATGAACTAAACAATGATCTCAGTACAAAAAATAGCAGAACTCACCGGCCATGGCAACCCGGTATTTACCATTGAACTTTCGCAAAAGCCGGGAATCTTGTTTAGCGGCGGAAATGATAAGGGTCTGGTTGAATGGAGCCTTAAGAACAACGCTTTTATTAAAGTAATGTTCCCTGTTGCTTCATCGGTTTACGCTATACACTGCCCGGTTGGCTTTCCCTTGTTATTTGTGGGCTTGCGTAGCGGAGATGTGTTGGTTTTTGATTTTATTAAACAACAAATAATCACCACATTAAAACATCACCAAAAACCTGTATTCGACATTAAGTCTGTCGCGGGTAAGAGTGAACTACTCGTGGCTTCCGAAGATGGCTCGGTTTCGGTTTGGAACCTGGATACTTTGGAGTTGCTGCATCAAATAAAAGTATCTCACGATACTGTCCGGTGCATCAGCGTTTCGCCGGATGAAAAAACAGTTGCTTTTGGCTGCCGCGATAGCCTGGTGCATATCTACGACCTTGCAGATTACACTCCAATAAAAGCGCTTCCCGGCCATACCATGGCGGTGTTTTCGTTGCAATACTATCCTGATAGCAGTTATCTTATTTCGGGCAGCCGCGATGCGCAGTTGAAAATTTGGGATACCCGCTCGTTCGAATTGGTCACCAGTATTCCGGCACATCTGTTCGCCATAAATTCAATTGCGTTTCATCCCTCCCTGCCCTATTTTGCCAGCGCGAGTATGGATAAAACCATAAAAATATGGGGCGCAGATGATTTTAAACTATATAAAACAATCAGTCGCGAAAAAGGCTTTGAGAACCACTTTTTATCCATCAACAAGATCGTTTGGAACGGCGATCAGCTGATCTCGACAAGTGATGATAAAAAAATAATGGTGTGGGATATTAAAATAGATGGCTAAAACATCCTTTTAATGGTGCTCAGTTTGTGGGTGTACCGTTTTAGCTCTTCGGAATAAATGCCCTTTTCATCAACGGTATCGATTTTAACTTTACCGGATGCGTGAATGATGCGCTCGTTATTCAGCATAATGCCTACGTGAACGATCTTTCCTTCAGTATTCTCAAAAAAAGCAAGATCGCCTAAGCGGGTATCGTGAATAGCGTTTACGCCGTAGCCCTGCTCAGCCTGCATGCTGGCATCGCGCAGCAAATTAATACCCTGCAGTTTAAAAACAGCCTGTGTAAAGCCTGAGCAATCAATTCCAAAGTGGGTACGGCCTCCCCACAAGTACGGTGCGTTTAAAAATGACGTTGCGGTAACCACCAGGTTTTCCGTTTCGCCAATCTCCCCTATTATTTCAAATTGTTCGTTCCCTATGCGGCAGGTGGTTCCTTCTAAAAAAGCAAGTGAACTGCCGGCAGGTAAATATAATATACTGTTGTTGGTAATTTTCCAGGCCTGTGTTACGGGGCGATAAGTAAGCGGCGGCGGCGTTTGTTTAAAGCGTTTATAAGCCAGGTGACCAAGCATAATAAACTGCAGCCTGCCTATCCAACCCGAATAATTATCAAATGAAGTAACGATGTTAACCCAGTTATCTTTCCACTCCTTTATTTCAAAAATTTCGCCAAAAAGCACCTGCGAAACCTGTTCGCTCCGTTCGTTTGCTTCGGCCCTAAGGGGGATGATTGAAAGATTACAAATACCGTACTCCATACCAAATTCGGCACCTTTTACGCAGGCGAAATTTTAAAGTTTTAATGAATAAAAAAAGGGAAGGTAAACAAAAATACCCTCCCTCTAATCCTTATATCTTACAATTGGTTATTCGTTCAAATGGAGCCATTCCTTTTTCGCTAATAGCTCTTCCTTTGTTTCGCGCACATCTTCATCATCCACACAGCAATCAACCGGGCAAACTGCAGCACACTGTGGCTCATCATGAAACCCTACACATTCAGTACACTTATCGGGCACAATATAATAAATATCATCTGATAATGCAGCTTGTGTTTCTTCTGCATTTAAGGTATTACCATCGCCAAAATCGATCAGCCCCTTTAACCCTGTTCCATCCGAAAAGCGCCACGCAGCGCCTGCATCATAAATAGCATTATTGGGGCATTCCGGTTCGCAAGCTCCGCAATTTATACATTCATCGGTGATTTTAATCGCCATAATTATCTTTATCTTATATTCTCGATTAACTTTGCCCAAAATTACGGGCGTGCAAATATAACAAAAAAAGGTTTTATGGCACGAAATCCGCACCATATATATGTCAAAATTTAGCAAAAAACAACTTATCGATATATTTTCCGAACTGGGGCAGCAATTGCAAAACCCCAATGAAACCTTGCTTGATGTTGTAAATAACGAATGGAAATACAACGCCTGGTTCACCGCCGAAAGCGTATTAAAAGCGATAAAAGCCATCGCGCTGATGTTAAATAAAGACGATCTTGGTAAATGGCTGGATAACTACACCATAGATGAAAGCGGCCCGGTGAAAAAAGTGGGGCTGATACTGGCAGGCAACATTCCTTTGGTTGGTTTTCATGACGTTTTATGTGTAATGCTCACCGGCAATCATGCGCTTATTAAGGCTTCCACGCAGGATGCGCGCCTGATAAAAACTGTACTGGAGCAATTAACAACCATTGAACCACAATTTAAAGACCGGTATAGTTTTATTGAAAGGCTGGTAGATTTTGATGCGGTGATCGCCACAGGCAGTAACAATACCTCGCGCTATTTTGAATATTATTTTGGCAAAGTACCGCATATTATCCGGAAAAACCGGAGCAGTATAGCTGTACTAACCGGCACTGAAACTACTGAACAGCTTTATGAACTCGGTCATGATATTTTTGATTATTTTGGATTAGGCTGCCGCAATGTGTCCAAATTACTGGTGCCGCAGGGATATAATTTCAATTTATTTTTTGAGTCGATTGAGGTTTATAACGATATCATTAATCATAATAAATACAACAACAATTATTTTTACAACAAATCCATTTACCTGGTAAACAGCGATAAACACCTTGATAACAACTTTTTGTTAGTGAAAGAAGATACACGGCTGGCTTCTCCCCTGGCGGTGATGTACTTTGAGTACTACGATGACCTGGAAACTGCAAAATCAAAATTAATTGAGGAAAGCGATAGGATCCAATGTATTGTGAGCTCCACCCCGCTTGATGTGAGTAACCAGGTAGTTGATTTTGGCAAAAGCCAGCAACCGGCCTTGTGGGATTATGCCGACGGTGTGGATACGATGGCGTTTTTAACCAGTTTGTAGAGACGCCCCGATACATCGGGACGTCTCCTGCGCAAAAGACTTTCGTTTATTCGCAAACATCCTGTTAGAGACGCAAAGTATTGCGTCTCTACGTTAACGTTCTATTGTCAAGATCCCTTCGTTTGGGAATGCTTTATATTGAATAAAGCTTCCTTTATCATCATGATTCACGGTTATCATCTGCGATTGTTTGCCCCTCATAAGCCTTGCCTTTTTCCAGTCCGCAGAAACATATGTTTTTAAGGTCAAAGGCAAATTGTACATCTTTTTATCAAGCGAATGGGTAAGCGTGACTTTTATTTTCCCGTTAGCTATTTTGGTTGCAACGGTCGCTGCTTCCCGCTCCCGCATGTACCTGGCTACATCGCCAAAAGTGCCCACCCATAATTTATTGTCGAAGCTTTTGATATACTGAAAATAAGTATCCAGCAACGAAACTGGCCTTGCCTCGTATCCCAGCCCTTCTACACCGTGGATAACCAGCACCAGCCAGGTGTCTTTCCTGGCCACAGCAGTATCCACCCACGATTTCATCAGTGGCAGTGGCGCCCTTGTGTTTACTTCGCGCTGCCATTGTACATAGTCCTTATCATTAACCGCCGGCGTCTTCCGGCTAGGCCGGTCCAGTTCGGTTAGCCATGGTTCGGGCATGCGGTTACGTAAGGCAGGGTAAATTTTATAAGCGATACTCATTACACGCGCATTTTCATAACCATAGGGAACCTCCGTCGAAAAAGTATATTTTTCTCCCATCTGGTTGCTGATCTCCTCTTTACTTTTTGTCAGCTCATAAACAATGTTTACCGAATCGAGCCCCGGCATCCCTGCATGGGTGATGGAGTGGCTGGCAAATTCGTATCCCTTTGCAGCATCCCTCCTGAAATCGTCCCACGTCGAGCCATTTTCCTGCAACACCTCATCGCAGGGCTGGTAGCCGGGTTGAAAATCGCCATTTCTCACTTTGGCATACAGCTCGTCCATCAATTTAAACGCCTGTTCGGCCTTCCCGCTGTCATATAGGCCGGCGGCCTTGGTATGATAGGTTATTGTTCCCCTATAGCCAAGGTAACCCGCTGCCGAGCACCGTTCCAAAAAGTTTTGCGCACTGGTTGGTATAGTTGCCGATTCGGCGATGATGGTTTTTACCGGCCGGCCAATAAATTGCCCGTGATATTTTGATCCTGGTATACCACCTGTAATAACAAAAAATGTAGCCGGCAAACCTAGCCTTTCCATTACAGGCAGGGCGTATTTAAACTGGTTATACGAGCCATCGTCATAAGTTATCGACAGTGCGCCGTTTTTACCGTTCTGCCACTCGGTTACCGTGGTTTGGCCAACAACACTCGTCTGGCCATTAGCTAAAATGCAGCAAAAACTAATGATGGTAGTTAAGAATAAAGGTTTCATAATGATTGATCTTCCCGTGGCTGGAGTTCAAATATAATTTATTAAAAATTCAGGGGCTTAATGTTTTTGTATCAAATCTGTTATAAAAACACTTGTAACATGTCATATGACGTATTACATTTGTAAATGATCGAAAGTATCAATCATAAGGGGCTAATGCTTTATTACGAGGAAGGACGAGGCTCAAAATTGCCGGCGGACCAACTCGCCAAGATTGCAAGAATACTTGATGCGCTTGATGCCGTAACGTCCGAAGATGATATAAAAGCACTTGGATCGGGCATTATAAACTCTCTGGAAATATGAAAGACTTTTGGTCGATAAAAACAAGTGCCAACTATAGAATTGTTTTTCGTTTGGAAAACGGCAATGTACACGATGTTGATTATTTAGATTATCACTAAAAAGATCGAAATGCTTAAAAGAAAATTAGCGCCTGCTCATCCCGGCGAAATATTACGAGAAATGTTTATAAAAGAGCGTAATTTGACGATTACGGAAGTTGCTAAAGGCTTAAATGTAGCCCGTGCCAATTTGTCGGCAGTTATAAACGGCCACTTGGGGATCAGCCCGGAACTCGCGGTAAAATTATCGGAGGCGTTCGGCAATACAGCACAGTTTTGGGTTAATCTGCAAAAGAATTACGAGTTGTGGCATGCAGAACAAAAGGTCAACCGATCTCTGATACATCATTTTGATAAGATAAGCGCTTAAAACGCATGTTTCTATTACATATGATAGATCAATCCAACTCTCCTGCCATCAAACGTAATCGGGTTCTTTTCTAAAAATCGTCTTAGTTTATTGCCATTGTGTCTTTGGGCGGAATACATCGAACTATCGAAAAGTAACAAAAATGCTCCCTGCAGAATGATGGATGAGCCATAACCGCGTTGCTGATCGGAATTATTGGTTTCTCCGTGGTGATGAAGGTATAGGCCTGCGCCGATATAAGCAACATCAAATCCGCCGTTTATCAAAAATATCCGTTCTATTTTCTGTTGTTCCTTTAAACTTTCTGCGGGGCTTAACTGCTTGTCTTTATCTTTTTGTGCACCTGTAAAGCCGAGCAGAGCCGCACCCAGGTTTGCGGTATTCCATAACGCATCCATTTGGTAAAAATATTTAGTTGAACCGCCTAATGAACCCGCCCAACCTGCAACGCCTACGCCAATATTTGCAATCGCCCAACTGCCTAAAACCTCCATGCCAGTGGTAGTCGTCCGGTAGCGCGAATAATTAATTGTTTTCAGCGAATCCTGCGCGATGGCCCTTGAGCAAACAGCAATGAGGCACAGTGTTAATATTTTTTTCATGGGCATAGGTGATGGTTTTTTATACATCTACGTAAATCCTTACTCCCCGGTGTATGGATCTTTAATTTTTTTATGCTGATAGGTGATATTTGAAAAAGTAACTACTTTATGTGTTCCGGTTGGCGATTGCGCTAAAAAACCAACTTTTAGGGGGCCTTTTGCGTTGTATTGGAAATGCCTGATCAAAAACCATTTCTTTGCATCGGCAGAAAAATATAAAGTAACCACATTATCAGCTTTGGCCATTTTATAATACACAAAATTTTGCAACAACGGCACCGAGTTGCAATCATCAGAAATATCATTCGTTACCACGCTTACCACGCGGTGAATACCCGTGTAATCTTTTTCGAAACAAAACTTTACCCAATGTTTAGCATCTGTTTTTAATACAAGGGCTCCCCCATCCCATTTGCTGGCGAAGTCGTGTTCGATACGGGCGGTGATTACAAAATTATTATCCGCAGTAAACAGCAGTTTTGGGGCATTATCAGTATTATAAGTAACATTCGGATCCCTGAACATGTCCGTTTTTGCACCAGCCTCAATTGTTAAAACGGAACCTTTAACAGCATAATTTATGGGCTTATTTTCCCATGATAGCGGGTATGGGATACCGGGTAATTGAAGCGCTTTGTTTTGAGCGGCGCACACGCAGCTAAAAAAACAGCCAATAAATAAAGGTAACCAGGGTTTAATAATTGAGGTCAAAGTCATTTTCTTGATATTTATGCGGGTTCAAAAAATCGGTTAACAACAGGTAATGTTAAAGTTAGATAAATCAACCTATTAATAATTTAATGGTAGAGATTTTTTTTTGTCGTATAAACACCAGGCAGCCAATTTATATGGCCAAAGGTTTTGCTTTATTTCTTCTCTTTCCCGGGCTTTACAGTATCAACGGTGTTGCCGGCGCCACCCGTAGCGGTGTTATCTGCACTGTTAGTTTTCACGGTATCCATTTTTGAGGTGTCCTTTGCTTGTTTATAGGTATTTATTACGGTATCCTTATTGTTTTTTGCCGGATGATTGCCGGAACAAGCGCCCAGTAAACCAAGGCTGCATATCAATGCGACTATCAGAATTCGATTCTTCATGTTTTTAAATGTTGATGTAAAAAGATAACAGCCGGAAACGAAATAGGTTTTTAAAGCGTCGGCGCGGCGGCAAAATACTCGCATTTAAACCGCCATATCCGAAGAAAAAAGCCGCAAATTGATTATGTCGAAATAAAACAACATCTATGGCTTAATTTTGTTATCCAAATCAGCATTTCAAACAGCACGTTCTAAAAGCAACCATCAATGGAGTCAAGGTCTTTTATTTATATTTCACTTTTAGCCGATCTGCTGATCGCTTTATCCAAATTTATTGCAGCCGCTTTTACCGGCAGCGCAGCTATGATCAGCGAAGGTATCCACTCGGTGATTGACGCGTTAAGCCAGCTATTACTGATATGGGGTGTTAAGATCAGCCAAAAGCTTCCCGATCAATCAAGGCCTTTTGGTTATGGCCGGGAATTATATTTCTGGTCGTTTGTAGTGTCGCTTATTATTTTTATCGTTGGCGGATGCATTTCTTTTTACGAAGGATACACCCGGTTTCTGCACCCGGCAGTTGAAGGCAACCCTGTATGGAATTACTGGATCCTGATCATAGCGTTTTTATTTACTTGTATTTCGCTATACAATGTTATGAAGGCCTTTAATAAGCAACGTGGGCGAACGTCTTTCTGGAGGGCAATAAAAGAGAGCAAGGATCCTTCAACTTTTATTACGCTGCTGGGCGATGCCGGTGACATTGCCGGGCTGCTGATCGCCTTCGCTGGCATTGCATTAGGGCGCTATTTTCATAACCCTAAAATTGACGGTTTCTCCTCAATGGTTATTGGTATAATGCTGATCATCATATCGCTGATACTGGTGCGGGAAAGTAAGAGCCTGTTGATGGGCGAAACCACCAGTAAAAAAACATTGCGAAAGATAGTGGCCCTGGCTGAAGGAGATGATTCAGTGATAAAAATTAAAAAGCATTTTTCGATGTACCTTGCGCCCGAAGAAGTTATTTTGCAACTTAATACCGTTTTTAAAGACGACCTGACGACCCGTCAAATAACCGATGCTATTGAACGGATAACCCATGTTATCAAAAAACAATTTCCGCGCATCAAGCAAATATTTATAGAACCGGTTACTGACAAGTAAGGGCCACCGCAGCCTGATGAATTCGAATAAAATAAAAATCGGATAGACAATTAGCAATTCTATTTTATCTTTGGTTGACAACTCAATTGATAACCGTTCAAATTCACAAGAAAAATAGACCTGGATGGGCTTTCTAAAAAATATTTTTAAGGCAAAAGACGAACCAATATACTCAAACCAGGACTTTTGGGATTGGTTTCGAAAACACGAGAAGGCTTTTTTTACCGCTGTAAAAATGGGAAACAACATTGAAAAAGATTTTTTTGATAAACTGGCACCAAAGCTTAAGGAAATCAAAGAAGGCTTTTTCTTTGTAACCGGTATGTTTAATGAATCCACTACCGAATTAATTTTAACGGCCGACGGAGTAGTTAAAAACATACCTTTTATTGAGGGGCTGGTAGACGCGGCACCTGTGATTGACGGTTGGAAGTTCACAGCATTAAAACCCGCCTTACCAATTGCGGACGTGAGCATTCAGATGGGCGGCTATAAATTCAACAGCGGTAATATTAATTTTTACGCCAATGAACATTCCCGTTTTCCTGACGAAATAGACATTACGATCGTGCATGCTGATCTTAACGAAAGCAACCAGTCGACTGTGATCAACGGTGTATACATATTTTTGGATAACTTTTTAGGTGAGTTAAATTTTGCTACTACAATAGATAACTTGAAGGTTGTCGGAAAAGCAGAAGTTGGAAAAGAGTTAATCCCGGTGGAGAAATTAAAACAATTTTTAACCTGGCGTGAAAAGGAGTTCATCGAGAAATATGAAGGATTGAGACACGACACTGAAAAAGACAATTATTCGATGCTGGAAGCGACCTTAAAGAACGGACACCCTTTATTAGCCGTTATCAACCAGAACCTGCTGGATTGGGACGGCAAGGCTTCGCATCCATGGATCGTAAATATTGAGATCAAATACGATGGGAAGGGTAATAACGGAATGCCTGATAATAACACATACAGCTTGATGTCGGCCATTGAAGATGAAATAATGGAAGAATTAAAGGACATTGATGGATATTTAAACGTTGGCCGGCAAACTGCCGAAGGTGTGAGGGAGGTTTATTTAGCCTGCAAAGATTTCAGAAAACCTTCAAAAATATTGTATACCTTGAAACAGAAATATTCGGCTAAAATTAATTTGGATTACGATATTTATAAAGACAAATACTGGCAATCGTTTGATCGTTTTATAAACAGGTGATCCGACTTTTCCTTAAAAAATACATTAAAAAACAAATGACCCCTATGCTCAACAAATACCACTTGTTATTACTGCTCATATGCTCTCTATTCATAGCCTCCTGCGGCAACGAACTTGAATTCAACACCCCACCCAATACCAGCGGCGCCGTAAGTGTCAGTACCCTGGCAGGCAGCGGTGTACAGGGCGCAGCTGATGGAACCGGCATCTTTGCTACTTTTTATCAGCCTACGGGCGTGGCTGTTGATGCTTCGGGCAATGTCTACATCGCCGACTATCGTAATAACCTAATTCGTAAGATCACCACTGCCGGGGTAGTAACCACATTAGCCGGCTCCGTTGTTCCGGGCGCCGCAAACGCGACCGGCGCCTATGCCTCTTTTAATCAGCCGACCGGCGTAGCGGTTGATGCTTCGGGCAATATTTACGTAGCCGACAACGCCAACAACCTTATCCGCGAAATAACGCCAGCCGGCGTAGTCACCACAATTGCCGGCAGCGGCGCATCGGGAGGCCTTAACGCAACCGGAAATGCCGCTACGTTTAACTACCCGCAAGGCATAGCAGTTGATGCTTCCGGAAATATTTACGTGGCCGATTACGGCAATAACCAGGTGCGCAAAATAGCGCCGGGCGGTATAGTGACTACCCTGGCAGGTAAAGACAGTGCCGGGGCAAACAATGGTGTCGATACAGCGGCTACCTTCAACCAGCCTACGAGCGTTGCCGTTGATGCGGCAGGGAACGTTTACGTGGCCGATGAGGGAAATAACTTAATCAGAAAGATCAGCCCGGCAGGTACAGTAACCACCTTTGCAGGCAGCGGCGCAGTCGGGGCTGCAAATGGCTCAAGCACATCCGCCTCATTTAATGGCCCAACAGGTGTAGCCGTTGATGGCGCCGGCAATGTTTACGTGGCTGATTATGGCAACAACCAGGTGCGGGAGATCAGCCCTGCAGGGACAGTTACAACACTTGGTTCCGGGCCCACGGCAAATACAAAACTTTTTAAAGGCCCTTATGGCGTAGCCGTTGATGCTGCAGGCAACGTTTACGTGGCGGATTATGGTTACAGTACCATTTTGAAAATAAGTAAGTAAGTTCATCTAAAACCTCACAATTTTTATGTCTCAACGAAAGCGCTTAGTAGTTGGCCAGGGCCAGATCAGCGGCTATATCTCCATCTTTCTGGCCACGATGGTATTACTGGGAATCCTATGTTTCCGCTACCCGGAAAGGCTAACCACCCCAGAGTTTAGAGAAATTTATACAAAGGAAAGCGTACAGGCACTGATGGCTGCCGGGATAATAGCGGCATTCTTTTTTGCATTGTTAAGCATCATACTCAGCAAAAAACTTAAACTGGCATTTATCGGTGCGAGTGTTGCAGGCGCTGCTATTTTACTAGGCGCTTTAACGGTACAAGGGCGCAGCGTTGATAAAGTAAGCTGGCACATCGGTCTTGACTGGATGCTGCTCGATCTGCTTTTAATGACCATTATATTTATCCCTTTAGAATTGTTCTTCCCCAAAAACAAGGAGCAAACCAAGTTTCACGAAGAATGGCGCACCGACCTGATGTATTTTGCCATCAGCCATTTGTTTATCCAGTTTTTTGGCATCGTAACCCAAAAACCGGCAGTATTATTTTTCGGTTGGATAGGCATGGACAAAGTGCATTTATGGGTGCAAAGCCTGCCGTTCCTTCCGGCATTGTTCCTGGCGTTTTTTAGTACGGACCTGTTTCAATACTGGGCGCACCGTTTTTTTCATACCCGGGTTTATTTGTGGCGCTTTCATTCCATACACCACTCTACCCAAAATATGGATTGGCTTGCCGGCAGCCGCACCCACTTTATTGATATATTTTTTACGAGAGCGATGACGTTTATCCCCTTATACGTATTGGGCTTTTCGACCGCGGTTTTTAACGTTTATATTATTTTTATTGCCATCCATGCAGTGCTCATCCATGCCAATACGCGGGTTAACTTTGGTTTTTTAAAATACATCGTCACCACGCCCCAGTACCACCACTGGCACCATTGCGAAGATCCGCAATACTATGGGCACAATTTTGCATCGATTTTCCCATTTATCGATATTATTTTCGGCACTTATCATTTACCCGGCAAAGAATGGCCGGCGGGCACAGGCGTACATGAAGCACAATATCCCAAAGGCTTTTTGAAGCAATCTGTTTATCCGTTTACAAAAAGCCCCTTTGATACCGATTTGAATATGGAAGAACGGAGTGACAGGTAGAGGGGAATATCCAGGCATCGGGGATCGCCGGCGAAAGAAACACGCGAAAATAGACGAATTTAACCGGGCCCGCCGTTTTTAAACACAAAATAAATACAGCATTATTTTGCTGCAATTTTGCCCTTTTTAGCCCTGATTTCGGCCAAAATCACACAGTGTTAAATCAACACACTCCTAAAATTCAGCGATGTAAAATTTGAATGTGAGACATTTTTTTATATACCTTTAAGGTGCAGATTTGAGAAATTTCATGTCATTAAACAACCTTACCGATTCTCAGTTAGCCGACCTTCTCCATGAAGGCGATGAAGATGCATTTAATGAAATTTATAAACGTTTTTGGAAAAAGATCTACAACGAATCCTATAAGCGTTTAAAGGATACCGAGATAGCGAGCGACGTAGTACAGGATGTTTTTGCTGATCTTTGGCTGAAAAGAACTACGCGAAAAATTGAAAACATAAGCGCTTACCTGGTTAGTGCAGCCCGGTACCAGGTATTTATGCTGTATAAAAAGAATTCGGGGCAGCCATTGTTTGAGCAGCCGTTAGCACTTATCAACCATCCATCCCTGTTTGCTGATTCTATTTATGAAGTAAATGAATTAAAAGATTGCATAAAGGAGTGGATGAGCATGCAACCCGAGAAGAGGCGGGAAGTTTTCCGTCTGAAATTTATCGAGGACAAGTCTACACGTGAGATCAGTGAAGTATTAAATATTTCGGAAAAAACCGTTCAAAATCAATTTACCATTTCACTTCATAGTTTACGGTCTACTCTCAGTAAGCTAATGGTATTTTTTTAGTTTCCCATTAACAGATAATACGAGCCTTCCGGTTATCAAATAAGCTGGCGATACTTTGCTGGTTTCTGTTGATGAATTAACTTAATGGACTGTAAATTAAGCGCCTTCCTCCATTGCACCCAATAACCTCTTGTTAAAATTGACCTCATTTTAATAAATATTTTTTAGGACATGGGATATATTACAGATTTTATATACTGTATTTATATAGCATCATAAACCATGTCATCCCAATTGATAAAAGAATTCCTGGAATTAAAAAAGAAGTTTTTGAACGGAACAGCCACTCCGGCTGAAATTCAATTACTCGAACAATATTATGATCTGTTTGCAGACGAACCCGATATTATTGATCAATTAACCAAACCGGAAATAGAAATATTAGAGAGCCGGTTAAAAGAAGGTATAGCCAACCGGATAAGTTTACAGGAAAATAAAACAGTACCTTTTTATAGAGGGCCACTAATGCGCGCAGCAGCGATACTCGTTTTCGCTTTAGCGGGCATTCTTTTCTTTTATCACCGGCATAACCCCCAACCCGGGCAAATAGCCCAAAATAAGCCCGCTAAGGTTGATATAGCGCCAGGGGGCAATAAGGCAATTTTAACCTTAGCCAATGGATCTAAATTGGTCTTAAACAATGCTAAAAACGGTGACCTTTCTACCCAGGCCGGTGCACGCGTAGTTAAGCAGGATAGCCTGATCTCCTATAAAGCAGTAGCGGCCAATAGTACTGAGGTTTCGTATAATACCATCACTATTCCTAATGGCGGCCAGTATCAACTCATCCTGGCTGACGGTACAAAAGTGTGGTTAAACGCAGCGTCCTCATTACGATTCCCAACCGCTTTTACAGGCAAAGACAGGACGGTTGAACTAACCGGGGAGGCTTATTTTGAAGTAGCTAAAAATAAAGACAAACCATTTAATGTAAAAACAGCTTGGCAGACTGTACAGGTGCTGGGTACGCATTTTAACATCAATGCCTACAGCAATGAAACAAATGTAAAAACCACCTTGCTGGAAGGCAGTGTTAAGGTTTATACCGCCAGATCCAGTATGATGATCAGTCCCGGGCAGCAATCAGTATTGCAAAGCAACGGCACTTTTGAGTTAAAACGCGACCTGGATATGGACGAGGTTGTGGCATGGAAAAATGGCGTTTTCCAGTTTAACGAAGCTGATATACAAACTGTTATGCGCCAAATTGCGCGCTGGTATGATATTGATGTAGAATTTAAAGGGAAGTTACCCGCCGATTTGTACAGGGGTAAAATATCGCGAAACGTGAATGTATCGCAGGTGTTAAAAATTTTAGAATTAAGTGGCATAAACTTTACAATAGAAGGGAGAAAAATTATAGTGAGATCATGATCCGATCACCTTTTAAGGTGAGGTGGCGAGGCTGCCTTACTGATGCTATAAAAAAGCCGGAAAGTGTTGCGAGCACCTCCGGCCGAATGGCTGGGCTAACCAAAAAATGCAAATAACCTATTTACTTAATTATCAACCCAAAAACCAAACAAAAGTATGGAATTTTCTACTCTTTATGAGCCGCGAAATGAATACAGGCGGCTCAATAAAATTTTACTGGTTATGAAGCTGACCACAATTATTTTACTTACCGCTTGTTTGCACATTAGTGCGGCAAGTTTCAGTCAAAACATAACGATCTCGGAAAAAAATGCGTCTCTCGAATCGGTATTTAATAAAATTGAAAAACAAAGCGGGTATACCTTCTGGTATAAAATTGAATTGATTAAATATTCACCCAAAATTTCACTGAATGTAAAAAATGCTACTTTAGATCAAACCTTAAACTTATGTTTTAAGGATCTGCCTTTAACTTATGTTATTGTGCAAAATACCATTGTACTTAAGTTAAAAGCTGAAAATGGTGCTGTTAACACCATCCAGGCGCCTCTTCCGATAAAAATAACGGGGAAGGTAGTCGACGAAAAAGGTGAAGCTTTAACCGGTGCATCGATAAAAGTAAAAGGAACAAATGCTGGTACCACAACCGATGTTAACGGTGCATTCAGCATTGACGTACCCGAAAATGGTATTTTGCTGGTAAGTTATATCGGGTATAAAAGCCGGGAAGTACAGGTTAATGGCGGGAATCCGCTTACGATTGCGCTTGTGCCTGCCGATGGTTTGAACGAAATAGTAGTCACCGCTCTTGGAATAAAACGTGAAACAAGGTCATTAGGTTATTCAGCCCAGACAGTTTCAGGAGCAGATATGGATAAGGTAAACCCGCCGAATATTGCCACAGGCCTGATGGGCAAAGTAGCAGGCTTGAACATTACACAGCCAAACGGGGTTGAAGGTTCCTCTACCCGCATTGTGATAAGGGGTAATAACAACCTTGCCGGAAACAACCAGGCTTTAATAGTTATTGACAATGTAATAGTTGATAACGAACCTGTACAGCGAAATGGCGTTGTTCAATCTTCCAGGGACGCGCTAACATTAAGTAGTGGAGGAGTTGACGTTTCGCAACCACCGGTAGATAACGGCTCGTTTTTAAACAGCATTAATCCCGATGACATAGAAAGTATTAACGTACTGAAGGGGCCAACCGCGGCAGCCCTATACGGCGCACGCGGGGCCAATGGCGTTATAATCATTGTTACTAAAAAAGGCGGAAGCAAAAAGAATGGTTTCGGTGTTGATTACAACTATACCTATCGTGTTAATGACCCATACAGGTTTATAAAATTGCAGAATGAATATGGTAATGGCATGACCGAAGATCTTTATTCGGCCAACGCGCCTTTTTATAAGGATGCGAACGGAAACAATAGGGAAGAACAAATAGAAGGTGACCCATACGGTTCGATGGGAAATATACCGGGAGCTTATGTGAGCCCGGGCGTTACCAGCCCCGCAGGCGGCCCTTTCTATAATTATATCGGTTTCCCGGGCGACGGAGCATCATGGGGCCCTAAAATGTCGGGCCAGCAACTGGTATGGTGGGATGGTACAACCAGGCCTTACACCGGCAATTCAAATATCTTCCAAAGCTTTTATCGTAAAGGCAACACTCAAACCCAAAATATATCGGTTTCGGGCGGCGGTGAGTTAGGTACACTGCGTGTATCCTATACCCGGTCGACGAATGATGCTATAACTTACAATAGCAATAACGCGACCAACACTTTTAATATAGGTTCATCTATTAATATTAGCCCTAAAGTGAAGATTGATGCTACAGCCAGCTATATTAATCTTAATAAAGTTAATCCGCCAAATGTATATGGCGAAAGCGGAGCTGGCGGTAATATTGGTGTTGGTTATATGACCGTTTACAACTTACCGGCTGATTATAAGCCCATTGAAAGAGGCTTAACCTCGTTGCCAGACGGATCGCAAAATCCTATATTGAAAAATGCCCCGTGGGGGTACGGACAGCAATATTACTGGTGGAATACTTTTAATGATAATACTGACATTACGCAAAACCAATTTGTGGGTTCTATCTCGCTTAATGCCCAGGTTACCCCCTGGTTAACTGCGGTTGCAAATCTTGGCCTTGATTACTATACTACCCAGTATACAACTCAAAATTATCCCACCGATGCGGCAGGATTAATTGGTACATACGGCTATGACCTGGCAAGAACATCAACCAATAACCTGGATGGCCGTTTAGTTTTCCACAAAGATAAAATAGTAAAAGATATTAATGCCAGCCTTTCACTGGGTGCAAGGCATTATTATACCAATATGTATGATATCGCGGCAAATAACCCCGGGCCGTTTAACTATCCGTTTATTTTCAACCTGACCAATTATGCCGGCAACACGCCAACCTCTCTTAATGCGTTAGAAAACAGGTACGTACAGGAAATAAATTCTGTATATGGCTTATTTAATGTTTCGTATAAAAATTACCTGTTTTTAGATCTGTCCGGAACTAACGACTGGTCGTCAACAATTCGCCCTTCAAACTGGAGTTACTTTTATCCTTCGGCAAGTTTGAGCTTTGTATTTAGCGATGCATTTGACATGAGCGCTGTAAAAGATTGGTTCAGCTATGGAAAATTGAGAATAAGCGAAGCAGAAAGTGCCAACGCATACATACCTTACCAAAACGGGCTAACTTACGTGCCTAATGGCACGCCGGGTTTTACAACGGGTTTAAATACACCCAGTACCTATCCTACCACTATACAGCCGCAACGTTCAAGGTCGTTTGAGATCGGGCCCGACCTGGGCTTCTTCAATGACCGCTTAAACGTGAATTTCACCTATTATGATACCTATTCAGATAATCAGATAATAACTGAGCCTGTGGCTAATTCATCAGGGGTGGCTAACGTTTTAATAAACTCCGGAGCTTTGCGTAACAGGGGTATTGAATTAACTGTGAGCGGGAAAGTAATTAAGACGAAAGATTTTTCGTGGGATGTTACCGTAAACGCGGCACATAACCAAAATAAAGTTGTGGCATTGGCGCCGGGCTTTAATTCCCTGCAAATAGGTTCATGGTTTGGAGGCAATGGTGTTGCTATGGATGTTAAAGTTGGCGATAATTACGGCGACATTTACGGCAATGATTACAAATACGCCCCTAACGGCCAAAAAATAGTAAACCTGATATACGCCGATGGTACCAATACCGGGAACGGGCCGGTACTTGGTTCGCAATATGCCACTTCGGACAATATTGTTAAAATAGGGAACGCCACGCCAAAATTAACAGGCGGCATTTCGCAGACTTTCCGTTACAAAAACTTCAGTTTATATGCTTTAACTGATTTTAAAGTTGGCGGGCAAATATGGTCGGGTGATTACGCTACCATTATGGGACAAGGTATGGCCCCTGAAACCGTTTATGAAAGAGACGGTCATGGCTTGCCATATACCTATCCTGACGGAACAAAAGCTAATGTCGGTGTAATTATGCCGGGTGTTGTACAAGGCCCGGGGGGGACATATATACCCAACACTAACGTGGTAAACTCATGGTGGAAATACGCCGGCAGTTATCAGTCGTGGACTACTATTGGCGCCCCATTTGTGCGTACCAATTCCGTATTCAATGATTCATGGGGAAAATTGCGTGAGTTATCTATTACTTATACCCTGCCGAAAGAATTTGTACAGAAAACCAAAGTATTCCAAAACTTATCGCTCTCATTAATAGGGCGCGACCTGTTTTACCTGTTCTCCACCTTACCTGACAAAATAAACCCTGAAAGTCTTGTTGGCAGCGGAAATGTTCAAGGCATCCAGTTTGGTGGTTTACCGGGTGTACGCTCATACGGTTTTTCGGTAAAAGCGGGATTTTAATAAGGTTTTTAAAAAATTTAAAAGATAACGTTATGTTAAAGTATCATAATATAAAAAAATGGACGGCGATAATGACTACTACGGTTTTTGTTGCCGCGGTTCTTGTGTCTTGTACCAAAAATTTTCAAAAGGAAAATGCGCCTTATAGTGGGCCGGCATCAGCCAGCCTGGCACAGCTTTATACGGGTATTGGCGCCAACCTGGACGCTAATGCCGAAGGAATGGACAATACCGGTGCAAGATGGTTGTACCCCATTACACAATTAGGCGCTGTGTACGCTATATCTGACTATCCTTATGGTAGCGGAGCGAACTGGAACGGCTTTTATCAAAATTTAGCAGCCATAAACCAAATGCTTACCACCATGAAAGCAAGCCCCGATTCGGCTACTTACGTCAACGCCGAAGCTATGGTGAAAACCCTTAGGGCTTACCAGGCTCTCGAACTGTCGAACCTGTATGGCGATATGCCTTACTCTTTGGCGGGAAGGGCGTTTTCCGGATCTACCGCCAATTTCACTGTACCTTACGATAAACAACAGGCCATATATTTATCATGCTTAAGTGACCTGACCTGGGCCGTTAATCATTTTAACACCGGTGCTAACCAGTTTACGTTTGGGAATGAATTCCTTTTACAGAACAATATTGCTCAGTGGAAGAAATTTGCCAACTCGCTTAGGTTACGTTACGCGCTAACCATGTATGATAAAGACAATACAGATGCCGGGCCAATTATTGCCGATGCATTGACCAAGCCATTGTTATCAGATCCTATAACGGATGTAATTGGCCTTTATCAGACAAATATCCCCGGCATAAGCTATGACTTAGGTGGTGGCGGCCGTGCTGCTTTTTTCCGCCAGGAAAGCCGTGCGCGTATGGGAAGCACCTTATGGAAATTATTCAGCAGTGATAATAGCGCTAATGGCACAGGGATATTTGATCTGAGATGTAGAATATTTTTTGAGGTAAACGGCGATACAACGGGTACTGTTAATATAGATTCAACGGGAGGGGTTAAAGGCAGATGGGTGCCTTATCCGCAAGACCCGGTTACGCCTGTAGCTGATGGCGGCGACCCGTATAATACTGAAAGAGACCCTGATAATAAAGGATGGACAGCACACAAGGCCGGCAATTTATACTCAGATTATAACTATTATTGGGGCAGAGACGGGAATATAAGCGGATCAACCGGAGCCATCCCTGATATTTTTATGACGACAGCAGAAGTACACTTTTTGAAAGCTGAAGCATACGCAAGAGGCGCCGGGGTTACTGCAAACACCGCATCGGCACAAATTGAATATACGGCAGGGATAACAGCTTCGCTTACTTTCTGGAAAAACGCGGCTTATAACTCTTCGGTTTGGATGGTAAACAGACCCGATTCGGCCAAGGTAAGCACCAATGAACTTAACCTGGTATTGAATAACCCGAAAGTGGCCTGGAACCCTGCCAATGCCGTTAGCCTGATCTACGCGCAGGAATGGATAGACCTGTTCCGCCAGCCATGGGTAGCCTGGGCATTGATGAGAAGGACCGGCAACGCAACCCCGCAGGATACAGACAACCCGGCAGGATACACCCAAAATTATGGTAAATTTCAACGTTACCAATACCCAAGCGACGAACAGCAGTTAAACAATGCTAACTGGAAAGCGGCAACCGGAGGTAGCGACCTTGCCAGTACAAAAATTTGGATAGCGAAATAAGGAATTCATCAACCATATAAACTATTTGTTGATGTTTTAACTGTTAACTGATCATTAAAAAAGAATAAGCCCGAAAATTTATCGGGCTTATTCTTTTTAGTAGAACTTGTATTTTTTCAGCGAAATGTGACCCGTTGTTGTGGTGTCCGCCCGAAAGGTACTTGTGAACATGCGGATAAGGCAATATCAGGTGTCTATCGCCCTATTTCATCTCCTCCGCTCCTACCTTGCTCATCTGCTTTAGCAAAAACGCAGGCGCCAGCCGCGACATGATCCTGATCATTCGTGCCACGCCCGGATAGATCTCGTAGCTATCATTTTGCAGGCCTTTTATGGCAACGTCTATCAGTTTAATTGGGTCCATCAGCATTTTATCGTCAAAATCATTCAAACCTTTAAATTTATCATTTAACGGGGTGGATGAACCAGGTGCAATCAACTCGAATACTTTTATGCCTGTATTTTTCAGTTGTACCCGTAACGATTTGGTGTACGACCGCAGTCCCGATTTGGTGGCGCCGTAAACCGGGGATATAGGGAATGGCGCCAAAGCGATGCCCGAGGTTACATTTAAAATAGCAGCGTTTTTTTGCTTTTTAAGATGGGGCAAAAATGCCTGCACCATGCGGATAGGCCCCATCAGGTTGATCTCTACCTCGCGGGTAATATCGGTGAGGCTAATGGATGCATCCTGCAGATTGATCTTGCGCATTTCGCCGGCATTATTAATGAGCATATTCAGCGCCGGGAATTGTTGGGTAACCTTTTCAAAAAGGGTGGTGATTGCCTCCGGATCGCTTACATCGCTTTGGAAAGTATGCAGGCCGGGTAATTTCTTGCGGGTTTCATCCAGTTTTGCCTGGTTACGGCCGGTGATGATAACGGTATTGCCCAGCGCCAGCAGTCGGTTGGCAAATTCCAATCCAAAGCCGCTGGTGCCGCCTGTGATGAGTATGATGTTATTAGTAAGTTCCATTGTTTGGTATGTTAAAATTTGATGGTACAAAGGTGGAGCGTTCTACAGGCGGGAGTTTGCACAATTCAATCCATTGTTTACCATATTCAAATATGACGTAGTTTTAACAGGCTGATGCAGTATATTTGATTGGTTGTTTATGATGATGATATAAAAAGACCATTTATCATATTCAAAGCTTTTGTCATTGCGAGCGTAGCGTGGCAACCGCGAACTATGCAGGGCCCTCGTGTACAGTTCGCGATTGCTTCGTCGTTCCCTGCCTACCGGCAGGCAGGCTCCTCGCAATGACAAATTTTTTAATTTTAATCATCACCCCATGCAAACCGTTTCCGTCGACGACTTTTATAAAGAGATAGCCGTTAAAACCAATGGCACAGTTGAATCGCTTTTACCCGCCGGGATAAACAAGGAGATCGGCCATTTTAATATCTTCAACTTTGAGGATATAATCCCAAAGATTAAAGCCGACCCCAGCCACATGCCCTACAACCGCAGGGCCTACTATAAAATAAGCCTGGTACGCGGCCGCAATGTTGCCGAATACGCAGATAAGACCATTTATATTGAGAAGAACGCGCTGGTATTTGCCACGCCGAAGATCCCCTATCACTGGGTTCCGCAGGATGACAACCAAAAGGGTTGCTTTTGCATCTTTACAGGCGATTTTTTACTACCATCAAAAAGCGGCGCCATTTTGGACGAGCTGCCGATATTCCGCCCGGGTGGTTTCCCTATTTTCCAGGTGAGTGATGAGGTTGCAGAAGAAGCCCTGCTCCTGTTTAAAAAAATGCAAACAGAGATCGCCTCCAATTATCTGTATAAGTACGACCTGATCCGCAATTATGTGATGGAACTGATCCATTACGGGCAAAAGCTGGAACCCATTACCACTTATAACACCAGCCATAATGCTTCGGCAAGGGTATCGTCTTTATTTATTGAACTGTTGGAGCGGCAGTTCCCGATCGCATCTCCCGATCAAAAAGTAACCCTGCGTACCGCAAGCGATTATGCCGACAGGTTAGCCGTGCATAGTAACCACCTGAACAAAGTTTTAAAAGACACCACCGGCAAAACCACCACCGAGCACATCAGCAGCCGCCTGATACAGGAAGCCAAGATCTTGCTGAAACAAACAGACTGGAACATCTCCGAGATCGCTTACAGTTTAGGCTTTGAACAATTATCGCATTTCTCTAATTTCTTTAAGAAGCAAACGAGTTTGTCGCCGGGTGAAATACGCAGCCAATTGGCTTGACTGCTTGTTACTCGCCGAGCGGCTTAATAGTCCCTTTTACATTAGTAAACGTTCCGCCGGGCGCGCTCCAGCTGGAATACACGATCCCGTTCTCGTGGTCGTGTACCTGGCATACCGTGGT
>Ga0206964_10049_pt1 | contig 37819 bp, 36 predicted proteins | sample Alteio_BWOrgHeat_25_FD_152980 | JGI IMG/M metagenome (GOLD analysis project Ga0206964, IMG submission 152980) | Enriched cells from forest soil in Barre Woods Harvard Forest LTER site, Petersham, Massachusetts, United States -... | ecosystem: Environmental > Terrestrial > Soil > Temperate forest >...
ATCGTTATGATCAGCCAAAGGCTTAACACGGCAAGCAAAATCAAAATGGCTACGCTCCAACCAGTTGAAAATATTGCCACCCCGAAATGGTAAATCAAGCCATGGGCAAAGTCGTCGATGGAGAAACCTGAAAGGATGGGCGATGCCAGAGGGAAGCTAAAAGTTTCCGCAGTTAGCTTGATTCCCAGAGAAGCGGAGGCCGGGCTTTGGCCTTTCGACAGAAAAAAAACATAAATAGTTGCAAGCGATAATGCCGCCGGTATGCCAACCCATAAGCCCTTTTTTACCCATTCCAAAATGCCCTTGCGATTTACACAGATCTTTATCCAGAGGCACAATAATCCGGCTACGTACATCCAGATAAACGAAGATTTAAAAAAGAAACCTATCCATCCCGCCAGCAACACAAAAAGCGCAACTTTAATGCCCGGTTTATCAAATGAGGCACAGCCATACAAAAACCAGCCTTCAAAGCTGAAAATCAATATTTCGCCACCATTGTAATAAGCATAGGGAACAAAAAACGCCACCTGGAAAAAAATGAAGGCAATGCTTAGGCTTGAGATCAACGGGGTAAAACCGATCTTCTTAAAAAAGAGGTAAAAACCGCACAAACCGAGCGCGGAGCAAATAGCGACGGTGATAGCCATGGCCTGTCCTAAATTGACCGCTGCTATCAGCTTAAAAAAGTAAGGCACCAGGTATTGACCCGGCGACCACCACGTTAAATACTCGGTATAGTCCTGGGAAATATCGCTTTGATCAGGCGCCACAAAATTATTAAAGCCGCCACCCAGGTGCATGTTTCTTAATACCTGGAAGCCGTTTGCAGGGTCGGGGAAAAGTGCAGGCGGGATAAGGAATAGCATTATAGCCATAACCAGCAAGGCTATGCCAATGACAGCAAGAATGATTTTATGGGAATTACTTTTTGACGGGCGCATTTAAGGTCCTATTTTTCTTTTTTGAAACTTAGCCGATAACCCGGTCTTGTTTTTTGACAGCCGGATTACCCTGGTAAATACAATAGGCGTCCAGGTCTTTGGTGGCCACTGAGCCGCTTGATAAAACGGCATGCGAATGGGCCCTAACGCCGGGGTTGATCATAGCCCCTGCTCCTATCCAAACGCCATCCTCTAAAATAAAGCCCGAAACGATGAGATCGAACGAGGCTTTTTTATAGTTATGGTTGCCGGTTAATAAAACGGCGCCTTGCGAAATACACACATTGCTGCCAATGCTTACGGGCACCAGGCAATCAATCCAAACATTTTCGCCAATCCAGGTATGGTGACCTATCGTTAAGTGCCAGGGGTACTTTACATTTACACCCGGCTTTATGGTAACATTTTTTCCAACCGTAGCGCCGAACAAGCGCAATAAAAAGGATTTGAAACTATTGGAGGGTACCAAACTGGTTTTTAAAAAAAAGGCATTCAGGTAGTACCACCAAAACCTTTTAAAGGCGGTGCCGCCGGGATGAAACGGCGCGTTGTTATAGGTAGAAAGGTCAGTTTTTTGATTCATTTATATCCGGTACATCATCATGCTTAATCCAAAAATACAAGGTAAACGCAATTATCAGGTAAATCAAAATATTAAATATAGTATGGTGGTCAATTTGATGCTTGCCCCTTTTATCCCAAAAAATTGCCAGCAGCACAAACCTCAAAATATTTAAAGCTTCAATGCCAATTATACCTCCAATTAAAAACATCCATTTCGATTTGAATGTCTTTGGATAGGCCAACACAAAAGCTGCGAAAAAACTGATAACGCCTAAACCGAGACACGAGTATACCAATTGGATGGTGCCATGGCCAGCTACCAGAAGATCGTACTCGTTATAGATTGCGGCAAAACCCAGCAGGTTAAGGACCCATGCGCTGCTCATCAATAAAAAGTGGCGCAACCAACTGATATAGTTTAAATTTTGAGCTAAAAACGCATTATAGTGATTGCCCGGCGATGTGATCCCAAAAAAGAATATGTCGAAATAATAAAGAAAAAGAAATAGCAGCAAAAAAACGATCACAAACCGTACAGGGCTATTTTTTTTATCCGCGACTGCCTTAGAAGGGTCTTTTGGCTGAAGGATCTCATCAATTTTGATATCCACCACCAGCCTGAACCAAAACGCCTGCAGAAAATGAAATATAACGCCGGTGCGGCCATCCAGGATACCCAACTGGAAGAACATCCGGTAGCTAAAGTAAAGCATTGGCCTTACGTAACGGGGCAATTGCCACCATAACTGCTTCAGCCAGGCAGTACGCTCGTCAGGGGAGCCCCAAAAGTGCGGCTTCAGCGTTTGCGACCTGATCAGCATCATTCGTTCCACTTCTTCATGAGCAACCAGGTCGCTGTAGCGGTTGTGTTTGGCTATCCAAAAACTGATGTTGTTCTCCTTCAGGTTTTCTTCTAAAATAAATTCATCTTTCCAGATAACGGTTTTCCCCGGCACGATGAACCTGTGATCCATATTCTCGTTCAGGTCAGAATAACCTACGCCGAACCTGAACATTTTTAACAGGTAAAAGGGCGAATAGCCGCCGTGTTTTATCCACCGTCCCTTAAAAAAATTCTTGCGATTAAAATAGATGCCATTTACCCCGGCAAAATCCTCATCCTTAAATTCATCAAGGCGCTTTTTTAGTTCGGGCGTAACAGTTTGGTCGGCATCCAGGCAAATTACCCATGGCGTTTGTACCGGGAAATTTTTTAGGGCGAAGTCCCATTGGGTTGGGTGATTTTCAAAAGGGTGCTGCAAAACCTTAGCGCCAAATTCTTCGGCAACGGCAACCGTATTATCCGTGCTGCCCGAATCCAATACGAAAACCGGAGCGTTTAAATCTTTTATAGACTGCAGCAGGCGCGGAAGGTGAACCTCCTCGTTATAAGTAATAATGATGAATGAAAACAAATTGCTCAAGGTAGCTTTGCTTTAATGATCATTGATTTCCAAAAATACGGCACCCGCCCGCAGCCTTTAAATGTCGTAACAGTAAATCCACCGTCGGTTAAAACTTTAGTTAGCGTTTTTCTCGACCACAATTTTATATGGCCACCCAGCCAAAGCGGATTCATATGGCTATCCCATTTGTTAAAAACACTCAACATTAAATTTTTAAGATACCCGTGATACGGCGTAGTTACTATGATCTCGCCCCCCGGCTTCAGTTGTTGTTTGCAAAAAGCAATAAAGGCTTCGGGATTGTACAAATGTTCTATTACTTCGGTTGATATAATGGTGTCAAACGGAACATTTTGCAATTGCACAGGCAAGGTGTCGTTAGAAAGGTCCTGGACGAAAAACCGATCCGCGTTCGCTCTCCTGGCTATTTGTATCCCCTTTTCAGATGCATCGGTACCATAGGCATTATAACCATGCTGTACCAGGTAATTTACCAGGTAGCCGTTTCCGCAACCCAGGTCGAGTATATACGCATTTTTATCTTGATCAATAAGCTGAAGCAATGCGGTTAACTGATAGCTAAAGTTATGTGTCGGCCCTTCATTATTGAAGCCGTAGTCTATATAATCCGTCATATTTTTACCAATTGCTCGTACATAGCTATATATTTTTTAACTAAATTATCTTCACTAAAGTCGTCATAAATAATAACAGGTGCATCCTTGCTGATCCTTTTGAGTTCAGGTCCATGATTTTTTGCGATATCGTTTATCGCATTGCTGATAGAAGCAGCGTTGGTTTGGCAAATCCACCCCAGGCCATTTTTAATTACGTAATCCGCCAGGCCAACCTGTTCACTTATCAATACCGCGGTGCCAACACTCAAACTTTCAATAACCGCATTGCCGAAGTTTTCATCGTATGAGGGCAGCACAAAAAGATCATGAGCCTGTAACAGTTCGAATTTATTTTCATTTTGAAAGCCTATCCAATTGATGTTTGCTCCCAGTTGCTTATCCTGGGCTATTTTTTTTAAGGCATTTACAAAGTTTTCATCGCCATCGCCTGCAATGGTTAAAGTATAGGGAATAGAAACCGCGGGCAGGGCATTCAACAGCAGGTCAAGGCCTTTTTTTTCTTCGATCCTCGAAAAGAACAGTATTTTAAAAATTTGCGACGATGCTGTTTTGAAACGTACTATTTCGCCCGGCAACTTTACAAAGTTTGGTAAAATAATAATGCTTTTTGGTTGAAAAAGCCTTTGGATGGCTTCAGCTTCCCGTTGGGACGTGGCATGGATATGGCATTTTTTCAACAACTGTTTACCAAGCAAATGATGCAAGGCCCATTTAATGCCGATGTTTTTATTTTGAAAAGAATATGGGCTAAGGGTGCCCCTTGGAGAAAGAAGTACAGGCACTTTTCGCTTTAGGGCGATGAGGCAGGAAAAAACGGAAATCAAATTCCACCAGGCGTGAATATGTATGAGATTAAAATTTTTCACATCATTTCGCATCGCGTTAAACAGCGCCGGCGAATAATGACTATGATCTTTGGTTATTCTTTTAAAATAGGTTACCGCAACGCCATCAACCATCATCCGTTCGCCGGGAATTACGGGTAATTCGTCTTTTCCATTTGCCGTCGTTGCAAAAACTTCTGTTGAAAATCCGGCCTTAACTAATTGCTCACTAAGCATGGATACCGACATGGTTGGGCCGCCATAAATAAAAGCCGGTTTATAGGCTGCGCAGATCTGTAATACCTTCAAATCTCTTTCAATATACGTGTATATCTTAACACCCTAAATATGGCCAGCATGCTGATGTAACTCCAGAAAACAGAATTGATCAGGAATTCAAAGCTAAGCCCCCGCCAAAATATTTGAAACAGGCCGCTGAATATAAGCGCTGTTCCCAGCGTGTAACCGCCAAATAACTTTTCGGCTTTCAGCGAAATTAATTGTGCAATGGCACCATATAAAAATAACGAAATGATAATACCCAGCGTACCACCCGAAAGATATGCATCGACAATAAAAGCCGGTTTAGCAGAAACATTCGAGCCCCTTCGAATTACACCTGCATCGTAAACACGTTCCATAACCAGTTCCTCGGTGCTGGGTTTGGAAGGCCAGAATGCCCGCGGAACGATAGCTATAGCCGATTGCTTTAATAACTGCAAACCATAATAATCGATGTTTTTGGGGGTTGATTGAACGTATGTAGTAAACATATCAATTTCACTTAAGCGGTAAACCAGGAACCCCCAGTTACTATCGTCATCGTCCGGCGAGCTGCTGAGTGCAGCATCAAGGGCCGTTTTAGAAGCCTGGTCAGCATCCACCTGATCCGACCATGCATTCTCGCGAAAAATACGGTTATAGGTTGGTAAAAACATAAACAGCAATAATAGCGCCGGGATGAAAATCATAGCAACCAGCTTCTTATAACTGGGATATAAAAATATACCCAACACCAATACGCTGATAATTATTGGCTCTTTAAAGCCAGAAATAAGCGCCTGGTAAAAGTTAGACAGGAAAAGCAACACGCAAAAAACCGTATTCCATAGTTTTTTAAGGGGTATGGCAAATGCCAGCGCAAGTGTGCCCGCAATAAAACTTAATGAACTAAATTGAAAATAAAATTGTGATAACCCCGGAATTCTTAAAAACAACACGGATACCGGCAGTGTAATAAACGCTGTTACCAATAAGATATTAGCTATTTTTTCTTTTTCGACGTAATATTTTTGTTCAACCGGGTATTTCATCCAAACCAGTATTCCGGTAACAAACGCCGCATGGCCCAGCACGTAATAGCGCTGGCATTGCGCCGTTAATTGCAGTAACTGCTCATCCGCCGAAAAATAGGGGTTATTGGTTGCATGAAAATCCTCGTATCCAATTAAATTAAGAAAATAGAAAATTGAGGTGGTAGCCATATAGCCGGCAAATATTATCTGGATAAGGAAAAGCGGGCGCATCATTTGCTCCGCTACCGTACGATCTGTCGGAATTGGTTTTACCCAGCCGGACATGGTAAGATAAAGAATGAGGAACGAGCCAAACCACGCAACAAAATACGAAACCATAGGATCGGATTTGAACAACATGGCGATTCCCCAGGGCAAAAACAACACGATGTACCTTTCCAGTGATTTAGCGTTATTCATGTTTTACGCCGGTATGCAAAATAAATTCCCGCTCGAAATGCTTTCTTCGTTTTTAATCAGTTCGCAGCCTATGGAGTTAATCTGGTAAAGAGAGTAGTTTAATGACTGTAAAAAGGCGTAGCAATCATCGATTTTTTGTTCGGTTTTATCCCAGTAATTACTGTCATATTCAAAAATGATCCTGGGTTTATGTTTTGCCAGTGTTTGCTTTAAGCCCCTCAACACCTGGTATTCAAATCCTTCTACGTCAATCTTAATTAGCGCAAGAGAGTTAAGTGTTTGAATTTCGGTCATTTGATCTGCCACTTTTATTAGTACGCGTTGTGTTTCGGGACCATCGCCCTTGCTGCTTAAGCTAAATGTACCCTGGTTCCATAAATTATGATCTATCCTGAAATCGGCCTCTCCTTCACTATCCGATAAGGCATAAGGAAACAGCGTTACGCATGTCGCACGGTTTAGTGATAAGTTTCTTTTGAACTTTTCCTGCAGGTAGGCTAAGGGTTCAAATGAATATACTATGCCGGCGTCGCCAACACATTGCGCCATCCGGATACTTTGCAATCCAATGTTACCACCAATGTCCAGGGCATTATCACCGGGTTTAAGTGATATGCGGATCAGTTTGTTTATTTCATCCTCGTACGTCCCTGAGCTCAACAACGACCACTCGATGTAGTTGTCTGCTGTAGTAAATATCGCGATGTCTTCATTCGTCAGCCAGGTAATACCATCCTTTAGTATCGTTTTGAGGCCAGCCGACGGCTTAAGCCAGTTGGAGAGCCGTTCTTTTCCGGGCAGCTTCCAGTTCCTGGTAAAATCTAATTTAATCCTGTCTTTTCTTTTCATTTAGCAGCCTTCTTTCTATCGCGATAGCAATATTAGCAAAATTCCAGTCGCTGATAACATTTATAGAATTTGAACCGTATGTATTTAATAGCTGGCGCGATGCTGTAAGTTCATCCAGCTTTTGTTTAAGGTCATCAACGTCTCTGTTGTGAAAAATGCTCCCGTTAAATTCATTCTTCACCAGGTCCACCGCACATCCGGCCTTATCCGATACCAGCACCGCTTTACCGCTTGCCATTGCCTCATTCACTGCAAGCCCCCAGCTTTCTCCCGGGCCTTTTGAAGGCAGACAAAATAAGTTGCAGACGTGGTAGATCACCGGCATGTACGCCTGGTTTTGAAAATCCATAAAATGAACATTGCCGGCATTTTGCGCCTTTTTCTTTAATTCATCTTCCAGATTGCCATTACCCACAAATAGTAAATGACAATCATTTCGCTTTAATTGTAAAAACCCATTTAACAATAACAACGGATCTTTTTTTTCTTCGAACTTGCCGGCGTAGAGTATCAAAATATCTCCGGTATCCAGCCCTAAGTCATTGCGTAGTGTTTCTGCTTCTTCATTGTCGATAGCACCAAAACGGTCGTTATCAATTGCGTGTGGGGCAAACGTTAACTGATCGTTACGCAAACCAAATTTCTTAAAATAGTCCTTATTGTTAGCGCCAGTATAAAACGCGTGATCGATGTGTCTGTACACCCATTTTAAAAAAACATTCCTAAGTAATCCCTTTATGCCGTTTGGCTTATCCAGCAAGGTGGAGTCGCCCCTGAAATAAACCGGTATTTTGTTTTTAAAATAGCGGATCGCTTTCAGGTGGCTTTTCCAGGCCCATCCAAAAAATAGTATGGCATCCGGTTTAAGTTGATTGAGTTGAGCGATCAGATCGGGGTTTACGATACCTTTGAAATGATGCGAACCCGGCTTAGTTGATATATTTTCAACCCATTCAAAAGGATAGCCTTCCAGCAGGGGAATATCCCAATCAATCATTTTACCAAAACCGGGGTCAAACTTATTCATAGACTCCTGGCCCCAGGTATAAAAAACGGTTATGCTGATAACATTTCGCTGATGCAATAGCTGAAATACCGGCGCGTAATATTGAATGGGATGCGTGGTAATAATGGCTAATTTTGGCATATTATCTACCGGCATACGCTTACGTTTTTCCATTAATTACAGAATCAAAAAGCTCGCATTGAAGTAATGTCATCTGCCGCGCCGAATATTTTTCAATAGCATTTTCATTATATTGCTGTGAAAGTAAATCCCCGTCAGCTAAACTGGTGAAAAATTCGCTAAGCTGTTTTTGGGTAACATCCTCATAATTGTAAACGTGTTTTACACCGTATTCCAACAGGATATCTACGGCAGAACTTGCTTTATTGAAAATAGCCAGCGTAGGTTTCTGCGTTAGTAAGCATGGATATATTTTTGAGGCAGTGTATTTTGAGTCATCGGAGCCGGGAATGAACAGTCCGTCGGCCTGTTGCATAGTTACCAGCGCATGGTAGTAACTGATCCGATCGGTAATTTCAATTACCTGAGCTTCTATCCCATATTTTTTTGCAAGCGGCATGATAGTTTGCTCGCCTTTGCCGGCAGGTGCATAACTGGTGCCGATAAAATAAAAACGTAGTTTTTTCAGTTTTTGGGGTTGATGTTCCAGCCCTTCCTGCAATGCTTTAAAAACAACACTTATGGCTTTATGCATATCAGCGCCGCCGCGGCCAATATATACGATATTGGTATGGCCCGCGTCGAGCAGCGATTTAAATTGCTGTGCGTTTGCTATCGCGATTTTAAGATCGGGTTCAAAAGCGCCAAAAGTGATAGTTGCAGCGGGGATGTTTTTTATTTTCGGATAACGGTGCTTCAGCCCAATAATATAACTTTCTGAAACACTGATCAGCCCATCGGTATTTTTTATAGCTTTTGGTTCCAGGTATTTATTTAAACGGTAGGAAAACCAATATTTGGCCGGGCGCTGGTTTTTCGGTTTATCCCGGTAATAATCAGAATGCCAGGGGTCCTGCATGTCGATGACATAAGGCACGCCGAATTTTTTTTTCCAGTAAGCTCCTAAAATACAAACCGGGAATTGGGTGGTCGAAAAATAAATAAGATCATATTGATCGCCTTTCAACAACTGGTTAACCTTTTTCCGGTAAAACGGCAACGAACGCAAGGCAATGCTGCCGAGGCCCAATTTTGAGGTATATCGTTTATTGAAAGCCTCAACTTTATATATCGGGATATCTTGGGGAACGGTTTGCAACAGAAAATTGTCCTTTAACATATCCGAATATTTTTCATCCACAGTCACAACGGTCGCTTCCCATCCATATTCTTTAAAATAAGGCAGGCTCATGCGTACGCGTTGCATATCAGCTGCGTTTGATGGGGGAAAATAAGGGGAAATGATCAGCACCTTTTTCAATGAAATTGCTCTATTGTTTGCTTTATCAGGTTTAAAAATTTTACGCTTTCAGTCTCCCAGTTTAAAGTAGTGTGGGCTAATTGTAACGCGGCTCTCCGGGCTTGCAGCAAAGCTTCTCTGTTTTTATAGTAATAAACTAACATTTCTGCCAATGAATTTCGATCGCCTTTTGCATACCACCTGCCAATAGCAAGATATTGGTTTATAAAAGCCAGTTGGGCGGTGGTATCACTTGCAATAAGTGCAAGGCCGGCCTGCAGATAGGTAAATAGCTTGTTGCTTAACGCCAGATCGTTATTCATGCTGAATGCCGGTTCAAGCGCCAGTCCGATATCAAAGGTGGCCGCAAAAGCCGTAATAGATACCGACGAAATGGGCGGGTAGATGAATATTTTTAAATTGTTAACAGTCTGCTGTCGCAGCAGATAGTTTTTAAAGGCGCCCTCGGGCAAATCGCCCAGCAGGTACAGCTCAAACGGATATTCTCTTAAAAGCCCCAACGTTTCAATAATATCCTCCAGCCCCCGGGAGTAGCCAATGGTTTGAGAGAACCAAAAAAGCTTTAACGGAGCATTAGGATCGGCCGAACTTATTTCAGCCTGGTCGCTTTTGCAAAAAACGTTTAGCAGCGTTAAGGGTGTTTTACCGGGAAATAATTGCTGATAGGCAGACGCAATTTGCGGGCTGCTGGCCGTTACGTAGTTTGTTTGCGGCAGATACTTATTTTCGATATAGGTTTTTAAAAAAACATCTGGGTCGTTAACGTCATTGGTGGCCTCGTAACGGTGAAGATCTTCTGCATCAAAACCGCATGGTTTATTAAACTTTTTGGCTGCCTTTACGGCGGCAGGCAAAGCGCCGAGATTATGCGCGATATATAGATCCGCATAATGTTTTTTTGCTTCGGCTGTCAAAAAATAACTAGCCCTGGAGATCGCCCTGTCAGCAAATTCCATTTGGCGATATTTTTTTACTAATGTAATGGCTATCCGGTTAATCAGCCGGCTTATAAAGTACCTCCCGGGTTTTTGTTTGGGGTCGCCCCCTGCCCTGATCGCCTTCCACTTTTTAGTGGGAAGCAATCGTTCATCCAGTTGAGTTCCCCATTCGTTCCAATAGGCATATATCACCAAAACATCGTAGCCATCTTCTGCAAGCGCATCAGCCTCTTTTACCAGGCGAGGATTTAAGGACGGCTGCCCTGATGAAATAATCAGCACTTTTTGCGGTTTGCTCAAATCCATTTTATCTGGCCGGCATCATTGTGTTCCGATTGAATAAAGAAATAGTTTTTCATTAGTTCAAGCAACAGCCAACTTGCCTTTTCTTAGTTTACTGTATTTTGCTTTTAGCCTCAAAAATATGCTCTCATAAAAATAATACGACAAGCAACTCACCACTACCAGGCAAATTAAATTATATGGAAAAATGACCATAAAGCCGGGCAGCCTTTTATCTCCCGATGTAAAGATCTGCTGCCAGATATAAATGCTATAGGAAAGAACACCTATGACCTTTAAAATTTTTGAATTTAAAAGCTTAAAAATAAAGTCATTAGCAGGTATTATATTAGAGATAATGATATAGCCTGCTAATAAAGAGATCAGGAGGCCTGAGAAAATACTCTGCAAATTGAAGAAACTATCATATTGAATAATTAGTATTACAAAGATAGCCAGGATGTTAGCGGCCACCTTGGTTTTAATAATGACATTGTTATTAAAGGGATATTTAAAAGCGATGACCGAAAAAAGACAGCCTACGGCAATAGCCTGGAACTTGATGAGGTAATGTGTTAGGGCATATAATACGACATTATTAAAAACGCTATAAAAAGATTGCAGGACAATCATAAAAGGCAGGAGAAAAACAATACTCAAAATTACGATCAGAAATACCCGGAATTTTTTTTTTAGGATGAATGGAATGACCAGGTAAAACTGTTCTTCCACTGAAAGTGACCAGAAGTGCGCGGTATCCCACGAGAAATTATATTTGCGGAAGTAGAAGGAAAAATTCATCAGATAAAACGCGGCGCCTAATATGTTGATGTAATTAATATCCAGTTTAAAAATAAAATTCAATACAATTAGCACCAGGATAAACAGGTAGGCAACAGGGAATATTCTTAAAGCGCGCCTGATGTAAAAGTCTTTTAACGAGATATTTCCTGTGGTTACCTTTTCCTTAATACATAAAGTGGTAATTAAAAATCCGCTCAATACAAAAAAAATCAGCACCCCGACCTCGCCATTAAAAATGGTACGATAGTAAAACCTGGAAGTTATATTTAAATGGAACAGCACAACCATTATGATGGCGATCCCCCGTAACCCATCGAGCGAAGGGAGATAGGAGTTTTGCAGTATGGGCGGGATTGCTTTGATCTCGGAGAAAAAACTATTTAAAAATTTGTTATTCATTAACGACGGCGCATTTAGGCGAAATCAAAAATGCTTAAATATTCTTTTGCTATTGCCGCGGTATTAAACCGGGCTTCGGCTTTTAGCCGGCATTTTTTCCTATCGATTGTATTAATTAGCCCTACTGCTCCGGCCATTTCATCGGCATCGTTTACAATAAAGCCGGTATCTGCATCAACCACTTCGGGTACCGAGCCTCGTTTAAAGGCGATTACCGGCGTACCGCAAGCCATAGCTTCAATCATTACAATCCCGAAAGGCTCATCCCATTCAATCGGGAACAACAGCGCCTTTGCCTTTCCGAGGTATTCATTTTTTTTGTGATCGTCAACTGCGCCTATATAAATGATCTGCTCACCATCAAGTAGCGGCTCTAATTCATTTTTATAATAATTGAAGTTGTCCTCGGTATCTGGGATATTGCCCGCGATGATCAAAGTATTATTTGTTTGCTTCGCGACTTGAATAGCAGTATGCGCCCCCTTTATCCGATCAAGCCGCCCTAAAAATATCAACGGCGCATCGGCGCCCGCTTGTTCGGTTAGCTTGTAGGTCGAAAAATTTATAGTATTGTAAACCGTTTTCCAAACACCCGCTACATTTCCGGTCGAGACGCCGTAGTTGCTGCAGGCGGTAAAGATGAGCCGCCGCACAGGCAGCGACGAGATCATCTTGATGCCCCGGGCAGATACTTCCCGTTGATAGCACATCAATTTAGCTACAGGTTTCCCGACAATTGGCAGCAGGTAAATTAAACGGCCAAAATTGTGAACGAGATCAAAGTTGTTATGGTTCTTTTTCAGGAATTTCCATACAAAGTAAATCTCCTTGTAAACGACCCATTTGGTTTTTTTTGCGTCACTACCGCCAAAAGTGATCGTGGTTCCGCTGCAGTACGAACCATTTCCGGCAAGCAGCGTAACTTCGTGCCCCATTTGGTGATATTCCTCGGCCAGCAAGTAAACTACCCGCTCAATGCCGCCGTATAGTACCGGCGGTACCGGGATTCCGGGATTCATAATCAGTAATATTTTCAAGCTATTTCGTTTTCAACTTCGCGGTAGATCTGCAAATACTTTTCTGCGCATACCTCAAGTGTCAGGTTTTCTATAATGTAATCTCTAGGCTTAAATTCATCAAGCCGGGTTAAAAACAGGGCGAGTTGTTTTTTAAAATCATCGGCGCCAGTAAATGTTATTCCGCAGCGTTCGTCCCAATACGGTACCGAACTTACCGACTGGTATTTTACTTTATCGGGGTAATAATAGGGGTCCTGCCAGTAGCCGCCCCTGTCCCAGGCCAATATCGGGGTGCCGGTTGCCAATATTTGCTGGTAAGCAAGCCCTTGGGTTTCATGTTCGCACAAAAATATTACGCTTTTGGTTTCTTTAAGCTTATTAATAAGTTCATCCGGCGTGTAGCTGCCGTATTTTACAAATTGATAGGAAAGGGAATGCTTATCCAATTGTTTACAGATCGGTTCAATTAATTCCTCGTTGTAGCGATCATGTTCCCAGCGTACTTTATCATAGATCAAAAAATCAATTTTAGGTGCCGATTTTAATGCCGGTGACCATAAGTCCGTATCAATGCCCGCCGGCCATGATAGCACTTTATCATAATAATAGGGCTCAAACATTTCCCGCATCCATTCGCCGGGAACCAGGAAGCGTTTCACATTCGGATATTTTTCAAAAAGGTCGGGGCATTCAATTGGGTGCGAATAAATCCCTGCGCCGAAGATCACCCTGCTGGACCATTTTTTATCAAAAAAAACATGCGGCTTGCCAATGATGCAGGCAATTTCTTCAGGGTGTTTCCTGATATAGTTATAATCATTTAACCTGTATGGAACACCTATCTTTTCGAGCCCTTTTACAAGGTTGATAGCCGTAATACCCACCCCACCCGGCCGTTGTTTGCCACGCACTAAATAGCGTACCAATCTGCGGGGATAACGGTCGAATTTTACCCAGCGATCAGGATCGGGTTCTTCATAAAAAAGGTTAATGGGTTTAATTACCGCCATATTTAGCCATGCGCCGTAAGCGCAACATTTTTTCTGTTGTTTTAAAACCTAGTTTCCGGTACATCAAGCCAAGAGGTCCTTTGTCTGGAATTTTAAATTCCGGGTCGAGCTCGTAGATCCATTTTACCAATGCCGAAGCATCGGCTATACGGTCCTTTGCTATCCAATGGGCCAAAGGCCATAATACAGTGCAGGCTGCTTTTTTATATTTTTCATCTAAACGGCCGGCTGTTTCCAACTGGCCCAAGATCCTGCGGAAAATGAGCAGATGCTGCAAGTTAGCGGCTTGCGATTGTAGTCCTGCATATTTTCCCTGCATTTGCTGGGCATGCTGTACCCAATAGCCTGCACACCCCTCGGCAATAGCCAAAACCGGATTTAGTAAGGCGATTTCCAGCAAAAACATCCGGTCTTCGCGCCAAGCAAATTCGGGCCTCCGCGGCGTTTTTTCAATTAACGACCGATGAAAAAGCATGCCTAAAAAATGGCTGCCGTAGGTGTTCCCCAATTGAATTTCTAAAAAATCATCCCAGTTTGTCAATTCAGGGCAAACTGTAATTTTTCCCGACGATTCCTCATAAAGATCAACCCGTGAACATACTAATTGTGCGCCAGCAGCTATTGCTTTTTGATATTGCACATCGATAGCGCACTCACTTAAAAAATCATCGCTATCTAAAAAACGGATGTATTGCCCCTTTGCTACCGAAAAGCCTTTGTTAATGGCATAGGTTTGGCCCTGGTTCTCCTGCCTGATGGCAATTATACCGGTTTGGGCTAGCAGCCACTCCCAGGTACCATCGGTGCTGCCATCATCAACCACTATAATTTCAGTTGCACATTTGGTGTTGCGGCAACTATTTATTGCGCGCGGCAGGCACCATAGCCTATTGTAAGCGGGTATGATTACTGATACGTCTATATTATTTTCTTTTTGCACAACGGGGTGAATTGTCATTCATCAGGCCATCTTAAAATGCTTTTTCAATTTTAAAAATGGTCTTTCGAAATAGGTATATGAGCAATAGGAGACTACAAATAGGGCAGCAACATTAACAAAAGTGTTGCCCGAATATTTAAATGAATCCTTCCATGGCTGGTTGACTGTAAATAATTGCTGCCAGATATATATACTGTACGATAAAATCCCGATCTTATTTAATACCGGGTTTTTCAGGATCGCGGTTAAAAAATTATTTTCACTCAAATTTAATACGATCACAAAGCCTATAAGCAATGCAAACATTATCGCAGAAATGTAAGGTACGTTTATGGGACTGTTTGGAAAATGCACAACAGCTGCGATGACCAGCAGGAAAAAGCTCAGATAATAATTCTTATTAAATCGCTCAACATTTATAATCCCTTTAAACAAGAGAATTGAAAATAAGGAACCTATAATAATGTACAAAGCACCGCGGCTGGTTAGTGCAATAAAAGTCATGGTGATAACATGGATTGTCCGGTTACTATAGAAAATGCCGATATTGTGAAAACCTATGTATTGGATCACCGGGACAAGCACCAGTAATATGATGGTTAGTTTGATATATCTATTCGGCCAGTAAGCCAATAGAAAAGGTGTGAGGATGTAGAATTGCTCTTCGGTAGCCAATGTCCAAAAATGCCCGGTGTACCAATCGTTCATTAATGGAATATTCCTAAAGAATGAAAACGACATCAAAAAGCTTAAAGCGGGAATGTTTAAATTGAAAACCTGGTTTAATATTATCAACACCAACAAATACAAATAAGCAACGGGCATAATCCGAAGAACGCGCCTGATATAAAAATTTCTTAGTGATATCCTTCCGCGGGTCACTTTTTCCTTTAATAATAACGACGTAATTAAAAATCCACTAAGGATAAAAAAGATCTGTACACCAATTGTTCCGTCGACGAACGTTAACCAGCTTTCATTTCTACCAAAGTGCGAGGCAATTACGCTTATGATGGCCACTCCTCTTAAACCATCTAATGAAGGGAAATAAGAACTGGCCAATAACCCCGGAATGGTTTTAATATCGCCAAATAATTTTTGTTTCAGGTCCGATAAATGCATCTTGCTATCTTTTCATTTTAAAGCCGCTCTGATGCTTTAATTTTGCGGTAGCCCATCAGCTTGTGATAAAGCGGCCTGAAAATGTTTTTGAATTGCTCTGCTATTCTAGCCGGATATTCGATTTGCAGCAAACCAACTAATTCAGAAAACCAGTTGAGATTTTTCGAGAGCGCTTTTTTTAACCTGTAAACTTCCCTGATGTATGGATGGTGAGATGTATATGCCCCAAGAAAGTGTACAATAACCGGCGACACTTTTGTAAAGGGGTACCAGTTTTGGTGCAAAGGATGCGGGGCAGGCGGATTAACGAGCCAGCGTTCGCCGCTTATAACGTTGATCATGTAACCTCCCGGGCAAGCCTGCGGATCACTCATCGCCGTACCATCGTCAATAACAGGCGTTTGCTTGTGTAGTTGCATGGCTAATGCCATCAATACCTCATCATTAGGATGGTTTCTTAACCTTACGAAACCAATCTCATCATACCTTTGTTCAAGTTCCCTTGCAGTGGTGTATACTGCTGTCGCGGTTTCCCCTTTTTCAATGTAATACAAGCCGCCGTTAAATTTAGGCAAATGAGGCACGTTAAATTGTTTACATATCGCACCGATATCGCCAAACCATTCCCCATCGGCCATATAGTCGCCCTGTACTGATACCGCATGGCCCTTAAAACGATCGAATAAAAAATCCAGCTTTCCAAACAGCAAACAATCGCTATCAATAAATAATGTTTGTCCCCGGCTAACCAGCTTATCCAAATGCAGCTTTGCCGAAAAACTTATGCCCAATTCGCCGGGTTTTACAGTAACAACCTGTATTTTATCACTGATATCGGCAGGGACTAATTCAGGCTGGTCTGTAACCAATTGAAAGATAATAGCGCTGTCCGGATGCCAATATATAAAAGACCTGGCGAGGTTTACTGCCAGGTCGACATATAGTTTTTTACCTGTCCCGATAGTTAAAATATATTTGTTTGCTACTTCAGCCATAATGCATCGCGCCAGAAAAGGTGCCTCACCGGCCCTATATAATGTCTCGCTGTAACGTCCGGCAACGATCGGGGCTTTATTTCAAACTGGTCTTCTGTTTTAAGCAGGAACTTGTTTTTGTCGAGTGCTATATTACCATTTTCCCGGTTTAAAAATGCAAATATCGTTTGCTCACTAAAGTGGTTCGATTGTTCCGCTGCTATAGTTAAAAGCCTTTCTAAAATTGCTGTACTTTGTACAGTTAGCTTTTTTGCAAGCAATATCCCTGCACAAAAGTAAGGCGAATGATCAAGCGTTTGCAACCCCGCTTTTTCAATCAAACCAGTATCATAAGCAGGCTGAAAATCTTCGGACATTGCCAGCTCAAAATCGCTACGTTCAATATATGGTTTAACCACCGGGTATGGGTCATCGTACCATATCACATCCGTATCGCAATAGATCACCGGCTTGCCGCTATCCAATACCTGCAATATTGCAGCCAGCTTTAAACCCATCGGGTTTTTTTCGGCAAACGACACCAGCGTAGTTTTTTGATTTTGCCGGTGATAGTCGATGCAATCACTGCCGCTTATTACCGTTATGCTCTCATCGGGGAACCAGCTGACCGCTTTTTTGCATTCGCCGGCATCGAACTTCAGGTCGGTAAACAAAAAAACATGCGGTAATTTGGTGAAACATTTATAAATGCTTGTTAAACATACCTGCAGCATATTTAACTGGCTTTGGCCGCATATAATTACGATACTATATTCGCCGGTACTGTCATGCGTTATGCGGGCGGGCTTAAATTTAAACCACGTTAAAATCAGCTTGTAAAAAAAAGGCAGCCGGAAAGCAAGGCTGTTTTTTATTTTATTTGTTCCCATTAAAAAAACGGCTGATGCGGGTATGAAAAAACTTAAGGCTGGTGATTAAAGGATGAATGAAGTTCAGCCTGAACTTTTGATTTAAACTTAAGGGAATTAAATTTCTATTGATGCATAACACCTCCCGGTAATCGTACACCGAAAAGCAGATCACTAAAAAATTATTCTCTTTTAGTTTTTTTATCGCATTGCGCATACCGTTGTTATATTCATCGCTAAAATTTAAAAAGTCGTGAAATTCAACCGGTATTTGCCTTACCTGGCTTAATATCGAAGTCGGCATCGTATTGATCACATCAACTTCTGCGCCTTCTATGTCAATTTTAAGCAAATCAAGGGGAAGCGGTATTTGCTGATCATCCAAAAATTTCTCCAGCGTAATTGCCGGGACGGTTACCGTGCCGGCAAGGCCCCAGTTTGAAGCGATAACCGGTTGTAAACTATTTGCTTCCGGCTCATCCGAAAGGTACAGCTCAGCAAAACCATTTTCTTTGCCAATGGCATAATTAAAAGGATGAATATGTTCACCTGCCGGTAATTGCGTAAACAGGGCGGGCGAAGCTTCAATGGCGTAACATTCGCTATTAAAACCTTCGCGCATCATGCTATAAAAAGTTCCTTTATTTGCTCCGAGATCAATTACCCTCCCCGCTTTATTTAAAGCGTCAACAAGTATGAAGTGGCCCCCCCGGTTATAAATTCCGGCTTTATTAATGTTTTTAGTAAGTGCTGTATTCAGCTTGTTAAAAAGACTCAATTAAAATAGTGACTAATACATGGTGAACTTTAGTGTTTGAACTTTCGCAAGGAAGCCTGGTAGATCCTGAAAGCGAAATCATAAGCCTCGCGCGACGACCAAAGCCGGCGACTTAATGATAACGACGCCAGCCAAAGTTTAAAAAACATTCCGGTTTTATTTTTTAAACTGATCTTTTTTTCGAAGCCAAATCCTGAGACATATTCCTTATCAATTAAGCTGGTGTTTTTATCCAGGGAATTTATCATATGATACTCTCTCGCGGTACTTTCCAATTCGCCGCTGTGATAAACCGTAGCCTTGCCGTTTAAAATATATCTTAACGTTAGCAGGTTGTTGGATTTTGCGTATTCATTTATAAAAGTTTCGAAACCCGTTAGTTTAGTGCCATCGTTTTTTTCAGACAGCATAATGTTTTCAAAGCCTTTTTTTATCGGTGCAGTTTTAAGGAATCCGGGATTTGCTGAAAAGCCATCGGCCGGGATATAATAATTTCCTACGTAAGGTTTATAACTATCATCAAGGTCATTTTTTGATAAAATAACCTGGAGCACGCCGTCGTTATTCAAATTCTGCAGAAAATCATTGACGGGTATTTCGACCGGAAACTCCCAGTCGTCTTCGAGCCAGAAGAAATAAGCTGTATCAATTTGTTTTAAAGCTGCCGTAATGTTGTGTACATAACCTTTGCGGTGGAACGATTGCACAATAATATCCGGGTTGATAATACCAATCACAGCCTGTGAAATTTGCCCGTCAATTGCCAATATGGTTTTCGCGAACGAATAGTCACAAGCTTTTTTAAAGGACTCGGACGTTTTTTGAAGCAGGTGCTCCCGTCCCTCGCAGGTAAAAACAACAAGGGTTACAGCATTATTAATTGACATAATTGAGGGAGCGGTGTACTGCTAAAATATTTTGATACCTGAATATTTCGAGCGAAGAGGTATAATCGCCCATTGGGTATAATTTGTTTTGAGGCATTATCCGGTAAAAGTCGTAAGCATTTAATACCTGGTAAAAATCGTACATAAACGATTTTGAAAAAATATTAAATTCATTAAACTCAAACTGAACGACATCTATTTTATTCTCATTTATAAGGTTGAATGCTCCCTTTAATACTTCCAACTCATGACCTTCCACATCAATTTTGAGAAAGTCGATTTTATTGATTTTATCAACGCAAAAATCATCCAGCGTAGTTACGGTGCTTTCAACTACCTGGTTCACGTCACCGGCAAATAGAAAAACCTTGTCAAGAGTTTCCCGATATAGGGTTGCCATAGAGCCATCTTTATTGTTATCACCTATATATAACTTTATATTCCCTTTTTGGCTGCCTAAAGCTGTTAAAACGTTTATTGTTTTTAAGTTTCCTGTGTTTTGTACCAATCTTTCGTAATTGGCCGGTACGGGTTCAAAGCAGTATATTTGGGCGGATTTAAATCGATTCGCAAGCATCTTTGCGTATTCTCCAATATTAGCCCCCACGTCAAAAATTACTTTCGGTTCTTTTTTTAATACCTTTGAAAGTATATTTTCAACTACGTTTTCTTCGCCGGATAAATAAGTATTGTGGCCAACTCCTATTTGTACATGTGCATGTTCTAATAGATCTGTTTTGAAATATTTTAAAATTTTGATCAATAGGCGCTCAAAATATGATGTCATTTTAAATGTTTTGACGCACGTTTTCTCTTCGTTCGCAGGTAAAAATCACCAAACTTGTTTGTAAATGAGTTATGCTTTCTGCGCCCATAGGTTTTGTTCGGGTATCTCTTTTTGCCCCGCGAAGTTGTTCCCGTTAATGTCTTTAATGGCATACCCATTGTTTTTTAGCAAATTCATCAACGCGGGTGTTTGTTCAAAAACATCGGGGATATATTCAAAAATAATATTTAACGGGTGGATGTTTTGTTCAAACAAGCTATTTAACACGTCAAATTCATGGCCCTCCACATCTATTTTAACCAAGTCGATCGACTTCAGATCATATTTTTTTAATAGACTAATGATACTAAATGATGCCGCCAGGTAATTATTAAACGCCGAATTTTCGTCATTCTCACTTATCTGCGTATTGCCCATGTTCCAGTAGGCAGGTATGTTTATATTTAAAATACCCGGGCTCGCAGAAACGGCGCCTAAAACCGGCCTTACGTTTGCAAACTTGTTGATCTGGATATTATTCAGCAGGTAAGTAAATGTTTTGGGGTTCACCTCTATCGCGAAAATCTTTTTTGACCGTTCGGTATCAAGTTGTGCGCACTCCAGCGCAAATTGGCCGATGTGCGATCCAATATCAAATATAACGCTGGCACTGGCAGCAAGATCTTTAAACAGTTGAATGCTTTTACCTTCGTAATTATTGAAAAAGTAAATTTGCGATTGCACCCAATCGTTAATATCAAGCACTAATTTAAGACCCGAAGGGGTGGTAAATTTCAACAGGTTTAAGCCCCAGAACTTCCGGAGCGAATGGAACAGTCGCAGTCTCATGGGAAACTCCCTACAGTGCCCCAGCTTATTTAAAAAACTATGTTTCCAATTGGCTCCGGTAACGTTTATTATATTTTCCTCTGATCTCATTTTGAAAGATTACCTTTTAAATATTGGAGGTAAGCAATACTTTTCCAACCAAAAATTTTTGACAGGAATAATTTTATCCCATTGCTATATGCCCGGATCCGAAGACCGGGCGCGAGCTTTTTGGCTTTCATTTCGGCTTCCCTGGCCAGTTTTTTAAACTCAGGATAAAAGTCAAAAGCATTTTCCCAATACAAGCGACTTAAAGCTAATTTTGCTTTATCGCTATCAGACTTTCCTAAAAGATGTTTTGTTTTTAAATCGGTAACGGTCAATATGCTCTGGCAGGCTTCAGCAGTTTTTTTGGCGCTCAGGTTTTGTTTCGTTTTAAATTTGCGGTAATAATTTATGCCATCACCTGCATAAAAAACACCCTTACTTTCTGCTATTACGCGGCAAAAAAACTCGCCGTCGTCGTCAACACTAATCGTTTCATTCCATAAGCCAGCTTTATCAATTACTGTGCGTGGCGTTAACCAGGCATTTGGCTGGATCATCCCACCATAATTTTCACCTATCAGATCGCCGCCGTAAAGCTTGATCAAAAAATCAACGGGTTCGTTACAGCCGTTACTATACCACTCCTTTACCGGTTTATTTTGGTAAGGATCGGTACCGTCATCAAAATAAACCGTGTCACATATCGCGATACAATCCGCATGTTGATTTAACGTTTCAACCTGCGCCTCAATTTTATTTGTGCTCAACAAGTCATCCGCATCCAAAAACTGGATGTACTTCCCCGTAGCTTGTTTTAATCCGTAGTTCCTGGCGGCGCTTGCACCTTTATTGGTTTGCCGGTACAATTTAACTTTATCACTTTCAAAAGTTTTGGATAAGGCCGCGCTTTCGTCAGTTGAACCATCGTCTACAATAATAACTTCGATGTTTGGCCAGGTTTGCGTGAGCACCGAGTTTAGGCATTGCACAATATGCGCTTCGGCATTAAATAATGGAATGATGACGGATACCAACGCTTTTTCTTCGCTCATTAGCCAAAAATTTCTACCCAGCGGTCAACTGCAGATGTATGGGCAGGCACCTGGTTATTGTTAAACCACGGTTCCAATAGCATTTCCCGGTAAAGGCTTTCACTTTCATCTATCTCCACTATCCGGTCGACCAGTTTTTTATAATCAAGCCCCTTGTACTCCAGTTTCATTTTAAAATGCCGCCCGATTGTCTTTACCTTCCGGGTGATGCGCTGACCAATATTTTTATAGTATTGAGGCCGCAGATCAATAAAATCCATTTGCGAATATTTCTCAAGGGATTTAACCAAACTACCATAACTGGGGTCGAGTATATCAAAAGCGTTAATAAAACTTTTGGGGTTGAAGACCTCGTTGATATAAGGATCGCCGCAATAAACCGGCAGACTCCACTCCTGCATGGCATCGTACAATTTTTCGGTTTGATAGCCAGGATATGAATAGTTTTCAAACGCAACGGTAAATTTATAGGGTTGCAAAAACTGCTTTTTACGTTCCCATACATCGCCACTGTACAGGCTGTCAATAGATGGCATATTGTTCATGGATTTACCTGGCGCATCTACCTTTTTATATTTTGATAAGGCCTTAAAAAACTCCTCGCGGTAGGGCACCTTATGGCTGTATAAAAAATTGCAGAATTTAGTTTTTGAGTTTATTATTTCATCGATATTAATTTCATCAGGTTTAATCAGCGACGCGGGATCAAGATTATGCCATTGGATCTTTTTATACCGGGGATGGTTAACGTCTTCTTCGCGGGGCACGCCAAAAGCCCATTCACATAGCGACATATCTGGCTTAAAGTTTTCACAGTAATAGCCTATGCGGGTATACTGGTCACTTTTTTCGGGCAGATCGATTCCATAAGGACCAAAAATAACGTAGTCGGGTTCGTTACTATCAATAAACTCGTAGCGGTCGGCCACATAGCTTAATATTTCTTTCACGGCAAATTCAAATAACAGTCCGTTTTGAAACTTTATTTTAACCTGCTTTTTCTTTGGCCCGCTCAATCCTTTTAGTTAAAATGGTTCAATAACAGATAGTGTGGACATTCGAATGCCTTCATTAGCTTTTTCAATTTCAAGTGTTCCACTTTTGCACACGGAACAGGTGGAACATTGTGAAACATGCTGATAATCAATAGTTTGCGTTTTTACGAAATACTAAGTGCCTGATATACAACGATGCCATTTTCGCGCTTTTTAGCAATAGCCTTGTAATTTACTGAATATCAGTTGTTTTGTAAATCAGGTTTTTTGTGTATAGCCGTTAAAATGCTATATTTTGTAATAAATCGCTGTAGCTTATCCAAATCCAATTGAATATTATGCTCAATGCTATCAATGCCGGCGTTCGCACCTACTATATCGCTTTCGCCAACCAGGTAATAATATTTTAAGAACACCTCGTTGCAAATTGTCCAGTAGCAGGGATTGATCCAGACCGGCGCAAAAAACTCGATAACTTTTGTTCCGGGCTTGCAAAAAACAACATTGGTAAACGCCGCGCCGTGCGGGCCGATCACGATATCGGCATTATTAAAAATAGCGGCCTGCTCGGCAATAGTATAGTTTTCGCACAGTACTGCTTCAAAGCCAAGGCTTTCGAGGTAATTTTCTATCTCCGTACCATTGACAATCTCTCGCTTCCCTTTTCTTTTTAAATAGATCTTTTTACCGAATTTACTTCCGGCATGCTTGTTTAAAAAAGTATTGATCAAAAAACGGCATGCATCCTCCGAAACCGTATTGAGCTTTGAAGGGAACGATGGAATGATAAGATGTTCGGCCTTTATATGAAAATTCCATGGATCGACGGACACTACTATTTTTTGCAGGTCGATCCCTACAGCGGCCAAGCCCTCGTTTTGAAAAGCCACATCGCGGTAATACAATATATAATGATCAACAGCCGTCGGCGAATTACAATCATCGATCAGTTTTATCCTTGGCAATACATCAAACATCCAATGGTAATACATATCAGCGCCTGATGCAGCTATTACTGCGGTTGTGCCTTTAATAAGATTCGGTTTTATTAATTTGAACTGCTTAAATATGGTGTGATCAGGCTTATCAAATTCTTTTGATACATCCCGGAATAAATAATTATTAGAAGTGATCACCGCCCCCTGGTTACCCCAAACCCGCCAGCCCTCAGCTTTAATTACAAATACGGGCGATGGCGTATCTTCAAGCAGTGGTTCAAAATTTTTTAAATACCCCGTGTCCGGCGTTTCGGGCAGGGTTCTTTTTATGGGCTCAAATTCTTTATAAAAAAGAATTTCTGCACCAGTCCCCAATTGTTTAAGCCCAATTTCGCCGGCAGGTACCAGTGCAAAGGACCTGTAAAGTTTGAACGGCCTGAGCATCCTGAGTAGTTGTTTTTTAATAAACGACCTGAGTGTTGTATAGCTCATGGCATTAAAAAGAAATAAGCGCGTTTTAACTTTTGCATCAAACGGTTACCCGTATACTTTGCTTTCATCATTTCCAGCAATTCGCCAAACCGGTCGTACTGGTGTATAATCGGATAAGGCTTATCTTCGGTATTTACGACTTCGTTTTTACTATTTAATTTGTAGGGCTGGTAGGCGCCCATGTTATATACAAATGGTTGTTCACTTTTGTAAACTACCATTCCCGCCGGTTTTACAGTATAAACATAGCTGTTGTGGATCCCCTGGTCCAGGCCCCATGGCAATTCGGTGCGAAACTCCAATTTGCTTTTTATGTACTTCACGTAATCAATTACGCTGTTCACGCTTCCGATGGTTACCCCCGCACAACTCACGGTATCGTTGATGAATTTTGATGCGGTACCCTCGTCGGTTGCATCCGTGAGCCATTTATAGTTAAGTTCGGAGTAGCTGAATGTTTGCACCGGATCTTCTAAAAAAAAGCAGATACCATCATTAAAAGAACTGCAAAATGGCTCCTGCTGAAATACAACATCCCTTATGTCGGTTAGCATTACGTTTTGATAATCCTTACCATTTTCGAGCAGGTAATGCAGGTAAAATATAAAGCGGTAATTGTTAATGGTTACGGTAGGGATAATTTTTTCAAAGTCGGCAACGTAGCTTTGAATAAACGGGTATTGCGAGTTGTACTCAATTAATATAGCGCTTTGTTTTGTTAATATACTTTTTGTGGTTTTCGAAACCTTATCCGAAACGAATATAACCAGGTCGGCTGTGCAACCCGTTTTTTTCAACGATTTAACAAACGGTTCAACAAACGGATAATCATATCCGTGCATTACAGTAAGGATCAGGTTTTTCTTAGGCACTAATGGTTTTAAATAAGGTAGCCGTTTGATCTGCAATTATATTCCAGTCGAAACATTTTACCGCTTTGTTGCGGGCGTTAAGCGCCATTTCATTTCGTTTGCCTTCGTTGGCACTTAACATCAGCAGTGCGTCGCAAAGATCATCAGGGTTATTTTTGCGCCCGAGTATAGACATGGAATCATCCACATATGTTTTTATGGCTTCCAAATCGGTTGATACTATGGGCAGGCCGCAGGCCATGGCTTCTAAAATCGCGTTATTTGCGGTGCAATCTTCCAGCGGCAGCAGCAAACAGTCGGCCTGGCGGTACAGGTTTAACAATTCATGTTCTGATAAAGCCGAATGCCAGTAAACGTTTGGCAAATCCATAATTTCGATGAGAAAAGGTTGCCATACATTTTTCTTCTCCAGGTAAACGATGTCGAAAATAAATTTTCCGGGTAAAGCCGAAAGCTTTTTTACCACCGCCGCCAGGGTGGCCATATCCCTTAAGTAACGACCGGCAAAAATTACTTTAAATGGTTTATCTTCTGTCCTTTTTGAAGCGTTTAGCGGCTTGTAAAAATCGATATCGATACCGTGCGGGATGCAAACTGCCTTGCCGGGAATGCGGGAATTGAAATATGCAGCATCATGGGCCGAAAGCACGATCACTGAGTTTGCATTTTCATACTTCTTAAAAAGTTTTTCGTGCCCCTGCCACCACGAAACAGGCTGGTGATTGGTTACTACAATTGATGTTTTAACCCCTTTTTTAAAAACACCACCGAGGCCAAAATAAGGCTCGCCGTAGGTATAATGAATAATGTCGTATTGTTTGGTTATCGTTCTGGTGAGCAGCTTTGATTCAGCAGCAAATGATTGAGCATTATAGAAACCCGATACACTCGTAAACTTAGAAGCCGTTGCCAGCGCTCGCCCAATCCCGCGGGGATAAACTTTTTTAAAATTGCCGAATACTGAATCGATCACCAGCCCGGCGGGAAAATGATGATACAGCGCATCGTAACCGCTTACGGTGCTCATGTGATCAAATTTTTCGCGCAAGGCTAAAACCTTTACCAATTTATATAAATAATATCCCGGTCAAAATATGAACGGTTCATTTTTGAGCGACGATCACGATCTCGTGCGAAATATGGAAAGGCTTTATCAAACGATGATATATCCGTTTACGCAAGCGAATATCTTTAAGCATCAACAAGCTTTTTTCAAGCAGTAAAAACAGTTTGACTTGAAATGAAGGCAGCATTTTTACATTGGATTTCAGGTTTACCGGTAGATCTATTTTACTAAACCCGGCGGCTTTTAATAGTTGGAATACCTCGGCGTACTTATACTCTTTCAGGTGCATTCCCTCGGCTTCAAGGGTGCCGAACACAAGTGAAACATCGCCCGGCCCGGTATAATAATGCGGGGTATAAAAAACATACAGCCCGCCAGGTTTTAATATCTGGTAAACATTTTTAAAATGTGAATTGATATCGTCCGGGTGAAGATGTTCGATAACCTGGTCGGATATGACCAGGTCATAATGTTCTTTTGGCTCATAATCCACCAGGTTTACTCCGTCCGTATTATGCCATTCCAAATTAGTATGAGGTTTTTTATCGGGCCTGCCTTCAGCTAATTCTGTGCCGGTGCATATAGCGCCCCGATCCGCCAGGAAGGTGATCAGCCCACCGTTGCCCGAACCTATTTCGTAGATCAGTTTCCCTTTTATATCATTTAAAAGCGAAAGCCATCGTTCGGTATAAATTTGTGAGGAAAGCGCATGGTTAATATTGCTGCCCGATTTTGCAAGCCATGGCAACTCGATATACAAGGTATTATAAGCCTTGTAAAACTCCGCTTTTCTGTTTTCGGGTGTCGAAGCCAGCAATTGTTTGGTCAGGGCTTTTTCTAACGTCCAGTGCTTTAATACCATCTCTATGGTGATGGTTTCCCTTTCCAGGTTGTAATTATTCGCATACCGGCTAACCAAATTTTCGGGGCTAATGTTATTAAAGTTATCCTCCAAACAATAATTTGCTATAGTAAGTGAATTTGTTCTTTTTGAAGATCAAAGCAAGCCTTTTGGCAAGGCCATACTTTTCAATTATCCCCAGTTTACCGTAAACGTATTTTAAATTCTCAAAAAACCATGCTTCAAGCATGTTCAAGGGCGTTGCTTTAAATTTACTTATCACCCACCGGCAGTACTTCAATAAAGCTTCGACCTTTTGCTGCTGCAGTCCCTTTGATGAACTTATATTGATGTTGCTCGATCGCCAGTAAACCTTTTCTTCGGATATGGTATAGATGGACTTGTCGGCCGCAAATTCAATCCACGAGGCATCGTCAGAACAAAACGCCAGGGGAAAATTCACAAAACCGCCATTTTGCTCAAATACATCTTTACGGAATATATATTCAACAGCAGCACTGAGCGATTTCGACTGTAAGCGCCGTTGCAAAAATTCATAACCGGTTTCGGTTACCGGGTGAGGGTCTTTAACGCAAATTACCCGGCCGTCGGCATCAATCATTTCTATATTAAAGCGGTAAACGTTGTGCCAGCTTTTTGTTTTGTCCAGGGCATCAAAAAATCCCTGCACGCATCCGGGCGCCAGGATATCATCATCGGAAAAAAGCCAGATCCATTCTTCGCTTGCTAGGTCAACGCTGCGGTTCCACTGTTTTACCAGGTCATGCCCGCCCAAATTATTTGCAAACCTGTGGTGTTGGATATTTATTTTACCGGCGTATTTGTCGGTTATTGATTTAATATCTTCCTTGCTTCCGTCATCGCCAACGTATACTTTGAAATTCTTGTTGGTTTGTGCGGCTATAGAAGCGAGCGCAGCATCAAAGTATTTTGTTTTATAAGCAGGTATAACTATTGCCAGGCTGTTATTCATGCGAAGCAAGAGTCAAGAACCAAGAGCCAAGAATCAAGAAAAAAAGTATATAGATCTTCATTTATGATAATGCGCTTAAATATTGGGTTATAATATTTTCTTGCTGGCGGATCAAGCTATTTTCTTGACTCTTGGTTCTTGACTCTTGATTCTTAGTATCCATTATTTGTTATAGCACAAATGAAGGTGCACCGGCGATAATTTTAAAAAAAAACCGGGCACTACGGTCATCAAGTGCATTTCTTAAGGAAGCCTTGATCATCCGCAGCCTGTTTAGTCTGCTGATCCCTTTTTTTTGATGTTTTGCCCGTTCCCAATTTACTACATGGTCAAACAGATCATCTTTATGATGCGAACTTAAACCACCGGCAGCAAAATTGGCTACAATTTTATTTACATATACGCTGTGGATCTGTGGGTCACGAAGCCATTTCAAGTTGTGGTCCCAATCCGCATGCGCTTTATACCGCGTATCAAACAGGCCGGTTAACTTAAAAATGCGCTTCTTAAAAAATATCGCCTGGTGACAGATATTTTTACTGAAGATCTTTTCAACCGTAAACTCACCATCATAAACCCCGCCCAGCATTTCGCTGTAAACGTCGCCATAAATCACGTCATAATTTAAGCTTGGCCCCGACAAAATGGTTTCAAATACATCATCTGAATACAGGCTGTCATCACTCCCCATAAAGTATAACCATTCGCTTTTGGCAAGTTTAATGCCCTTGTTCATGGCATCATAAACGCCGTTGTCTTTTTCCGAAACGTAGCGGATGTTTTGATGTATACTGGCATATTGCTCCACTATCGCTACCGTATCATCACCTGATAAACCGTCAACTACCAGTACCTCAAAATCCTCAAAAGTTTGGTTTACTAAGCTGTCGAGGCAAACGGGAAGCGTTTTAGCTGAATTGTAAGTGGGAATGATCACAGATAACGATGCGGGCTGCATTGCTTTATTTTCTTAATTCAAATTTTTGCGTTTCGCCGTTAAAATACAGTTTATGATTTTCAACGTAAGTGATGTCCGGCTCTTTTTTGCTCAAAAACCACCCTTTGATTTTGTGAAGAAAATCTTCGGATTTGTTTAAAAGGCGCATAGCTTTTATTTGTTTTTCTTCTTCTTCAGTTAAGGGGTATCGTTTCAGGACACTTAAGGTTTCTTCTAAATAAGCCGGGTAGTTTTCCACCGATGCCTGCCCGGCGCGGCTTAACCTGAAAGCTCCGGTAAAGGCATCGATATTATACAATTTGGCATGCTGAAAAAATCTGATCCACAATTCAAAATCACCTGCGTATTTATAGTCGGTGGAGATATGTGCCCCCGCCTGATCCCAAAGCGACCGGCGCCAATAAGTTGATTCCTGCTGGATATATTTATGGTTGCCGATATGTTCCTTTTTGTAAAAGAAAAGTTTATCTACGTCATCCGCAGCCAATACAACAACAACCCTATCATCCTCATCAACAACATTCGGGGTACCCTGCAGCCATTGGATCTCCTCGTGATCACCAAAAACCTGGCCCACGGTAAATAATGACTTTGTATGAAGCAAGTCGTCCGAGTTGATCCAGCCCATAATATCCCCGGTACTTTTTTCAAATCCTTTTTTTAGCGCGTAGTACATGCCCCCATCGGGTTCACTAACCCACCAGGCCAATTTATCGGCGTATTTTTTTATAATATCGACTGAACCATCGGTGCTTCCACCATCAATGATAATGTATTCCAGGTTGGGATAGCCCTGGGAAAGCACCGAAAGTATGGTCCGCTCCAGGTAATGGCAGTCATTGTATGAAGGTGTGATGATTGAAATTTTAGGCAGACCGCTGCTCATTAGATCCGTTTGGGCCGGTATTTAGTTATAGCCAGGGTTGTTAAACAGCGCGTTATCTTTCCTGATGAAAAATGCATCGCACTGCCAAAATACGCCGTCTTTCGGGCGGTTCATTATGTCAACTATATCGGATAGCCGAAAACCTAAATTATCCATGTACCTGCACATTTCCCAAAAAAGCAATGAGTTTTCGGCTATCTGAAAACCATAACATTCAATGATAAATGCTGATGCATTTTTGATAACTTCTTCGCAGCCTTCAAGTATGGGGATTTCGTATCCATGTGTATCCAGCTTTACCAGGTAAGGGCCCGGCAGTTGATATTTTTTAATTTCAGTATCAACAGTTGTTTGTTGAACTTCCCGTACGTCGGATCCGCTATCGCTATTAGCCGCGACACCGCTACCATCAAGATCGGCTGTGACATGGAATTTTGTTTTGCTGACTGTTTTACCGGCCGCGTATGGCACAACAAAAATATTGGTGTTAAGTTCTGCCAGTTTGTTAAGCTCATCGGTACGTTCTTCCAAAGGCTCAAGTAACACATATGCGCAATCCGGCCATAGCTTTTTGGCAAGTAACGTCCAGCTGCCGGCAGCAGCTCCGATATCGATTATGGTGTTTATGGAAATGTCTAGCTGTTTCAGCCGCGCAAGGCCATTAAACATCTGGTCGTTTACCCAGCTGGGAGTACTCACGGCTGCCGGGTTTGCTTTTACAAGTTTAACCCCGAATACCTTTAAAAAAGAATTGATCAGCTTTTTAATATGGTTTGATTTTAAGCTAAAGATTGAAAAGGCGTATTAATCCCTCTTCTCCGCCGGTATCAGTAAATAATTTTCGACGAATTTTTTACGGTTTAACAATGTAAGCTCTACCTGGCTGGTGATTCTGATTATCTCGGGCAAATAATATATTTCATACCCAATTTTGTCAACAAACTTCATCAGATCGTCGTTGATCAATTCAAACGCCTTGATATTGGTTTGATTCCATTCCATTAATATTACCGGCCGGCATGCATTGATGCACCCCACACCACCTTTCAATGCCAACAGGTCGGCGCCTTCAATATCAATTTTTATAAAAGAAACAGTGGGGTTGGAAAGCCCGGCCCAAATGATATCAATAGTTGTGCAGTCTATTTTTATGGTGTTTACGATCGCTGTTCTTTCCGTATTCTTCAACCCGTCTAAAGCGCCGTTTGCGGTTTGCGAAAGGTGAAACTCGACAACACCCGGCTCATCGGCAACAGCTTTGTCAATGATCGTCCAGCGGTCCCTCAAAAGGCTGGCAGCATGCGTTTTATTTAAATAACCCAATGAGTTAGGGGATGCCTCAACGGACACCACGTTTATATCTTTATTATCCCACAGTAGTGGTATTGCCATTAGTCCAATATTTGCGCCTACGTCAAATATTGTTGTTGCCGGTTTTAAAAACTGCTGGATCAATCTTAAATTTTCGCGCTCATAGATCCCGCCATCACTCATTGCCCTGTTAAATATGATACTATCCTTCGGAAAAAAGACCTGCTGACCATAGTAAGTAAACACGCCTTTTTTATTCCGGCGCGGATCCCTGATATGTTTTTTGATTAAATTTTTAAAGTAGGATTTCACTTTTTGAAGCGCTAAATTTTATGTTGATCTTTCCTCTTACCATTGCATCATATTCAATATGAAATGCGTCATGGTCGCTTTGCTGTGGTTCCACGATGAATTGCAACACATCCTGGAAATCATTCTCCGACATGTCATCTTTTAAATACAAACCAACGGTATATTCTCCTTCAATAAGCGGGCACGAGGGCACGTTTATTTCAAATTTTATGGCACTATTGGCCTTAACAAAAATATTAGTTCCTAAATGCTTTCGCAGGTCTAATATCGCTATTCTTTCTTCAGCAGTATTAAATATCACCGGGATAATGCTCGAAATACGCCTGTCCGTATTGCTTTTTAGTGTTAACGAAACATTGAGATTGCCCAGGCTGGGAATATAAGATTGCCCGGTGCCAATTTCGACCAAAGAATAATTATCATCTAAAATAGTTTGGGCGCTAAATTCAGGTTTTTGAATTTTCATATAAGCGTCGATGCTTTTAGTGATCTCGCCCTTTGAGAAAATGCTGCCGTTATTTAAAATAATGCAATTATTACAAAGCTTTTGAATACTTGCCATATTATGGCTCACAAATAAAACGGTCCTGCCTTCGCCTTTGCTAACATCGCCCATTTTACCCAGGCATTTTTTCTGAAACTCCGCATCGCCAACGGCAAGCACTTCATCAACTATCAGGATCTCCGATTCCAGGTGTGCCGCTACAGCGAAAGCCAGCCTTACGTACATGCCCGATGAATACCTTTTTACCGGGGTATCGATATACCTTTCGACGCCTGAGAAATCAACTATTTCGTCAAACCGCTTTTTAATTTCGTGTTTGCGCATTCCCAATATTGCGCCGTTCAGATATATGTTTTCACGCCCTGTTAGTTCGGGGTGAAATCCAGTCCCTACCTCGAGCAGGCTCGCAACGCGGCCTTTAATTTTTAACGTACCTGTGGTGGGCGAAGTAACCCTGCTTAAAATTTTTAATAGTGTACTTTTACCCGCGCCGTTCCGGCCGATAATACCTACCGCGTCTCCTTGTTCAATATCAAAATTCAAATCTCTTAAGCTCCATACCACATCGCTTTTACCTTTAACACTCCGATCATTTACTTCGCCGATCTTTAAAAAAGGATCTTCTTTACCGCGTAGCCTCGCCCAAAAACGTTCCAGGTCGCGCGATACCGTTCCGGTACCAAAATCGCCCAATTGGTACGCTTTTGAAAGATTTTCAACTTTTATAACTTTACTCATTATACGGTATCAACAAACGATTTTTCGACCCGGTTAAATATCACGATGCCCGCAAACAATATGAGTATGGTGATGAAAATACAATAGAGAAACATCTCCCAGCTAAAGGTGCCCTTACCCAAAAAACCATACCTGAATGTTTCAATAATACTGGTAACCGGGTTTAATTTAATGATCCAGCTGTACTTTGGAAATTTACTTTCGGCAACTGAAAGTGGGTAGATCACCGTAGTTGCGTACATCAGCAAAGGCACGCCAAAGCCGACTACAAAGGCCATATCACGATATTTGGTGGTGACAGATGAAATGATCATCCCCAGGCCCAATCCCTGCGCCGCAATTAACAGGATGAGCACCGGGAACAACAGGGCGAAGGCGTTAATTGAAATAGTGCCACTTTTTGCGCTGTAAAATATCAGCAGTAAAATAAATAAAATTGCCTGTACCGCAAACCTCACCAGGCTTGATGCCACAATACTTAAAGGCATAATCAGGCGTGGAAAATATACTTTGCCCATTAGTGCGCCATTATCTTTAAATACTGTTGATGTTTTGGTAAGGCAATCCGAAAAATAGTTCCATAAAATAGTACCGGCTAAATAGAACAATGGCTTGGGCACGCCATCGGTTGATATGCCTGCCAGGTTGCCGAATATTAAGGAATAAAATATAATGGTAATTACCGGTTGTATAAAAAACCAGATGGGGCCTAATATAGTTTGCTTGTAAAATGCTACAAAATCGCGCCGTACCAGCAATACCAGCAGGTCGCGGTATTGCCACACTTCGTTGAGTTTAAGGTCGAGTAGCTTGTTATCAGGGGTAATTTCAATATCCCAGCTTTCTTCTATCAGATCATTCATTTTTTATGAGTTTCTCCAATGTGATCATATAATCTTTTTCGTTGAAATGCTGCAGGCATTGCCCCTGCAGAAATTTTCTTTTTGCCTGGGTTACCGTGGTTTCTAAATAATGAGTAATAGCACTTTCCAATTCGGCAAGATTATCCGGGTTAATTGCAGTGCCTAACTCACCATTGGATATGGCATCAACGCTCCCGTCAACGTTCCCGCAAATAACAGGTAACCCGCAAGCCAGCGCTTCAATAAACACAATCCCAAACCCCTCCTTTTTACTTGGCAAAACAAAAAGGTCGGCCAGTAAAAAATGTGCCGTAAGCTCGCTTTCATCAATAAAGCCGGTAAGTATCACCTGCTGCTCAACCTTGTTCTCAGCTATTAAATTCTGTATCCTTATCTTTTCCGCAGGGTCGTATTGTCCCGAAAGGATGTATTTAATATCAGGAAATTTAAGTTTTAAATGGCTTATCGCTTTTATAACCTGATCGTGGCCCTTATATTGCTCGGTTGACGCCAAACGGGTCAACGTAAATATTACCGGGGTACCATCGGCTATTCCATACCGCTTTAACAGGTGATCGGGTTTTATAAATTTTGTCGGCAACTTCATAAACGGATCAACCGCGTTGTTTAAAACCACGCACTTGGCCGGTTCCGTGCGATGCCTGTTTATCATTTGCTGCTTGGTAAAATTGCTTACACAGATCACCTTGTCGCAACGTTTTAAAAGTTTATTTTTTAATGGAGATAGTGGCCGCCATACCTCAATACCGTGGGCAATAAGCCAAACTTTGCATTTAGGATTTAACGCCTTGATCAGCAAGCCAACTATAGCGAGGTTAATATGACTTAAAATAATTACATCAGGCTTTTTCGCCAGGGCTATGGTTTTCAGAATGAACTTTAACCGGCTCAGTCCAAAGCCCCTGAAATTCTCGGGCGGTAAGTATTGCGACATCAGATCCTTGTCCGAATCGTAAACGGACCATAAGCTAAAATCCCAATTGTTTACTTTAGACATACACAGCAGGGAATGTGCCAGCGTGCGGGTCATTTTTTGGATGCCGCCTGTAGTGCTAAATGTTTGTAAAGTAAATAAAACTACTTTTTTACACATGTAATTGGATTTGGTAAAGGGCAAAAACCTTTGACCAATGCATTTGGCCGCTCTTAAATTTCAAAACAGCATCCTGAGCAAACTTACCCCTATAAAGTTTCTCGTTGCTGATCTCGTTATGCTGGCCCATCCATTCCTGGAAGGGAAACGTAAAGCCCATTTTGGGTCTGTTCCAGGTTGGTTCGGGCAAAATTTCATCAAAACTGTCAACCAACATTTTTTTGGGTTGATTTTTATTGAACCTTATTTCAGGCGCAATAGTTTGCGCTAATTGCTGAAAGTCCTCATCCAAAAATGGCACCCTAACCTCCAGGCCATGGCTCATGCTCATCACATCCGTATCCCGTAGCAATTGGTTTTGCATGTACAGGTTGGTTTCAAACCAGGCAGCATGCTCTTCGTTATATGCACCAAGGTCAATATTGCTTTCACTAAATAAAATATCACCCACCTGTTTCACATCCATATTCAGTATTCCGGCAATATCCGCAGGCACAAATAAGCCACGCAATAACAGGTAGTCGGCTAAATAATGGTCGTGTTGCAAAAAGGATACTTTTCGGTACCTGTCAGTTTGGAAATAATTTGCGGCCCCAAATATTCCCGCTGGCAATTTCCGCAAATATTGCAGGTATTTTATCCGGTTAAACGAAGGGTATCCGCCAAAAAGCTCATCTGCGCCAACGCCGGAAAGAACGGCCTTTAGCCCATCTTCGTGTGCGTATTTACTAATGAACCAGGTGTTTATACCATCAGTAGTTGGCATATCCATGTCGGAGATGATCCGTGGAAAAAACTCTTCAAAATCCTGCTGCTGAACTAAATGCGCGTATTTTTCGCCGCTGATCTGGTTTAAAACAATATTTTGATAGGCGCGCTCATCATAGTTCTTTTCGTTAAAATAGATCGAAATTGTTTTAAGCTGCTGCTCCTTTTGTTCGTTCGCCAATAAAGATACCAGGCTTGAATCGACCCCGCCGCTTAAAAATACACCGATGGGGGCATCGGCTATCAACTGCCTGTTTACGGCGATTTTTAAACCGTGTTGAACTTGCTCTTTTGCCGATGCAGCGTTGGTGATGTAATTGATATCCGGCGCTTTATAAAATGGCGCGATGTGGAAGGTGCTGTTGTGATGGTCCCAGGATAAATAATGGCCTTTTTTAAGGCTGAAAACATTTTTTAGCGTTGTATACGGTTCGGGGATGTGGCCGAAAGCTAAAAACCTAACCGGCCAGTTTTGATCAGCCTCATTATTGATGCCAGCTACCTTAAATGCCCTTACTTCTGATGCAAAACTCAGTTCGCCGTTTTCAGCATAATAGTACAAAGGTTTTACCCCGGTTGAGTCGCGAACAAGGAGTGTAATTGCTTTTTCAACATCATAAAGTGCAAAAGCAAACATCCCCCGCAGTTTTGAGAAGGAGGCAATCCCCCACTGCAAATACGCGTTTATTATAACTTCGGTATCCGTATTGGAGTGGAACTTTACGCCTGCTTTTAAAAGCTGCTCTTTTATTTCGGGATAATTATAAATTTCACCGTTAAAAGTTATCCATACCCTTTGTTGTACATCAGCCATGGGTTGATGCCCATGTTTGCTAAGGTCAATAATTGAAAGCCTCCGATGTCCAAATACAAGGTTTACTTTTTCGTCCGAAAAAATGCCTTCATCGTCAGGCCCTCCATGTTTCAAGGAATCGCACATTACCCCAACCTTTTTAATAAGGTCAGCCAGGTTTGCCCGTTTTGCTACTATTCCTGCAATTCTACACATACATTAGATATATTCACAGCTTCGCCCCGTAAGTTACATCATAAGATTGCAACTTATTGACTATGAATTAATTATATTTATTAAACAATTAAAATATAACAGCATTAATATAAATAAAAATGCCGTTTAAACCTTATAATAATTAAAGCCTGTTGATTAATGAGGCTGCCACATGTATAATAATTGAATACCCGAGATCCTCGAGCCGCAAAACCAATTGCTTTTGGGAGCGATAGGATATGATTTCTCCTTTCAGGCCTTTCAATGGCCCGGCTTTGATCACCACCTTCTCGCCTGCTTGCAACTTTTCTTCGGTAATTTCCAATTCAAACGAACTGGCCATCAGTAATTTAAGATCATCGATTTGTTTTTGCGGCATCGAAGCTACCTTGCCCGAAAAGTAAATAAACCTTGAGATCCCCTTTGTCATCAATACTTCCGTTTGCTCGTGCTCCTTGATGCGCACAAACAAGTACGACTTAAAAAGGGGTTCTTCAACAAATTTTTTGCGATCGCTCCACTGCTTAAGCTGCCGCTGTAATGGTAAATAAGTTTCGAGTCCTTTATTTATTAATGCCTGAAAAGCCTTTTTTTCTGCACGGGGGTAAGTGTAAACAGGATACCATTTACCCGTATCTGTACCTGACGTTAAAACCATAATTTATTTGCAACACCTAATCTTTATCTCCCGAATAAACGCCTTATATCCCACCATTTTTTTTCTTTTTCATCTATGTAATACCCCGAACTTTCATAACCGGTATAATCCGAATAATAATAATAACGCGACCCGTAATTTTCTCCGGTGAATTTTGTATTATAATATCTTGAATGCAACAGATCTTCGGCATAGGCATTCAGTACGATGACCGTATTGTCCAAATGGTATTCCTGTGCAATTCGCTGGGGAACCGTGGCGGCATAAAACTTGGTCTTGCCCGAACGGATTACAAAAAGATTAATGTCGCTCATCCTTATCAATGGAATGGCATCCGAAACCAAGCCTATCGGGGCCGTATCGATCATAATTATATCATACTGCAGTTGAAGCTCG
>Ga0206964_10050_pt1 | contig 37266 bp, 20 predicted proteins | sample Alteio_BWOrgHeat_25_FD_152980 | JGI IMG/M metagenome (GOLD analysis project Ga0206964, IMG submission 152980) | Enriched cells from forest soil in Barre Woods Harvard Forest LTER site, Petersham, Massachusetts, United States -... | ecosystem: Environmental > Terrestrial > Soil > Temperate forest >...
GAACTGGATGCGTTCTGTCGGAGCACCCGGGTTAGGGCAAGGTGGGATAGGTGGTGGATGCGGAAAGTCGTCACGGCTGGCCAAAGATGGCATTCGGAGATCAGTAGTGCTGGCACCGGGAGTCGGCGTCTTAAGAAAGTTAGTTGTCCACGTCCCGTTGGAACCGTTGATCCAGTGAACCCACACTGGATGAATATCTCGATTATTCGCATACGCTACAACAAAACCATCCCAGACTGGAGTAATCACAGGTGTTAGCAAATCATAGCCATTACCGGTTACATCCACAACATTTGGATGGTAATAGGTCAAAGAGATATGTGGAGTCGTGGTTCCGTTTCCAGCAATAGCAACGGGATTCATCCAAGTAGTTCCGCCATCAGTCGAAAAGGCGAACATTACTGCACGCTGGGTTGGATCGGGAGTTGGATCAATGAAATCGTCGACGGAATAAACGACTGCAATTGTATCGTGACTGACCGGTCCGTTACTGACATCAATCTTCGCTGCAATTGAAGGATTGTGAGCCGATTGCGGGTTTGTTGGCGGAAGTGAGATCGATTTTGCTGTTGCCGAAGGTGGATTGTTGAAAACCTGATCTTGTCCGCCTGCCGCATCCGCCGCTTGAGCAATCCCGAATTCTATTGTACCATTAGATTCCCACGTCATGGCTCGTAAAGCTGGTTGACAAGCGGGATCTGGAATTGTTGCAATTCGGTTTCCATTGTTGTATGCGATGCCAGCATAATTCGTTTTGCCAACATCAACAGCAGTTGCGGGAGCAATGCGGACTAACGTTCCTTCGCCAGGATCAAGATCGACTTGGAATGTATCGATTTGAACCCCACCGCTATAATGATTCGCTATATTCTTTACTGACTCATAACCGGTCTTCAAGTTCGTAACCGAGAACCATTTTAAACCAGTTTGGTTTGGGTCGACTACTAAATCTCTGAGTTTGAAATTAACACGTCGCCGATCAATTGCTCCGAGAAGTTTATATGAAGCATCCATTTTTTGAATCGAGGCGGGATTTAAAGGATTGTCATAAATTATTGGCCATGTTCTCGTATTCAAAATTGTCACGTAGTTTGCATCGGGTTCATTGTCGTCGCTAAATGCTCCGATTTCCAACAGCCGACTTTCGTTGAACTGTGTCGATGCCGATAGATCGAACTGCCAGGGCCGATTTGAATTGATGTGAGAATCGAACCATTCCGGACCGTCCGCAGCAGAACTATAGTCTATATAAGTGCTGATGTCCTCAAAATTCTGTCCTGGGTCACGTGAAGTATATGGCTCAGGATTATTTGCTGTCATAAAATCGAATCGCCGGAATTTTTCCAGCATTCGATCTTGTAGTGTCGGTGGGCTATCATCGCCCAAAGTATGCCCTCCGCCACCTCCAGAAGTGATTCCCGCATCGGTGAGACTGAAAATATTTTCCATGATTGGGAATTTATACCAGTCAGTATTTTGGTTAACATCATAGGCAATGTAATTTCCGATTGGGTCCGTTTGAATTCGAGCATCAGTTGAAGGATCTGTCGGCCAATTTGAAAAATCAGAGCCGAAAGGAGAAGCAGCATCATTTATCCTCATCGTGTTATGCCAACGTAACTGTTTTAGCTCTCGTGCAATAGGAGCAATATCTGCCATTGCTCTTTTTACGCCGTTGGAACGATCATTTAGGCCGTAATAAGTGGGGACGCCCGTTAAGCTAACGCTCACAGAGGGGGAAGCAGGATACCGAAACGGAATTGACCAATATCCTGTATATTGAGCCAGATTAAATCGATGAGGAGGTGTTACGCCCCCCCATGGAGTGGAGTTGTCAAGTTCACGATCACCGGCAATCCAGTCTGAGAAGTATGAATTCTGAGGTCTCCCGTTCGATGGATCCCAATGTGGATTATTTGGATCGTTCCATGCGGGATCTCCGGGAGTTAGAGTGCCAGGAACGGAGTGATTGGACCACCAAGCCGTTCCGTTATCAATGTCCGGGTGACTTGCTTCAGGCCAACCACAACCGCCCGAAAATGACTGAGGCTTCCAATCTGAGTTCTGGGCAGCGGGATTGGTGGTCAAGAATTGGCTGTAATAATTCACGAGTGCGTTAATGTAGGTCGTGTTGCTCGCAATATCGGAACTTGGAGTAGACCAGCCATTATTATAATTTTGAAGTCCGCTCAGATATGCAGAAATATGTGTGGAGGTGACAGGATCGTTAACACTTAGTATCTTATTACTGTTAGGATTGCTCGAAGGGCCATCCCACACATCAAAGTCACTAAAGCAAGGAATCCATAAGAAATAAGCGTTATGACAAGGAAAGACTATTTCATGGTCAGGGAAACATGGCGAGGCGAGGGTTCCATTAGTATTTCTAACTACTTGGCTTGCAGACGTTGCGGGGGGAAGAACATAGCCTGTACTTGGACTAATTGAGATATATCCATAGTAGTTATAGCTCGCATTGCTTTCCCATTCTGCCGAAGGAGGTTCGTGACTCGTTGCTGCAATACAGAGATAATACGTTGGAATACCGTTAGAGGTTGGATTATCGCTTACCCATTGGCCCGGAGAGTAGGTTCCAGCTTGCCAAGTAGGAGGGGATGAAATAGGTGGATTAATATCTGAAAAACCGCAATTGAATTGATCTTCCCAACTATTCCCGCAAAAACCGATGTTTGCGGGACCGCCACCACCTATTGGGTTATAAGCTATTCCTTTAGCACCCCAAGAAAGTCCTTCCCAGGTCATCTCTCGTATTTCAGGAGCGGAATTCGGTCGAATTCCTGGCTTCAGAGCATTCTCAATATTATTAAGCTCAGTGCTGCTTAAACTTATATTTGAAGCAAAAAGACTCCAGGGGAATGTTTGTTGCCAGGTTCCACTCTCTAATGCTCCTAAAAGATTGACTTGAAGTTGATCTGTATTAAAACTTTGAGGGGCATAAGTTGCAAAAATCGATTCGAACGTTGAGGGATAATAATAATACGAACCCCAAAGCGAAGATGAATTTGTCTGAGGATAAGAACCGTGTGCACAGAAAGTGTTGATGGTATTCGCCGCAGACGCCACAGCGTCTTGATAACGCCAAGTGTAAGTGGTATAATTATCGGAATCTTTCTGAGCATCGCCAGGATGACTCGGAAGTACATCCGTAGGTCCATAGCTGGTGCCGTTCCAACCGGTAAAGCAACGAGCACATTCCATGAAACCTAAATGGTTCTTGATTGCAGACGGCAAAGCGTCTCCCGGAAAGAGATAATTAATATGAGAGGACTTAAAATCGTGATCGGGTCTTACGTAATAAGGATACAGTCCATTATAAGCGGTATAGATTCCAGCCGCATCAATTCCAAAGGCAATAGCTTCATTTTGAAGTGCGAATGAAGGGCTGTTCGTCTGAGACTGATCCTCATATATCGGCCTCCAATAAGAAAAATTCCCATGCCCTTTCGTGTTGGCAATAATATCGCAAAAGTTTTTTTGTTGATAACCATAAGTTTTTGCCCATCCTCGAAATGCTTCGTTAAAATATGCATAGCATCTATACGCAGGCCAGTTACACTCATTCCCTACATGAAAGCCAAGCGTACTTGGGCTGTTCCACAACAACTGTCCCGCACTTGAATGTGTGGACTTGAAACAATCGTATAGAGAAGTGCATAATTGCTGCGAAGTATTATTGCCGTTTTGGTCAAGTACATAAATTGCGTTCCTATCGTATGAGCCACGATACAGGTTCTCCGCATAGATGGATCGAATCCGAACCCCATGAACGTAAATACCGTGACTGCCAGATGCCTTTACTAAGTTGAGCTTGATTGGAGATGAAATGTTGCTACCAGAAGGATAATTGCTGGCTAATGACACTCCGTTTGGCAATTGAACTTTAATGCGAAGAATAGCATAAGCTTGTCCGCTCCAAGGTCCGAATTGAGGATTGGGAAACCTTAACACGTTTCTATTCTCCTTGGGATTTGATTTGTAATTCTGGTTTGTGTCTGGAGAAGTATGATTTTGATCGATTCCGATAAAATTATTAAAATCTGAATAGTTAATTGGGATATTAACTGGAATCGTGAATCCGGCAGGTGGTGTTAAAGAAGTGACTGAAGGTATTCCACTCCAATCCGCACCATCATTTGAAGAGTATGATATGGTCGGAGAACCGCCAGAGCATTGCAGGCTCAGTTGCAGATCATAAATGGGAACCCCGGGATCCGAAGCATAATCGTTCGACAGGTCAATCCTATAGGTAAAATCTATGTAAAAAATCGATGCCGGGTTCGGGTCTTCAGTCGGATTCCCATTGAGTCCAATAAAGGTTCCGATATCCTCAAGTTCAATTCCGGGGGTAGATCCAGCCGCCGGAACCTGATTGAAATCCCACAGGTAATACGTATTTGGATCACTTGAGTAAGGATCATCGGAAGGATTCTGGAACCCAACGAGTGGACCAGGAGGACGAATGTAATACTCATTATTGCCCTTTGAGAGATCCGCTGAAGTCACCTTTCCCCACCACGAGGAAGCAGAAATTTCATCGTGAGCCGAAGCCAAATCCCAAGCATTAGAACCGGATTCATTCGAAACCAGATTGTAGTCAAGCTGTGCAAAAATTGGGTTCCATCCGCCGGTTGGTGCTTGTGCATCGGTGCCAGCTCCCATTATATAGCTCAGCCCTGCTGCTGCGTCTTGAGGAAAGCCGGGGACTCCGTTAACAAGCATGTTTAGTCCGAACTTTGCAAGTTCTGCGTTTACATTCGTTACTGGTGATCCAAAGGCTGTAAGACCGCCGAGCGGAAAGGTTGTGTCAGGCGGAGCAATCGGTTGCTGGGCACGAACTCCTTGCTCAATTAGTATAATAAGAATTGTGAAAATCAAAAGGCGACGATGGAAATGTATTCTGGTTCTCATGATATTCAAAATATGTGGGATTTAGTGGTGTGGTTAATTGGTTATCGCATAATTGTGACTTTCGTTGTTGCTTCATGCGACTCACCGTGGACTACAAAAACGTAAGTTCCATTGGGTAGGCTCGGAAAATTAATCCGAATTTGTTCAGCAGATGTTTGCTCGTTCTCACCGACCGACATGCGAATCGTTCCCTTGTCCACAATGGAACCCATAATATTGTACACTTCATATTCAGCACTCTCAGCTTGAGGCCAAATAATAGTTGCGACGCTCCACGATTTTGTTATCGGATTGGGGGCGAATGTGATGCCTGCTCCATTGTCCAATGGGATTTCTTTGACGTCCGCAAACTGAGGATTAAGATGTACGGGAATCTCTTTCGAGCCATACATTAACCAAATTGTTCCATTAGTGCTATCTCCATAATATGGCCAGCCAAGAAGCATATCTTCGAGGCTATCGGAATTGGCTGTCAGTGTATCACCATTGCCCGTAAGAGAATTTTTGTAAAAAATATCAATCTTGTTGTCCAGAGCCTGACCCGTGACATAATAATTTTGGTCCGAATACCGACCGGACCCTGTGGAACCACCTTCAGTGTAGAGGACATGATTACCGGTTCCTGTCATATCTCCTGCATCAACAAAGCCACTTGGCCAAATTTCATATCCTAATTTCGGAGGAGTAATAACATAAGCTACACTATCAATGGTAATGCGATGAGAGCCAAAATCTGGTCCGCCACGGAATATGAAAATGCTGTTGTTGCTGTCGTTGGTTGTTGGAATCCAAGCGGCCAAATCAACGGAGTTATCTCCAGTCTTTTTCGGTAGTAAATGCATCACAATGGCGTTCTCTGGGGGGAAAAGCCAAGCGTAAGCGGAGTCTTTCATTACCTTGTTATCTTTGGAGGTCCATAGCGTATCTCTGCCGATCACTTGAGCGAGGTGCTGGAGCGAAAAAGGCGGGTCATTCTGGTAAAAATACACATTATCTTGATTGATCTGACTAAAAAGAATATTAACTATTAGAAGATCGTCTCTTCCAGAGCCTCGAAAATCTCCCTGAACTGTATAATAATCGTCATTAACCAACCCGAAGTTTGCGGACGTGTCTTCATAAGCGGTGTCCATACTTGCGAGTGAATCACCCCCCTTATAAAGAACCAAATACAAACTATCTTCAAAAACGTTTGTATTACTCGTACCGTATCCCAGAACGATGTCATCAATTGTATCGGAAGTAAGATGTGCGATGTAAGCAACAAATTCTCCTTGCTTGCCATTGATGGCATTTCCAAGAACATTTGTTTTCAAATGAGTGGAATGTGTCCGATCATAGTTCCCGTTATCGTCTGCCCAATAAATAATCCATCCTTCATTAGTGAAAATATCTACGGCGGAACTATTGTGAAAATGGCCGAAATAAATACTTTGAAGGTCAAGATTAAGGACATCCTTTGCCTTAATTTTTAAATCGTGTAAATCGAATGTTGGGCCGGTCGCAACCTGATCGAACACGCCTGACCCCTGGATCAGCAGATTACCTGGTAAGCCGCCATGTTGTGGCCCGAGGTTATGGATGTATGCACCGATACCGGCATTCGCAGAGTCACCCACAATCGTATCGATCTCTCCCGGCAAGTCGATTTGTGGGAAGTAGCAATTCGAATCGAGCGAGGGATTCTTAAACGGCGGGTTGCTTTGGGCGCGAAGAAGAGAAGGGGCCGCAACAATAAAGCCAGTGAAAGCGAAAAGCTTGATTACTGAAAAAATAGAACTGGCAAAAGGATACTTGCTCGCGGGGACGCGGGGCGAAAAGGCTTGATTGCATTGCACGCTGCACCTCATTTTTGCTCTCCTCATTTCAATGCCCTTTGGGCGCTACCTCAAAACCCGTCACTCGTGAACGAACCACGTTCCTTCGTGACGATCAAACATTTTATCGCAAAAATCGCAATCAAGCCCACGAACGGGGCATCATGTTTTGCGGACTCGTACGTAAGTTTAGTCGCTGCAAAACGGTGTGAGACTGGTGCTCACAATTCTTATGCTAAAAGAAACCCTGATTTTCAAAAGAAGAGTTTCATCAATTCGGGGATAAATTTGTGACCTAACATAAATGAACTCCTGTCAATATTCATCCAAAGCCTACCTTCACAATCACACTTGTCTTCAGCACTCACACCTCAAAGCTCAAAATTTCAAGGGAGACTATCACTGAAGATGGCGATCGGGTTGAGCAATCAGAGCCAGGGGCGGGATGACAAGATCTGTGCGCCGCGAAGCTTAGGTTCGCATATCCTTCGTCTTCGCTACGATCAGCAATGCGGCCTCAATGAGAGCATGTTCGACGATCGGCCATTTCTGATCGGAATAATTGTTGGGGAGCCGTATGCCGGGATCAACCAGATTCTGAACTGCAACCCTGTGACCTTCCATCGCGATCTTCGCATAATCAGTTTCCAGCGGTTCCGATTGCATGGTACACGCCAATTTGAGGAGGGAGATCGTGTCAATATCGTGGTCAAGAATGATATTCTCATCCCAAACTCGATGCATGTTTGTTCTTTCCCCATGCCATTTAACGAATAAGTCGGTTGCGCCGGTGGGACCTAAAGTATGGAACGGTTGATAAAGATCGCCGAGAAAATGGAAATAATAAAGCATGTCCTCTCGGCGCTTCGCGAAGGAGAGTCGCTTTTTCTTTAGCTCCTGTTCGAGCAGTGGAAGCTCCGAGAGAATGCAGTCATCCTTGCAATCGCGGGAGGCAACGTATTCCGTGGCGTCCGGCGGGATGTCAACATAATGCCACGGCTTGGACTCTGGATATTCTTTGCGGGCTATCCAATCCGCCCAATTGCCGATGTAATAGGGATCGGTGGTATCGAGTATGGCATAAAGCCGCTCGCGTTGCGCTGGGGGCATGAGCTGAAACGCCAGACGAACGATAGCAGCATGACCATCCTTACCCCAGCCGAAGCTTTGATTGGGAATTAACGATACAACCGCAACGGAGCACGAAAAAATGAGATTGGAGATTCTGGTTCGTTGCATGGTATGTAATTATTAACGCGCGAGATTGGACACTAATCAAGCGGGATGCCTACCCTAAAGATGTGCATCCAAAATGGTTATTAGTTGCAAATACCCTCTCTTTAAGTGGCCGACAAGCGCTTTCTGTTCGATAGCAGTTAGATGCTGGGCCTTGCCTCCAGATCGACGATCATAAGGATGTGAGGACGGTAGAACATTTCTGCGCCTATTTGCTTCCCTCAATGCAAGACTTAGCGCAGGATAAGCGTGGTCGAGCAAAGAGCCGGAAGCCACCAGAGTTCCGTAATCTTTGTGTCTTAGCCTGCCGCCCCTGAAGAAGGTAGGATTTTCATAGCCAGCAAACGAAAGCGTCTGGAGCCAATTATTGAGATTGGTGTATAGAAGATGATTAAAACTATTTTGATACGCAAGCCAGTTAGTCCTCCCAGAGTTAAAGGCAGCATTTGCCAAAAAGAGGAGCGAGCATGCATCGCTATATTCCGCCCCAAAAAAATTCGACCACTTCTTCCACCTAGTAATCCCAAAACGGCCGCGCAAAATCTCGTCTATCGAATCAGCGCGGAAAGGCGCGCCTGGAATGATTCCGGTGGCGCGGAAAGAATTAACAGACTGACCTGGCACCACGCCGCTTGAACACAGCGTTCCGATCGCGGCCAAGCACGTTGTGTTCAATTTCATCAGGCCGATGGTGATGTTTGCTTCAAACTGCGAACGCCTAGCAACCTCCTCAATGTATGTAACATCATTCAAAAGACGAGGTGGAAGCTCAGGCAGGAGCAGGCCCGATAAAAGTGAACGCTGCTTTTTGGCAAAGTTAGCATATTTCCGTCCAGTTGAAGTCTCAGCAGCAACCAAGAAACGACAAGCACCCCAATTGAGTATGAAGTTTCCGCTTCCATTGGTAAGAAAATCAATTGCTTTTCGGATAAGCTCGTCGTCAGCCACTTTCGACGTTGTCGCAGAAATTAAAAGTAGGAGTTGGCCGCGGACGTAGTCGTACGGGGAGTTAAAAATTAAATCTTTACAAAGTGCAAATACATCATCATTGTTTCCGTATTTAAGGAGATGAATAACCAAGGCGTCGATATGTTCGGGGAAATATGGCAGTATTTGAACAACCATTTTCTTCATTGTAATAGAAGGACTGGCTCTGAAAAGCGTAAAACGCAATTTACTCCTGTCCTTTATCACTGGAGGAAAAGCCGTGAGATCAACAGCATCGTGAAACAGAGCGTTTGCCTTCGTGTGCTTCAGAACCACTCCTTCATCAACATCTTCGTCTTTTAAACTTATCGGTTCGAACTGCAATTCATCAACCGAAGTGATCCTTTTAATTCCTGTCTTGGAGCTTTGAGGTATTAGACCGTGCTCCCTGCAAAGAACTTCGAGTTTAATAATTGCTTCTCGTACTTCAAACTCTGTTTTACCGAATAACAGAATATCATCCACGTATCGCATGTACTGGAACTTGTCGCGCATGGTCAGATCAATCTTTAGCATTAGGCACTCAGCCAAAAAATCCGAGGCAATCGGGCCCTGCGGCAACCCATGTTCATTTTTGCCGGTGTTCAATTCGGATGACCAGCATGAAAACCACTTTGATATTGTGTCGCTGGCTGTAGTGCTCGCGCCACGGCGAAAGGAGCGTGGGTACAAAATTGATAGAAGGAGAGAATGTGAAATTGTATCGTAGAAGGCTGATAGGTCAAATTTTGCAACCCAGACATAACCCTTTTGGAAATGTTTCTCGCTATCTTTATGGTACTTAGTCCAGCCCTCCGGCCACGGCTTAATAAAAAAGATCCCCTTGGTCCCGTCTGAAATATTGCTGTAAACTGTCGTGTAGTGCAGCGCCGCCCTTCTGCTCCCAATTTTTTTCTCGAAGACGTTTGCCATCGCTTGAAGCAATATTTGATCCTCTAAGTAAAGCAAGCTAAGTGGCCGCTGCAAGCCAGACGCCTTCGGTTGATACACACGTATTGGTCGGTGCGGCACGTATGATCCGCCAAGCACTCTTTGGGAAAGGTCTTCAAGATTAGCCTTAAGTGCGAGTTCATACGGAGTATATAGATGGCGAAAAAAGTTTTTGTACGGTGTATTTCGTGCTGCGGTTATACGGCGCCACGCAAGTTCTAAATTCTTGTGGCTCGCAATTTGCCTGAGTACGTTTTCCACTTAGAGGGGGCTTTATTTGATCACAATAATTTCTCCTGCTCCGCCCCCATATCCTCCACAGCTGTGGGCTTGAACGTCGAGCGTCACAGAGTTATATCCGTGATCCGGGAGGCGTTCAGTGCCGGAACGGTCGTTCAAATGGCGGACCCTTTCGGAGCATGGCACAAGCTAACCTTCCATTCGCCGCCTTCTTTTTTCATCGTGCATCCGACAAGGGATGAGTCCTCGCGAATGCCCGTTGTCCGGTTGTACCTCACGTCAGTGTAGAGAACTTCCGTTTGTGTGTCGGAAAGCGGCGATTCGCGTAGAACCTGAATGGAATCCACGGCACTATAACATCTCACGAAATAATATGCAGCATTTGACTGAAGCTGTTTGACGCGCTCGGAGGTCGAAAGCGCATAGGTTCGCGCAGTATCTGCGGACGTGCAGGCCGCATAATATTCTTTGAGCGTTTCACTCGCAGACCTTGCAGGCGATCCGGTTCGAGCACACGCAGTAAAAAGAACAAGTAAAGAAAGCAGAGTGATACGCATACCAGGAATAATTACAAGTGTTACAAACCCTCTTTTGATACATTCGCCTTAACCATAAGGTTCCATTCTACCATCGGCGCAGCACTACCAACACCTCTTCCACTCGCCCGAACGTGCAAGTGTTTTTAATGCTCTCGGTATTTGGATGTCTCGCGTGGGTGTAAAGATGCTCAGCTATGCAGGGCAGCCACAAAGAACATGAACCTAAAATTAATTGCCGTGCTTTTGCTAAATAACGTCGGTGTCCGAATTCCCTGATGGAGAATTTTGGCTCCTTCCAACTCTGAAAAGTCTTTCCGCCATCGAGCAACAATCTGTTTCTTCAGTTCCTTCGGCTTGTGCCTCTCAGCTTTGCCTATCCAATGTGAACCATCTTGACTTTCTTCCATATCGTCATTGTAGATGACCAGAATAAAAATGTCCGCCTTTCTATCACACAAGTCCTTACGGATCGCTTCACCAACACCATTAAAATGGTGCTTCGTCTTTGGCTTAGCTCTGTCATACCAGAATTGATATTTTAATTCAATCCTCACCCCATTCTCACCTTTCTCATCCGCATGGTCTTTTACGAGCAAGTCGGTTTTCTGGTGTTCACAAACGCAAATCCGATCACCCTTTAGATGTTTGTTAAGGTACTTATTAATAATTAGTTGAATCTCCCGCTCGTGCTTCAAGTAGTATGTGTAATGGCACATCTCCTCCAGAGACTTTTTCATCTCACTGCTTCCGATTGCCAAACAGATCAGGTCTTTTATTTCTACTTTTGTCATATTGCTATGGATTTAGACTTGACACGGAATTTTATGTAAGGCTATCGAACTGGCTTAAGAGGTTACACTTTCCTTCCCTCACCGCTTGTGGTAAACAGCAGCCACTTCTCTTTGACGGGTTCCTTGGTGTAGGAACTCCAGACATTTGCATACAGATCTAATTGAGGTTTGTAATGCTCCACTAACGGATCTATTGCGCCAGCATCGGTTTTGTAGTCCACGATAACCCACCCATCCGCTTCCAAAAACATCAGGTCGATCGCACCAGTAAGGACACATGGAACGGCAGCGTGGGCCGCGCCATCGCTGGGCGCGGGAACAATGAAGGGTACCTCGCGCAGTACCCTTGCGGCTTTACCGGCTCGCAGCCACAAATCGGAATCCGTAACCCTTTTTACCGCTGAAACAACTTCGTTGGTTAGTGAATGGTCAAGTCCTTCCTCAGTCAACAACATTCTGACGAACGGCTCAAGCGGCTCGGGCAATGGGGATCGCTCCAGAATCTTATGGACCACCGTACCAAACGCTATTCCATACCCATTCGCATCGGTTGCGTAAGGATGCAAGTGTCCCGCAAGCGCATATTCTTTCGCTGCCAGCTGCCCGTAGGTCGGCTCAGTCGATCTTGCAATGGCATCACTCGCAATTCGCACGGCTCGCGTTCGCTCAGCGGTCCATTCATTCCCATCGATGTCTGAACCTGGTTCCGCTAACGGGGTCGCAAATGGGACTACAAGCTCGTCAATCTCAGCAAGATTCGGAACGAGCGGGTTCCAATATCCCGCCGTGGGCGCTTTCCCTTCTATTCTTGCAACACTCACCACAAGCAACTCGGCAGCTCGCGTGGCGGCCACATACTGCAAACGCATTTTCTCCGCATCATCATATCGTTCCTCCTCGGCTCCGAAGCTATCCCAATCCGGATGGTGAGCTAAAGTAGTCCAGTGATACGGTCCATTTGGACGTCGCACCAGAATATATCCTTGTGAATGATCGCTTTCGCGCTCGATATGGTAGGTGGGTGGATGATCCTTGGCATCAAGTGGCCTTGCAAGGAAAACCAGTTTAGCTTCCAGGCCTTTTGCCTGATGCAAATTCATCACCTGCACCGCACCACCGCCAGCCCGCGGAATTGCGTGTTCTTCCACTTTACTAACGAGCATCTCTTTCAGCCTTGTGGCCAGTGCGTGCAACGTTGTGAGATTTGATGCCCGTACGACTTCGATGGCTTTTAGGATATTGCCTGCCGCACTACCGCCACTCTGCCCCGAAAGTGCGAAGGCGGCCAGACCTAACTCCTGAACAATCTGTTCAAAAGCACCGGCGAGAGGCATAGTCTCAAAATACTTGCGCCATCTTGCCAATTTGTCGAGTGCATGGATAATCTGCGTCGATGCCTGCCCAGCGTCCGAATCACTCGGAGCAGATGCGCTCGGGTTATTTAAGTATAGTGTGCCGCCTCCCTCCACGAAATCATAGACCGCTTTATCTGAAATTCCGAAAAAGCTCCCGCGCAACACACGAAAAAGCTGAATCTGGTTTGCAGGATCGTCAAGCAATTGAAGCAGAACAAGAAGTTCCTGGAGCTCGGGCGAATTGGAGAAGCTCTTCGCGCCCTTAACTTCGTATGGAATTCCGCGCTCTTCCAGGACCGCGCAATATGTGTCCAGGTCCGCCTTTTGGGGCAGCAAGACCATAATCTCGCTGTGGGTGATGCCTCGTCCAACGTCCTTCTCCGATGTTCTAACATTCCCAGCAACTGCCCACTCGATCGCGTCAGCGATTCGCCCCGTGTCCGCTGCAACCTTGTCTGCCACCTTATCGATCTTGCTCCCTGAGACCAACACCCTCAGTCCACTCGTGGAATAACCAGGATTATCCGCTTTTGCCTCGAGCTTGTTATAGACTGCCTGATACGGCGGTTCGGATCTCGCGAACAGCGGCGAAAGCGCTGCATTTAATGGCTTAGTTAGCTTGGCGGACGCACGGAACGTCGTAAGCAACTCGGCATCTTCGCCATCGCCTTTGACGATAATATCCCGCACCAAATTGAAGGTTTGAATGTCGGCTCGTCGAAAGCGGTAAATGGATTGCTTAGGATCGCCAACAACGAAGAGCGATCCGGGCCGTGGGACCCGCTGTTGCCACGAGGCCCGCTCATTCATTGTTCCCACATCCGCATCTTCTTTACCAGTCAGCCACAAAAGGATCTCTGCCTGAATGGGGTCCGTGTCCTGAAATTCGTCCACAAGAATCTGACGGAACTTATTAGCAAAGTATTGCCGAACCTCCGGCTGGGTGCGAAGCATAACCGCAACCTTCTCTAGCAAGTCAGCATAATTAAGCACCGCTCGTCGCCTCCGCATATCGGCGTAGTAATCTGCTGCCTTTCCGGCGAACCCGATCGCGATCGGATAACGGTATGCATACCATTCGGACATCGCTGATTGGATTTTGGGGTTGAGAGAACTTTCATATTCAGCCGCAAAAGCTTTTGCCACCTCTTTTTTAGACCACAGCTTTTGGGTGGGGTCGTCAACGTCTAACCACTGGGTGATAACCTCAAATGCATCCCGCAAGGAAATGGGAGGGAAGTGGTCGAGCCGAGAAAACCGACGTTTTGTCGCAAGCACTTTGTCCTGCAGTTTTTTAGATTTTTGGACATCCGATGTGGACGTAATGAAAGGAAGTGCTCGAGTAACAAAATCCCGGATAGCACTGAGCGTCAGATTATAGTTTGGTTCTGCCAAATCCGGTAAGGGAAACTCCACGTCGGGATAAGTTACAAGCGTTAGATACGCGTCCCTCAAATCCTCTGTTGAGAGACCAACCAGTTCCAATTTGCCGAGGCGATCGGAGCCTTCTGCATGTTCCTTCGCGAGGAACTCATGCCAGGCTTCGAGGGCGAGCCCTGCGCTTGCATCATCCTCTACCTCCTCAAAAGACGGGTCGAGCATTGCTTCAATGGGTCGCGCTCGCAGCAATTTGGCGCAAAACTGGTGAATCGTTCCCACGAACACCCGATCCGTATCGGCGAGCGCCGCAGCAAATTGTGGATGGTACGAAAGCAACTCCTTTTGCCTTAGTGATTTCTCCAGTTGGAGCTGTAATCGCTCCCGTAGTTCTATCGCTGCCTTCCTCGTGAATGTTACTGCCACGATCTGCCGACCGTCATTCGCACCATCCGCAATCAGCCCGATTATTCGGTCAACCAGCGCGTGGGTCTTTCCCGAGCCGGCTCCAGCCTCGACAAAAATACTCGTATCGAGCGCCGTTCGTATAAGGATGCGTGCTGGATCATCGACGAGAACGGTATGATCGATCAGCACTGCCTCAGCGGGCAGCGCCGGGACTGGAATATCATTAACTGGTTTTGACTTAGCCATCACGCGTAATCCTCCAACCGACGTAGATTATTCAATTGCACATTACCCGGATTCGCGAGCTTGGCTTTTATTTTAGGATCATCCCAAGAATGGAAGCCGTACTCTTTGCAGCTATAACATTTTGGATCCAGACACATGAATGTGCCATTCGCAATTGCATCGAGTAATATCTCAAGAACCTCCGAAAGTCTCACAGGATCGAGGCGTCTCTTCACTGGTCTCTCAGATCCTCTTTTGGTTGGGAACCAGTATTCACCTTGAACAACCGATGCCTTTGCATCGCCGGAGCGTTGCAGGATCTTTTCTGCGGCCAGACCGTAAAAATGCAATTGCAATTCCTTTCCATTTTCGAACATCGCTCTGTCATCCACTTTGCCACTTCCACCCGTTTTGTAATCTACCACACGCCATTGATGAACCGATGGGTTCTCATCAAGCCGGTCAATCTTGCCCCGCACCATGATAGTACGAGATCCAACCGAAATTGGCACCGGCTCAGCCACATCAAGCGTTGCTCCCTCAGCCTCTTCCATTCCGAATACGGTTTCTAAGTAGCGAGGCTGATACTCCCCTGCTTGCGACGCCAGCATGTGCTCAAAGATGCGAAGCTCATCGAGCAAGTCAGCGCGCTCACGACTGTAAACATTAACCGCAGGTGGCGGGATCTCTTCGGCCATCGCTTCGATGTGTCTTGTTGCAAGTGCTGTTAGGCTGGATAGGGTCCGCTCCGACTCGGCCGCACGAAGAAAGTCTTCATAGATTCCGTGCAGAAGCGTGCCACGAGTCATCGGGTCAAGCCAGACCGAAGGATCATACTCAAAGTCCTGTGGCTCGTTGAGAGATAGAATGTGCTTGACAAAAAAGTTGAACGGGCACTTGGCGATACTTTCCAAATACGATGCCGAGAGCGGCTTCCGAGTAATACGCGGATCGTACTTTGCTGCTTCGACCGACACAATTCCATCGTATTCCGAACAAAGGTCGCTGCCTCGCGCTTCCAAGGCATGAAGTCCCATTTCAAGATCGGGATACGCCATAAGTACCGCCTGTCGTGCATGCGGCCGTGATGGCAGCATGTTAATGCTACGCATCCACCATTCCGAATCTTCTAACGGGTATTCTGGCGCATATCCGCAAGGCTCTCCGAGTGCTTGGGTCAAGTCATCAAATCCTGCCGCCTCATTCGAGCTAACCCACCGATAGGCTTGTAGTAGCAGCGGTGACGCTGCGAGCGGATGTTCCTGGGCGATATCATCCACGGGAACGCTCAGCGTGATGGAACCTTGGACGGAACTAAGATAACGCAGCATCGAGTGCCAGGCGCTCTGGCGCATATCTTCTGAGCATACAAGCTCCTCGTTGAGTTTCTTTCGCTCTTCATCGAGTACAATCGGATCTTCTGGTGCGCCTCCTGGAAAGCTATGGTCATCCAGACCAACAAGAAAATTGATCGGACGTGCGCAAAAGCCGGCAGAATGGATGGGCGCGATGTGAACATGACCTGGCTTTGGAGTGCTATTATTAACACGCAGGTCCTCAATAACACGACTTGCGGCAATGCAAGCAGCCTTGATGGAAACATTCGAGTATGCCGCCAGACTAAGTCTGTCAAATGCGTCAGCGATTTGGGAGCGAGCAAGCACATCTTCCGTTTCATCTTTGATCTTTGCGTGCAATGCAACAAAGTTAGCTATACTTTTGAAGAACTCCGCGAGAAAAACTGTTCCGTCAACACCCGGCATAGGGACCATTGAAAGAAGCCCTTCGCAAACATTAATTGCAGCATCAATTTTATCGTGGCGTGCTTGCTCTTTATCACTATCAACTTCTTTTTGCCGCAGCACTGCAAGCCGTTTGCCATAGCGTTCACGAAACCACCCGACTTTGGCCTCCCGCAGTAGATTAATAAGCTTCCAAATCGAGATGTCATTCGTTCCTGTTATATTCGCAACGATGCCAGCTTCCAATAACTCACGAAGTTTTGTTACTTGAAAATCCGAAGCGATCCATTCCACCCATGCGAGCGCCGCTCGGCCGGTCCGAGTGATCGTAGCGGACACACCCTCTGCAAACGTACACGGAACATTGTGAAGCACCGATTCCAAATAAAACTGCTGTGAATACGATGAATACTCTGTGCATGCTACTTCAACCTTGTCAAATGATTGACCAGAAGAAACCACTCGTCGGATCACTTCCCGAACCTCCGTCCGAGGTGAACGCGCCCTAAAGTACGTTACATTGATTCCGATAAAGGGGTTATCCCAGAGGCTGGCCGTCGTCAGCTTTGCAATTCCGTCCGTGCTGGGGCGCGCAAATAATCGTGGAGTGCCAACATCCATGGGAATGCCGGTGGGAAGCAGTGAGTACGCATCTCCGGATATTCTTGTCAGAAATTCTCGCTCCAATTTCGAAAGCGGTACACTATCATACACGATCAGCTTTTTTCCGAGCGGGTTGTTCACGCATTCGATAGCCGCACGAAATACTGCGGCAGTATCGGCAAGGTTTTGGGTTACGAGCGCATTCTCATATCCTTCCAGGAGCGCATGTAATCCCTTGTATTTTGCTGGAACCACAAACGCCCTGGCGTCTAATGTAGAGGCGGTGATACCAGCGTACCGCAAATCCGTCAGTGCGCCATGCAAGCACTTCACGTAGCCAGTGGTTGCGTGCAGTCCGCCAAAATAGAGATGATCTTTCCCTTGAATATCCCGAATAAATACTTCCTCAATCATAGCAATTTCTTGCTCGGTGGTGGAGTGTTTCATGGCATCAACCGCGAGTTTGAGCGTAGCAGCTTCGACCGCGAGGTCTTCAAGCGTAACAACTCTGAGGTTGATCACCGGCACTCCTCTAAGCGCCAGGGCGCGAGTCAGGGAGTTGCCGATAGCATGTCGCGAAACGATCAGCAGCTTATCATCAGTGATAGCTCCACGAACTATGGTTTCGAGGTGTGATAGGGTTTGGTTCATCGTTCTCGATTGAGTTCACTCCTAATTATTCGATTGTGCAAAATTACGAGTCTTCTGGACTCGGGATGGCGAATGCGCTCAAATTGTTAACCGATTTAATGTTCTTTCAACCATTTGAGAATGTTTAACATTACTGCAAGAACAGAATATGTTGCGGCAACTGAGTTTGACCGGTCATCACCTTTTCTATCCCAAGAACTTCCTGAGGCACGAGGCGCGTTTAATTGCAGTGACGGAAGCATTTTTTAATTTGACAACCATGAAGCAATTGCCTGGAACCGTAACATATCGCCCTGGGCATTTTGGCGAGAATTCTTAACAGACGACAAAAAAATAATACATGCCGATTGACCCCATTAAACTGATGTTGGAAGTATTTGAGAGTTACTTCCCAGCTATTTCGAACAAGGACATGGCTAAAGCCCTTGATGTCAAGATCATGACTGTATGGAATTATAGGAATGGGAACGGACCCATAAACAATTTAAAGAGTGCCAGGAAAGTGTTTGCAAAAGTATTCAACTTGGCTGCGCTGAAAATCGTCACGCCTATCTATGAATTCCATCCAGTAACTCCTCACGTTAGAATGAAACAAGATGGGAAACGCTTCAGAGGCAATAAGCTCTACCTTTTCGACAGGAAAGAGGAGACGAAATTTGCAAAACTAAGAAGCATTAATGATAAACCAACGAAAGGTATCTACGTCTTTTACAACAGTCAGAGGGAAGTCGTTTATGTAGGAAAGACGCAGAAAGGCGACAGGCGAACCTTGCTCGATGAGATGAATAATCAACTCAATCGCATAATCACACTCTATGGACTCAATGGAGGTAAAACCACACGGCTTCGAAAAATTGATCTGAAGCAGGGCGAAGTTGTCAGATACTTCTCAGCATATCACATCCCTTTTAACAACGCAATTCACAATATAGAAGCATTGCTAATTCGAGCATACGCGAACGATAATACGAATTTTCAAATGGCGCAGTTTAAGAATTCGCTCAGGTAGAATTTCCGTGAAAGAGATTTTATTTAAGCGCCCACCCATTCTCCTTTTACATGCCTTGCTTGGAAAGCCAGGGCTGGGAAGGACAGTATGAAATTCCAAATTACCGAAAGACACTCCAGGCAACGACCCATCGCCGCAACTAAACCCATATATACCGCACTAATCCTTACGCTAAAATGATCATATGTAACATTGAAGAAATAAAGCTTCAAGGTCCGTACAGACTCACTGGGGAATCTGGAACTGATAGACTTTTGTGGGAAGATACCAGAATGTATCAAAAGGAGACCAAGGGATTGTATTTTTGGGTAGTTCCAAACAGCAATCCAGCTTTTACGGGTACTTGGTGGGTGAATTATGTAGGAATGTCTTCAAGACCCATAATTGAAAGGATAGAAGAACACATGGGTGAGTTTCTGACTCTTCATTACCATATCTACGATTCGGCAATACTGGCCGACCCAACCAAGCTCTGTGGGGAGACGGGGCGTGGATTGAAGGGGAGCGAACGGAATGATGCCTATTGGATATACCAGCCTGGGAACCTTGCGGATTCGAAAGCAAAGTGGACAAAATATGATGAGAAGCAAAGAAAAGAGCACATTGTGAAATACTATAAGAAATTATTTTGCAAATCCGAGCCTGAGACCTCATATCTCCAGGTAGGCCTGCGCGAGCAATTTCGTCTTTTGAGAATGTTCGTGGCTCATATCGACGTCGATAAGATCAGTTGCAATTCTTTTATAGAGCCCAATTTGCTTTTGAGGCATGTTGAAGCGCTCTTCATAAGACATCTGAAAGTGAAGCATGGATCAGAAGATGAGCTTTCAAAAGAAGAGAGTCTTATCAACGCATTCGTCGACAACGAACTTCAAGGAGTTCCTGTTCAAAGCGAGACGGGTAACTTTGAGCTTTCCATCCGAAGAATTATGCTCGATGGTGGCGGAACCCTAATAGGACTCCCCACCGGACCATTTACCAAGCGCTTTCACATAGCGAGTGGTCTTACCCCTCCAACGCCTTAATCAATGCTTCTTTCGGATCCGAATAATAGAGTAGAGAAACCTTCGTCGCCATTTCGTCCGATAAATCGTTTAGTTGTTTCCGTGCAGAGACGGGAAGCAATACCAGCGAGGCACCTTTCTCAATAGCGAGTTCAACGATGCCCACAGCATTGTAAACCGGATCCAGGGAGCCGCCCAGGTTTACTGCTCCAACAACGAGCAGCCCTCCCTTCAGGCTGCGTTGAAGAAGGGCACCGCATAGCCCCAGCAATACGGCCACGCCGAGACCACTGCCAGACTTCCCGTGATCAAAAGCTCGGAGTTGCACCGAGAATTCATGTTCCCGAGGATCGCGGTCGCCTACGAGTTCCTTGGCTCGGGAATACAAATTTTGCTCGGCGTATTTGGTGCTTTCTGAAAATGGAGCCGGCGACGGTCGGTTTAGAATACGAACCCCGGAGCCTGGCCCTTCATTGACTTCAAGGCGATAAAGACCAGATTGCTCGTCGTTTCCGCCCGGACTGATCGTCCAGATATGTCCAGGCGGTAATGGGTCGGAACCAATACTGTTTTCGCTATGGAGCTCTGGAGTGGGAACAAACTTTTCAACACCCTCTTCACCAAGAATATAGCTGAATTGCGTGTTCCGGAATTCTGCTGAGCCGATTCGCTTCTGCTGCTCCTTCACTCGCCTACGCGATTCCATTGCAAGCCGTACCGCCCATTCCAGAGTTTCGTCTTGGACGGGTTGGGTGGGATCTGGATGCATTAGCTTTATTAGGCCACTTACCGTCTTATGAACCGCAGTCAAGTCACGTCCGCTCAACGCTCCACCAAAAGTGACCCTGCCATAAAGGGTCGGAACCCTACTCTGATTTCGCAAGTGAGTCCAGCACTCGGAGAGAAAATCACTTACAAGACCGAAGTGATCCGTAAGGTGCTCGTGCGGATGAATCTTCGGGAGTTCCCACCCTGGCAGATAAGCGTGAATCCGATCCATGAATGCTGTGTCGTTGCGCATCTCAGTGGGTAAAGGACCTAATAAATGGCCGACGCGCTGCTGGTGCTCAACGTCAACTTCAAAGTTACCAACGAGGACTATACCGCCATCCGCTTTGATACTTTCTTTTCCTCGACTAAACTCACCGGATTCCATGTAGCCTTTCATGATATTGACACCATCCTTCTGATCGAACGATACACCCGACACTTCATCAAAACAGACAACGTCATACTGACAGACAAGCCCCCGCTGACCGGTTGAATTATTCACAAACATCCGGGCCACACTCGCCTTACCTCCAGAAATAAGATGGGCATATGGTGAGATCTGCTGAAATAAGTGGCTCTTACCAGTACCTCGCGGACCGAGCTCAACCATGTTATAGTTCTTTTCGACGAATGGCACCATGCGCAGTATCATAACATCTTGCGCACGGGCACTCATACTGGATGGCTCAATTCCGACGCTCCGGATTAGGAAGGCTTTCCACTCATCTGCCGTGAAGAACGTCCGCCCATCATACAAGTCTTGTAATACGTCGCGCTTGGAGAGCTGTATTTCTTTGAGACTCTCAACACCGAAGGCCCTTCCTGCGCTTTCCTGCGCAATGGCAGGATCATACCCTACTTCCACCTCCGCATAAAAACCTCCGGTGAGCATACGGTCATGCTCCTTGACGTCTTCCGCTTTTATGCGCACGTTGCGCAATCTGAGGCTCGGAAGCTCGGCCACATAGGAGTCAGTCTTTGCGTCGAGCCGAGCTGTAATAATATCAATAATCTTTACGCTGCCCTTTTCTTTTGCCCGATGCTTTGCAAGCTCTTCCTCGCCAGAGCGGACCGCCTTATCTCGTAGCTGTCGCTCAACTACCTGAAGGCCTTCCTCGATTTCGGCTTCATCGGTACTCGCACAATACTTACCCAATAAAAATTCAACCACATAAGTGGGAACTGGATACTGATTCTTAAATTTGCGAACCAAATCCTTCCGCACGACGTAGCCAGGGAATCCGCGTTCTGCGACGCGATCGATAGGGTCAAGAGTGATTGTGCTCATAAACTAACCTCCTACTAATGTGATTTGTCTTCCTCGAACGACATCTGATGAATCCAACAGTACAACGTTTACCGACCGACCTTCGGATTCCTCTTCCGTCACAAGTACCGATGTGACACCACTTTCAGTGATCGGTTTGGCTTCGTCTATCAAGGAAGAATCCGGATCGTCTTGTCGAGTTCTAATGTCTATCGACCAACCGACCTTAGCGTGTTCGAGAATAACGGTGCATCGCATTCCCTTCCAATCTACTTTTGAGATGGCGACCTCAGGTCCACTGGAAGTATTCTTCACAAGTAGGCGAGGCACAACGCATTCTTGCACTGTCACGCTGCCGTGCGAGTATGAGACTCCATTCTTAAAGGCTCGAATCCCGGGGGCTAAGCCGATCCGCACGTGGGCATTCCAAAACCACGGTAACTCGAAGAACTCCCCAGATGTATCCGGCTTTATTGTTGCACACCGAGACCATCGCTCCGAAACCAGTTCCTTCGGAATCTTCGCACTTGGCAAGTTTGGCAACAGCAGCCAGCCGTGATCGGTAACGATTTCAATTTCCTTCCATCCCGCGTGGGTCAGCGCTTTCACGCGTTTGCATATCTCACGGACATTTTCTTCGATACGATTGGCAAGCTTCATTCCAACGCTATGCCCTTCGCTATCGAATTCACCAATTTCCAACCAAGCGCATCCGGTTGGGTCGCCGCTTTCGCTCCCATCAAGAAGCTGCACACCAAGTTGTTCGAGTAGCTTCCTAAAGAGATCGGCAGTGATGGACTTTCCGCTTTGCTTGACCGTTGGCACGAACGCTTCTTCGGTGCTGCTTCCTACAAGCTCTCCGTTGATCGGTGAAACCCAATACTTTGCTGTTGGAGTGACTGGTGGAATCGGTGACCAATCCCACGACGCATCGACCTGGCAGAACGTCCCGAGGTTTTGCTCCAAACGTTTCGCGACATCGTATCGAAGCCCATCAACGAAGACGATACACTTTCCTGGAATTGCTTGCGTGCGAATTGCCGGCGTCGGCATCCCATCCCGCCTTACGATGGTCTGAAGATGCTCCGCTGCACTCTCCAACCAAGGCTGATAAATGCGTTGCACAAGCTGCTGAACAAGCTCGGGCTTGGGTGTATCGACTGCGGAAGCGATCGCGAGTAGCGATGCTTCATCGGCAAGCCAGCCTTCAAGCGAATAATGCTGAGCGACTGCCTGCGCGGATTCTCCACGCAACCGCTCGGAGGTACTCTTCACCAATCGAGCAAGCGCTTCCAGCGTGAAAAGATACGGAGTGTGATCCTTCCCACTCCAGAGCCAATCGCGCATGGATCGATGCTCTTCTTCTAAAGACTTGATCAATGTGCGGAGTGTTGCATCGTTGAGAGTTAGAGCATTCTCAAACTGGTTCGCAAGAGCGCGGTCTTTCTCTTCCACATCTTGCGGCCAGGCTTCTTCTGGTGTTGAAAAAAGCCCAGATGTACCTGGCTTTGCGGAGCGCATTCGGTCCCGCAATCCGGGATAAATTGCCGGTGATTCCTTCAATCGCTTCCAAACATCGTCCCACTTCTTGCTATGTCCACCGAGTAACTCACAGGCTCGTGTTACACCATCCCTGACAGGATCGAACTTATACTCTTTCTTGCATAGCGAGCAAAATGCTTCCCATTGATCGCTCGACCAGGCGCTTCTTGTTACATCTGGATTGCCGATCCATCGAAGAATTTCTCGTTCGGGAGTGGTCTGCACGAGGCCATTGAAAAACAGATCATTCAGCGTATGTGACCGAAGATAATCGGTGGAGAGTTCCAAAAGCTGGGGTAGCGCTCGAATCATCGCCTGCTTGGTGGAAATTTCCGAAGGGATCGTTAGTGCGAGCGTATCTTTTGAGACAAGGAAGGCGTAAACTGTCCAGTCGCGATGGCTGCGCTGCGACCAGACGACCCCGCGATAGAGCAATTCCACCAGCGGAGAAAGCTTTGGAATGCAATCTTTGGTTGGACGTAAATCCTGGCGGCTCACGCCCGGTAAATAAATGATCGGTGGTAATGCTGGTGCGGCTGGCGCGTGCACAGTGGCTACTAACGGGTCAGGACTATCCAGCATGATTCGGATCCAAATTGCTGGGCCGGTTAACTTCGCAGCATCATACTCACCAAGCATGAGGATTCGATAACCCCGAGTCGCAAGCGCCTTAATCGCAGCCCCCCACTCCTTATCTTTGTCGGGCCAAAGGATTGCTACGGGTGCAACTTCATCATGCGGATTGAAGTCCGCGGTTTCGCGAAGTTGATCCAGCAGATAATCAATGAGAAGGGGCATAGGGTATTGGGAGGGTCACTTGGATGCTTTGGATTTACTCTTCTTCGGATTGCCGCTGTTGCTTTGTGGAGCCGAAGGCGGAGCCGATGCGGCGGCTTCCCTCGATTCGCGCTTCTCAGCCAACGTAAAATGAAGATCATTCAGTCTATCGCGTGTCGAGCCATCGGGTAATTGATCCTTACCGCGATCCTTATTCCACTTTATGTTCGGCTTTGTGCGGAGAATGCCCGCCATCATAAACGGGCGGATATTCATTCGCACTCCATCGTTCAGATCGGGTTCCCAACCCATCGGCTCCTCGGCCAGGGCTTTCCATCTCACATAAATATCATACGGCGGCTCGCCGTGGAGAATGTTTTTGAGTTTTATCTGCAATGCCTTGGCAGCTTCAAGCTTTCCTTCCGAGCCAGATTCTCCGTTCGCGACTGCCGTTTCCTGGCGGCGAATCAAATCGCCAAGATAGGTGTGCGTTAGACGATCGAGCAGCCTGCGATCGAGCTTGTGGTAATTCACGAATGCGGAGAAGCCATCCTTGCGGCCATCCCAAATGTGCCAAATGAACGGGCGATGATGAAAAAGCGCTGTATGCTGCGCAAAGAAACCATCGCGCAACCACTCTTCGAGAGTGTGTTCGCCAAATCCGACTTGACGAAGCAATTCAAGCTCTTTGGCGCTGCTCCAATTCTCACCATAGGCAACACTCAGGAAATGACGAAGCCGCTCAGCACACGGTTGCTCATTGCGTATTGGTAACAGGCACACCACACCATCATTATCATGTAATTCATCCAAGGAGCTTGCTGGCTGCTCAGGCCAGCGGTAACCTAAGAGCCGCGCTACCGCAACTTGCAATGGCTCTGTCGAAGATGGAATGTCGCCATTAAAAACCCATTGCGTGGGATCGGGAGAGTAAGGCTCAGGAAGTGGGCCGTTTCCTTCAGCTACCTTCTGCCATCGTTCAAAGTCGAATGGGACCTTAACAAGGGTCGCATTTGTGACATTGGGTTTCGAATCTATCTTTTTAACCTCAACCCTGAACTCTGGGGATGAGCAGAACGCCCAAATCGCACGGAGATCCGCTGAATCTTTAGGAACAATTGCTGCGATATTATTGTCAAAAAGTTTACCTGTGTAGAAGGCTGCAGGTAATGATCCCATCTGCGAAATCGCAATACCCATTTTACCATGTGCCTGGAAACCTTGCAACCTCGCCTGAGGACTTTGGGCAAGACTCCCTTTCCCATCCTCCCAAAAAATAATATGCTCCATCCCACCAAAAACACGAGTTGACTTGACCGTGCTCTCTTCAAACTCCCACATAGCATCTAATTTTGGTAACTCCCAAAAACATCTACCGAATCGATGGTAGTCACCTGTCGCGATACCCTGATAAGCATCTGCGTATTTTTGGAGAAGGGGGCCTCCTGTTCCCGGGACCGCCAATATCCGAGCATTAGGATTCAGAAGTTGATCTGATTGACGCGGCCAAGCAAGTTCCATTCCTATCAACGCCATTGCCTTGTCCTTGGGACCTATTTGACCCGAAACATCACAATGCGAATAAAAATGTGTGCTGGGAGGGGAAGCATTCTTTAGAATAGTAAGGCAAACATTCACCACCTCACCGGTGATTGTTTCGAACGCACCTGAACCAAGTCGGGCGTCGAAAATCCATGTCTCTTCGGTAAGTAACTTTCTTCTAATAGTCTCATAAGTGCCAAGTAGCAGCCAATTTTGAGGTGATACCGTAGCGAGATCACCAGATGGACGACAAAATGCCAGACTGCGCTGTAAGAAAGCTGTGGCGAGGTCGCCTTTTGCTGCCGGGTATTGTTTCTCACAATACTCTTTTAGTGTTGTGTCCTGTTTGCTGCGGCTTAAATATGGCACGTTGGTAACGACCAAATCATATTCACCATTGAGTATGGTTGCTGCAGTTGCAATACCGCGAGCCGCAACGCCGGTTGCAAGCAGGCTTGCATCTGATTTCGAATCAACTCCTTCCAGTGCCTTATTCAGGAGCGGGCGTAGCTCTTCGAATCCGGCATCGATCATATCATCGTAAAGCGCCGCTTTTGGCTCTATTAAGCTTCCGAGCGTAGGCGCTTGCTGAAAGAGTTCATAGAGGCGTTTCAATCCTCTTTCAACGCGGTCATCGCCACGCGCAAGTTTTTTCCAATCGTCATATTTGCCGCCAACAGAAAGCCCGCTACATGCAATATTGAGTTCGGGCAGTGTGCGATAGCTTCCGGCCATTCTCCATGCAGCAAAGGCAAGCGCAAATGCTGCAATCTGCGTGCAGCGTGGGTCTATTTCGAGTCCGTACAATACTTTGGAAAGCACAATATCTGCCGCCTGCTCCTTGCTCAATCCTTCATCATGCGCGAGCATTGCGACAAGTATTTGGAATGCGGCAACGAGGAAATGCCCCGATCCACAGCACGGGTCGAGAACTTTTAGCTCGCGCACGCTCTTCGGCCATGCTTCGAACGTTCCGGCAGCGGGAGTTCCGTCCGGCTTAATCCGAAGATAGTTTAGTTCGATCGGTGGCGTTTCACCCGGATGATTCCCAACCCACCATGCGCCAAACGTATTGTGAAGCAGGAATAAGACCATGTAATCCTCGGTGAATAGCTGCGTCACGGCAGGAAGCTCATCTGCCCCGATCTTTTTCTCAGAAAGATTAACCTCGTTCTTTCGCTTCGTCTGCCAGAATTGATAGACCCACCCGAGGCTATCATCCGCAAGGAATACTGCGTTTGGCAACGAGGCAAGTAGCCGCTCAAGCTCAAGCGTATCCTCACGAGAGAACCGGACTTCCAATATCGGATCGGCTTGCCGAAATATTTGCGGCAGCATATTGGAAGCATATCGGGCGGCAAGTTCCCATCCATCGGCTGCGTCTTCTGTTGCTGCGAGATCCGCACATTCTTCCAGCGAAACCGAGACACCGCTTGAATGCATCAAGAGTCCATTCTCGGCCAGGAACCGTGCGAAGAGCATCCGATGCCAATGCTCATACGCGCAATCTTGCATCAGGTGATTGATCCCAAGGCCACCTTGCGCATCCTCATGGTCTCCAAGTTGACGAGCTTTCGCTCTGAGCTTTCGGCGTAAGACTCGTTCTTCAGCACTCATGGTCCCAAATACTTCGCGCCGATCAACCGCAAGCAGCGCTAACGCCTTTTGTGCTGCGGATTCCGCAGCATCGCGTGCAGCTACGATCACGGATTCAAGCTGTCTTCGAAGTGAAGGATCGAGGGCTTTCAAAGGTTGTTGAAGAATTAGATAATGATCGGTCCTTCACTCAGCTTGCTAAGCATCATCGTACGAATCTCTGTAAGCCATACTTCGAGTTCCTCTTTGGTGCTTATCGTTGCCCTCGGTATCTGGACCTTCACAGCCTTGGGTGTTTTACTTTGTCTGGCAGCCATTTCGGCCTGCATGAATCGGCTCGGCAATGCATCAATGAACGTTTGCCAATCATCGAAGTTTCGCTGCTCCAGTGTTGCAAGAAGTTCCTGCTCCGTGGATGTCTTTATTGCCGCAGGCGGAGCTATAATGTGTTTTTCGAACAGTGCATCTTGCTCCCCCTTGGTAAGTCCTACGCTTGGAATGAACGCCTGGAATCCAGCCATGCCCTGCTCGTAGCTCTGCGCTGCCGCTGCATACTTCTTTTTGAGTGCATCTCGGAGAGCTGTAGAGCATTGTTGGAGCAGGGTGGGCACAGGATCTGGCTCTGACAGAAGAAGTCGGTTGTCCTCGATCGCCTGCACTTGCGCCATAACAGATGGAGCAATATCCAGCGGCTTGATGTACCGTGTCAATTGCTTCAGCAGTTCCCACTTTGGTAAATGTAGTTCGATTGCCTCGGCCACCTTCTTCCATTGCTGCAACGCCTCGATGATCTTAGTTGCGTTGGTAGCAATGTGGAGTAATTGCTCATTGCCAGAAAGCTCCAACGTGGCGTTGAGCAGAATCGTATTGCTTGCTGCCGGCGCGGGACGCTCCCGGTTCGCAGCAGCGGAGATGCGCTTCAGTGCATCAATAAATTCTCTTACTTTTTCACTTTCTTGTCCAGGTTGCACTGGAACTCCAGCTTCGGTATAGACTTTCCGAATCGCAATTTTGTCATTTACCGAGAGAACGATATGCTCGCTGCGAAATTCTGCTGTGCTAATTTTGGGTCGTTCTAACTCTCGCGCAGAAATTCTGGCGCCATTCAGCGTTGCTCGAATGGTGTCGGTTAGCGTGAGTGCCAGAAGTGCAGAGTCCACAGCGTCCTGGGGCCATCCGTAAGGCGTTGCGGCAAAGCGCTTGCGAATATCATTCCCTTTTCGAGCAGTCGTTAACTCGGCAAGGACTGCCTTGCATACGGGATGAGTCTGCGGATCACCATCAAAATTCACTTTGCGGAACGCCGTGGCATCGCCTCTCCGAAGCTGGTCAACAACGATGTCCCAAGTGGCGTGATCCGCAACCGAGAAGTTTGGGAACAACCGTGAAAGCGCTGCTTCACCGGCAACTTTGATCTTCTCTGCAAGGAGTAGTTGGCCGATCTCTGTACCACCAGCATTGTACACGCGAGCGGACTCAGCGATTTCTTTGATAAATTCATCCGCAATTCTTTTGCTATCCGCAACTCGCGTTTCAACGGAGCGTCGAGCCTCTCGATCTTCCGCCGTATCAAGCATCGAGCGCGCACTGAGAGTTTGATTCGCGGCCAGATTCTCCTCTATCGCTTCTTTCAAGTCGCTTGCCCGGTCGTGAGGCAAATAAACATAAACAATGGGCGAATCTTTACCTGCACTGCGGATCTCTTCCATAAACCGGTTCGCATCAACGTTCCATCCATCTTTAATTACAAGCGGAACTTTGTGCCCGTTATCGCCGATGGGATCTGCGCCATAGTTCAATTCGAATTCTCGGGGTGTAGCACTTGCCCCCTGCGTTAGACGTGCCGCCGTTTTGCTGCGAGCCATTTCCTGCTTCAGGAGTTCCGTTCGTGTTGTACCAACCTGGGAACCTCTGCGAACATCTGCCAATTGCCGCTTGAATTCTGCATCCCATTCGGCACCTTGCCGGGTCTGAATGCGATACTCCTCCTCAAGTTGCATGAGGACGCCATCTTTGGCAAGAGCCTCCAGCGCGGTCTTCACACTTTCTCGAAGTCGAGTGCTATCCTGCCGTAGGTCAGTGACTAATAAATCGGCGAGGGTTTGTGCATCCGAGCGAAGCAAAGGCTGGCTGGTAGCCGTACGAGGCAGTTTGCTGATGAAAAAAATGAGGCTGCACAAATCATAACGGAGGTCGCCATCTGGTTTCGTTTTCTGGCTAAGGATGGTGTTATTGACCTCATTGAGTAACCCTCCGGTGCTGAGTAAGTCGTGGGAGAGTTGATTATAGATAAATGAGGCAGATACGACGTTGCCCAGTTCTTGCTCGGCAGTCTTCTGGGTTGCTTCATATACTATGCGAAGCTGATTGCGGAGCTGCGCCGTGGTTCCCGAAGGGTCTAATGCTCGTAGGACCGCTTCCCAAAACCGCTTGCGCGTCGGGAGCAATGGATAATCCTTCACATAGTCGGTTGCATCCGACGCGCGTGGACCAAGCGGGGACTGGGGCAGTTGCTTGTCCACTTCGCCACTGTGCTTATTAAATATTGCTTCGATATTAGAAACCTTATCGGCGCGTTTCTGGAGGATGATTTGCCGAATTACCTTCTCGACATCCGTATCTTGCAACTGCACCGAAATCGTAAATCTACCTTGCAATCTCGCAAGTAGGTCGGTCCCGGCCAAGGCACTTTGACCTGTACATACCATCAGGAGTAACCTATCAAATTGAGTCGCACATTGCTCAGCGAATTCTTGCACCATAAGAGACCGCGTCGGGCTATCCCCGATGTACTGCTGCACCTCATCGAGCACAAGCAGCGTAGCTGGGAATTTGCCATCAGGTCGAGTCAAAACTTTTTTGATTAACTTTATAGTATCACCAATCGTCGGGGTTGAACTCGGCGGGAAGTTTTCACGAATAGACTTGCGAACATCTTCGTTCGAAGCGAAGTGGCCAGTCTTCACCAACGCTTTCGCAATATGTGGCGAGACGTACATATTATTCAGCTCCGATTCGAGCGTCTTACGGGCTACATCAATAGCTGCAACCACGGAATCAAAGATTCCCTCATCTTTGAGCCAGAGAACAAAGTTTGCCTGAGGGTACTTTCCCGGGAGTCGAGCAGCCTTGAAGACAATGCTAAGTACTTCCAAACCGAACGAGTCACCGGCTCCAGGCTCAAGCGTTCCCGCAGCGGCAAACAACCCTCCGTTGCGTCGCCCAAGATTGGAGACTTCCAGCAGTTGATCCTTCGTGTCTTGCGGCAAATGCGCCAGGGACCTCGGGGATGCACCGTCTGAAAACTGATCGTCGGTCCAAAAAGCTTGGAGCATCTTCACGAAATGGGATTTACCGGAACCGTAGAACCCACTTACCCACGCTGATTGCTGCTGATGCTTGCCTTGATTGCGCAAATATGCACCAAGAATGCGTTCAAGGCCGTCTGCATACGCGCCTTCACAGACGAAAAGACGAACTTCATCGCGCAACACCGCTTCGCGTTGGCCCGTAACCTTCGCTACACCGTCGTTGACCAGTGTTCGCTGCGTGGGATCGTGTACGAAAACTTCCCGATTCTTCATTTAGGACGATTTTTTATCTAAAGATTTCTTCTTCTTGCGCAGTAATAGGTATCGCGTGGTAGTTCCATCCATCTCGCGCATCAAACAGACGGTAGATCTTATCTCGATATTCACCAGGAAAGAACACGGCCAAGTATCCCCGGACGTTTTCTTCGATCCGATTTAAGACTTTTGAGACCTTAATCAGCCCAAAGAAATTGCCAACGCCCGACAGAATAAGAACGCTTCGCTGCTCATCACCGAATTCTTGCAGTGCCTTGTTAATTCGATTAGCAATGAGCGCTTCTAAATCCTCGAAGGCAGGTTCAAGATCGGCTGGTTCCTCATAGTAACTTTCTCGGTAGTCGTGCACTGAAAGCCATACGGCAAAATCAGCCGTTAAATCAAGATGATGAACTTGATAGCCGTGAGTGCGTGCCTCGCTTTCAAACTCAGGAATCTGTTTGCGAAGGCGCCGCTCGTCACTCTTGTCATAGACTAAGAACAACACTCGCTCAGCGCCAGTTAGGATCTGAGAGTGCCTCGCCGATTTAAGAAAGCGAATGAAATTCGCTCGCAGGAGATCGATTCTTGATGCCATTAGACCAATGCCTCTTGGAGATTATTAAGCCGTGGCGAATGGTCACCGTAATTCGAATCAGAACGAGTTTCAAGGTCGTTAGCGTAAGCCTGCTTTAGAAGAGCCAGAGGGAAATCAATCTCAACAACGTCACCTAACCCGCGGTAGGTTAGCCACCCGTGCTTGGATGCATCCTTCAAATAAGCTTGAACCTGCGATGTATTAATTCCCAACATACTAACCCACCCAGATTCGAATATGCGGGACCCTCGAACCCCACAAAGGAATGCCAGATACGCGGCGTAAGCGACGCCAGCTGCGGCTGGCCCAACAATGTGACGAACTTTAATTTGCTCGCCTTGCAGAAATCCCGCCTGCGTCCAGCTGGAAAGGATGTTCCGAACGATTGTTGCTCGCGTTGTCTCATTGAAGTGATCCCCAGAAGCTGATTGCAGCGCATCCATTACCCAATCCTTGGTCACCACCTCTCCTTCGGAGGAGGTGAGAATGACCGAAATAGAAAGTCGAAGAAGTGGATCTCTGGCTATTGCCAATAGCAGGGCAAGCAGCGGCCGAGAGGCCTCGTCCCGATACCAAAGGTAGCGAAAATAGTTAAAGACTGGAGTTGTGTGATCCAGAGCATAAAGCCGACGAAGCCGAGTCCACGCTTCCTCCCTGGTCGTTTGGGTTTTCTTACTTAAGACGTTGCTCGAAAGAATCAGGTCTTTGTATTCCTGCGAAGTTGCTGTGGGACTTGCAACCTCCAGCAGCAAACGCAAGTCGGCCAACATCAGAGTGCGGCTTGAATGCACTCCTCCCCAGCCGATTGTTCGAAAGCCTAATTCCTCACCACCTAATTCGATTTGCATGCAGCTTCTCTATAATTATCCATTCGTGGAGGTAACAAAATGCAATCCTGTTCCCTTCCGCAGGACTAACAACCCAAAATTGAAGATACATCCTACGCATGGATAGCCCTCGTCCCTTTGAGGCTCTACGGACAGACTCCTGCTCGGTTGATCCAGAATCCTCTCCTTGATCGCGGCGAAAGATTTGCGGCTTACCCAAAGTTCTAAGCCTCACGCTGGCGTTCGTGCTACGGTTTCCCGGTTGCCTCTATTTTTTTCCTGTTCCGTGAATCCTTTTTGACTTGAGTTGTATCTCTCAATTATATCCGACAAAGAATGTTAAATTATTCAAAATTGGATAAACATCGGTGTTATCAGTTATTAAGAGATTTCTTTAATGGATAATCTGACAGACCAGATGAGAGAACGCTTCCGGGCTCTATTGGCTCCGGTGGATACTAAGTTCTTTACTTTTTGCCGTTCTCTTACGGGTAGTGTGGAGGATGGAAAAGATCTTCGTCAAGATACACTTCTTCGAGCGTTTGAAAAGTTTCATTCTTTTCGTGATGAGAGTTTCCTTGGCTGGCTTTGCACAATTGCACGCAACCTTAACAAAAGGCATGGTGCAGAAGCTAAAAAGCGAAGGATGGATCCCTTAACGGAACAGTATGAGACTATTTCTGAGTATTCTTCTGAGGATGAGATTCTTGCTCATCTTGACTGTGAGATAATGGAAAATTTCCTCAAGTTTCTTAATCCCAGAGAGCGGGAAGCTTTTAGCCTTCGCTTCTTCCAGGATTTGAAGATTGAAGAAATTCGCAAAGTTCAAGGTGGAACTCTCGCGGGTGCCAAAACGAGATTGAGAAGAGCGGTCAAGAAGTTAGAGCGCTGGCTTGAACCTTTGCCACTTCCTAAACCTGCATGAGCAGAAGAAAAATAAACAATGAACATGAAACATTCTGAGCCATCCGAAAATCTAAAAAGATACATCGAAGCCTACCGCGCTCACTCCTCACATGTGGAGCTTGAGAGCGTACAAGCCGTGCTCAAAAATCGCTTGGCTTCGCCACGGAACAATTGGTATCATTCTCATTTAACTGCTATCATAACTTCTTCATGCATTGTCGGAGCGGCTGTACTCAGCTACTTCTTACTTTCAACTCCGACAACACCATCGAAGAAGCCTGCAAATACTTTGTCGGAGACTATTTCAAAACATTTACAAGATACGAATGCCAAATTTGTACCGCTACCTGAGCCACTGTTCGGTCTGACGAAGCGCGCTTACGATGTTCGAGCAAATTTAGATTCCGCAGTCAGGGCAGAGTTTGGTCCAGGGCATTCGATAGCGGATTGGAATGACCTGACGAGATTTTGCGCCTCGCATCCTGTCGATAGCCTCATTGCAATGGTTGGCTGGCCCTTGTCAGTCGCAAGTGCTCATCCGGACAGCGTCGGAGAAAACGTTAAAGATCAAACAGTAAACTTCTTTATCAACTATAATGGCAACCGTTTCTGGGTAAACCATGATCCGACTTGGCGATTCTTCGCAACTCGATGGGATCATCATCCCCCATCCAATTGGCTCATTGTTGACTCGATAGACGGTAACCATTTGGTCCTGGGCGCCTGGGCGGATATGAAATGCCGCATATTAGTAAAAAATAAAAACTTCCACTAATTCCTTTTATTCATAATAACTCATGAAAAAATCACTTCTCACATTTGTAATTCTCTACACGCTCTCAGCCTGCAAAATAGTAACTCAGCAACAAGCTCCGGCGACAAATCCCGTCTTTACAACCACAACCGGCTTATACAGCGAGACAGCCAATCTCGACTCCGCAGTAAAAGCTGAGTTAGGACCAAACGCAAGGGTCGCGGACTGGGCCACCGATATTAAGACTTACTGCACTACACATCCGGTCGATAGTCTTCTCGCAATGATAAAATGGAGTCCGTGGGATACTACAGGTGGAAGAACCATCGACACGACTCGGCAGAACTACTTTGTGCTTTCTAACGGGCAGGGATTTTGGTCGCAAGATCCGTCGCGTCATTATTTCGCCACTCAGTTTGATCATAATGTGCCGAGCACTTGGCTGGTGCATGATCAGATAGATTCAAGCGAAATAGTAGAAGGCTCGTGGTTTAAAATCCGCTTCAAAGTGCTGGCAGTGACGCCATAAATTTCTTAATATTCAATCAATTCAACACAATCATGAAATCAAATCTGTTCCGCTTCTTACTCCAATATGTTATCATCTTTTTGATGGTAACGCTGGCATCCTGTAGTCACAATAATCCTGTGAGTTCAAGCCAATCAAATAGCGTAGTCATTCCGAGTACTACGAAATTGCTCGATTCGGTTAACTATACACTATTCTTCGTCGGCCTTTCGAGCGATAGCTCTACCTACACGTTTAAATCCGGGCTGCCGGTCTTAGACACGTTGCATGTTGGCGATGTTCTCGTAAGCAACTACCGTCAAGGACTATTGAAAAAAGTAACTTCCATAGGTACATCCAATGGCCAAATAGTGGTCGGGACGACTCCAGCAACTCTTACAAATGCCATTATGCAGTGTAAAATTGTAGCTTCGAGCCTGCCTATGCAACCAAGCCGAGCATACAATCCCAAGGGCCCAATTCCTCTTGGAAGTGCTTTGAATGTTGAAGAAAATAAGATTGAAATCGTGAACTTGGAAATAAAGGATGGAGATAGTCAAGTAGTAGCAACATTGAATGGTTCCATTACCTTGGACCCGGAACTCAATTTCGAACTGACGATTCAAAATGCTAAAATAACTCACTTCCTTGCAACGGTCAACCTTAACGAGACAACCGATCTTACTGGTGTAGCAATTCTTTTCAATAGCGGATTCAGTGCAGAGAAGCAAATCTTTAGTGAGGTAATGGATCCGATCATAATCTTGGCCGGCGATATTCCAATTGTCGTCACGCCTATTCTTCAGGTCAATGTTGGTGCCGATGGTGATGTTACGGCATCCGTATCCACGGGTGCCACATATAATCAGAATTACACTGCTGGAATTAGTTGGGACAACGGTATTTGGTCGCCTGTAGCTTCCCAAACTCAAACATTTAGTTACCAGCCGCCGCAATTTTCAAGCGAGGCTGATTTCAAGGCCTATACAACCCCCACATTCTCTATGCTTCTCTATGGGGTGGTTGGACCTTTTGTTGATGCGACGCTGTACGGGCATTTCAATGCCCTAATTGGCCGCACACCGTTAGCTCTCTTTGAAGTGGGTTTGAATGTTTCTGGGGGGCTTGCGGCAGGAGTATTGTCTGATGACATTCAGCCTCTGACAATTCCAAATATTATTGATTTTCATGATACACTCTGGAAGAGCGATACGGTAACGGTTTCAACAGGTGGAAAGGACACCTCTCACTTGCCAACGGACCCGGTAATTTATCTTCCGTTCGACGGAAGTGCTAATGACGCCAGCGGTAACGGATACAACGGAGTTATCCACGGCAATGTGATATTCATCTCAAACCGCTTCAACCAGCCGAATAGCGCATGCCAATTTGATGGATCGTCATATATAGATATTTCAAATACCGACAGTCTTAACTTCGCTACTGGTGGATTTTCGGTTTGTGCGTGGACAAGCTACACAAATGTAGATGATGAAGATATTGTCGTAAAACACAGTCCATGCGGGATAAATAACGGCTACGGCCTTGGCGCTGGCAGATATGTGCCCAATGCCCTCTCATTCATAACACCCGGCGGAAGTTGTGGAGGAACTGATCGGATTAATACACCCACAGCATATAACGATGGCAAATGGCACTTTGCAGTAGGAACTTACGACGGAACAACTTCGAAGCTATACGTTGATGGAGTTTTAATCACTTCTTGTAGCAGCGGCTACGGGCAGAAAGCTCTGGGCGATATTTTAGTGGGTAAAGCAGGTACATGCGGGTCATTCCACGGCAGTATTGATGATGTCCGCATATTCAGCAGGGCTTTAACTCCTTCGGAAATTCAGGCTCTTTATAACGAAAAGTAATTGCGCCCAGCATTTATCCGAGCCGTCTTACCGCTGGAGATGACGAGATATTTGGAAGATGGCAGTGGTGCGGATGCAAAAGCTGTGAATCGAAGGTGGGATTTCAAACCCCACCTTCTCGATCGCTTACGAATCCAGCTTACACGTCAATAATTTCGCGCAATCCCAAGAGCTTTTCAAGCAATAAATTCCATTATTGTTGACGGCTCTTATTTAAAGCAAATTCCAATATGTATTATGGAACCCTTGCAACCTACCCTAAATCTCCTAAACTCCATGCTTCACTGCCCGTATAAGACATGGCAGCTCTCGAAGGAAAATGCTCCAGTGGAACCAACGATACCGCTGCTTCAAAAGGACAGAGCTAAGAACGAGCGCCTCGCCGCGGCAGCGTGGGCCATCGAACAGGGAGAGTCGTTGCCATATTCCATTGTTCGTAGCACCGCTTCTAAATTCACAAAAGACGCAGAAGCGTTATTAGCCAGGACGAAAGCGTGTATCGCCAACGACACTCCCCCGCCGTTCTCGCTCATCGCTCATTGCTCAGAGTGCCAATTTAAAGAGTCATGCTATAAAAAACTAAAGGAGAAAGATTGTATCAGCCTGCTTCCCGGGATGACGCCTACCGTCGTGGCGAAATATCATAAGAAGGGAATCACAACCATTACCCAACTCTCCCACATGTTTCGTCCGAGAAGAAGTGGGCGTGTACCGCATCGTGTCGTCCGTTATTTAGTGGAATTAAAGGCGCTTGCTATTCGGGAACAAAAGACTTTTGTGGTACAGCCGACGAACGTTACCCGCGCTGCCGTTTCGATCTATCTCGACTTTGAAGGACTGCCGGATGAGAAGTTCCAGTATTTATTAGGCTGCATAATAATCGAGAATGACC
>Ga0206964_10051_pt1 | contig 36560 bp, 25 predicted proteins | sample Alteio_BWOrgHeat_25_FD_152980 | JGI IMG/M metagenome (GOLD analysis project Ga0206964, IMG submission 152980) | Enriched cells from forest soil in Barre Woods Harvard Forest LTER site, Petersham, Massachusetts, United States -... | ecosystem: Environmental > Terrestrial > Soil > Temperate forest >...
TTGAAGATCAGAAACACCAGGTCGCGCTTATCGTGCGCGTAATTAAAGAGGGTCCCCAGACCGACATGGGCACGCCGGGCGATTTGGCGAAGCGTAGCCGAGTCGTATCCATGCTTGGAGAAAAGCTCCCGCGCGGCCTCGCAAATGCGCTGGTGCTTCTCTAACTTGTTTTGTTCTCGCAGCCCAAGCTCTGAAGGCAGAACAGACATAGTTCCAACTTACCACGAACTCCCACTCGGCGATCAGAGCGATGATTCTGTCAATTCCTTAGATATCCAGGAATCTTGGCAATGTCTTACTGAACATGTTCCAAAGTGTACGTGTTCATATATTCTCAGTTGCCCGCGAATTGGAACCTGAATCCGCTATCGCGGCCCTATGTTTGATTTACAGATTCAGAGCTTCAGTAATCGTGCCGCATTGCCCCCCAAAATCATCTTGCGTTGCGTGCTTCCCAGATCAATTTGCTCGAGAAACTGCACCGGACGGTCGTACCCCATGGTGAAGCAATAGTCGCTGCCCAGCATGATCCGTTCCGCTCCCACCTGTCTGATCACGAATTCCATTACTTCTTTCGAATGGGTGATCGTGTCATACGTGAAGCGTGAGAGATAGGCACTGGGCGCCTGCGGCAAGTTTTTTAGCTCAGGGCGTGTGCGCCAGCCTTGGTCAATGCGGCCAATCAACATGAGGAGAACACCGCCTGCGTGGGGCAGCCCGATCTGAAGTTTGGGATGACGATCCAGCACCCCTCCGAAGATGAGGTGGCAAACAGCAATGGCCGTATCCACCGGATTGCCAATCAGGTTCGAAAGGAAAAAAGGTTTCAGGCGGTCCCCGCCAATCGGCTCCACGGGGTGCAGGAAAATCGGCAGGTCGAGAGCTTCAATGCGCGCCAGGACGGGCTCGAAAAGAGGATCATCCAGTTCGTAGTTGCCGATGTTGGTGCCCAGATACACGCCACGCATGCCGGGTAGTTTGCTGGCCCGGTTGAGTTCGTCGAGGGCGCGGTCCGGGTAAAGCATTGGAAGAGTGAGAAAGCTGACTAACCGGGTGGGGTAGGTCTGATGCGCGGCGGTCGCCGCATCATTCCATGCCTTGGCGAGTTTGGCGGAGAGTTCGGCGTCTGCCCAATACAGCATGGGTGCAGTCAGTGAGATTGCCTGCACGGCTACACCCTGCTGGTCCATATCGGCGATGCGCGCTTTCACATCGATGAAATTCGGGGATAATGGCCCGTTGCTGGCGGCGGGAGTCTTAATGAACCAGCCGTTGTCGGTCATGTGCCAGGACGCATCGAAGCGCTTGCCCTCAGTGTTGATCAGGTCGAGAAAAGTCTCGGGAAAATAGTGGGCATGGATATCGATCACCGGGCCATCAGAGCTCACAGGGCGGGGCACATGATCTTGAGTAAGCGCGGTTCCGGTTTGGCCGATCGCGGCTGCGGCGGCCGTTGCCAGTCCTGTTTTGAGCATCTGTCTGCGCGATAGTGGTTCGCTGACGAGTCCTGATCGAGTTGTCATCTCTCTCCCGAACGAGCGGGGACGCCCACGCCTGCACTTAATTGTTACCGCTGGAAAACTCGAATGCGTCATGCTCCGCAGTCGAGACCTCGACTCCGGTTCCAGCCGATTGCACATCGCCGCTTACCACATGCAAGCGATTGCCGATGACACCCACCGCCAGTCCGTGACGCGACACTGGCATCGGAGGCATTTCGGTCCATGTGTTAGTGGCCGGATCGTAAGCTTCAACGGCCCGGAAGGTGGCCATCATATGAGGGTCTTGATACTCGCCCCCGGCAACATAGATGCGTCCGCCATAGACGCCTGCTCCGAGTGCGCTGCGCGCAATGGGCATACGTGAGCGTGGACCACTCCATTGATCAGCGGCTGGATCGTACTCCTCGACCACGGAAATATCGGAAGCAAACCCGATGAACGCCGCCCCGACCCGCCCACCGATTACATAGATCTTTCCGTTGACCACACCGATTGCGGCATGGTTGCGGGGCGTCGGCATCGCACTGCGCTCGCGCCAAGTATTCGCCAAGGGATCATATTCTTCAACTGTTCCCACCGACATGTGAGGGTGGGTCGGAAATACCGCCGTTTCCTTTGATCCGGGGATCGTAGTGGCGCCACCGATTATATAGATTTTGTTGTCCACGACGGCTGCCAATGCTGACCCGCGCTTGCTTGGCATCGGCGTCAAAGCCTTCCAGGTATCAGCGGTGGGATCATATTCCCACGCATTGTTGATAGGTACCCATCCAGGAGACCCTGATTCCGGCAGCACGAATCCGCCAAACACATAGATCTTGCCGTGGTATTCGGTGGAGGCTACGTGATGCGACGGCAGAGCCATCGGCTTCTTCTTCGTCCAGGCATTGGAGGCGGGATCGTATTCGTAAACCATTCCGAGGGGCTTCCAGACTGGTGCGAGGCCCGCGAAAACGTACATCTTGCCTGCTGCGGCGGCACCCGATATTTCCTCGGCAAGCTGAGGAAACGGCGCCAACCTTACCCATTTTCCTTGCGCGTAAGCAGTGGGCGTTGCCAAAATCACGGCCACAATCAGTGTGACGAACTGGACGTCAGCGAGTCTGCTTGACCTAGACATCGTTTCCCCTTTTCAATTCGCAGAACCGAAACCCGCTGCTGTGCAGTGAAGCGAAGCTAGGTTGCCGAGACTATCTACCAGATCACCTTCAAGGCAACCTGGATCTGTCTTGAAGTGGTTGACGTGGTGTCCAGCACTCCGGGGGTCAGCCCTCCCGTACTTCCATCCCCATTAAATACCTGGCTGTTTGAAGTCGGTGGATTGAAATTAGCCCGATTGAAGACGTTAAAAGCTTCCACCCGGAACTGAATGTTGAACAGGTCAGAGATGCTCTCGATCCGGTTGTTCTTGAACAGTGACAAGTCGAAGTTGACCAACCCCGGGCCCACAATGCGGTTGCGTCCAGCATTGCCTAAAAGATTCGCGCAAGTGTTGGGAACCGAGGTGCCGGAAAAGGGAACACACAACGCGGCAATGTCGGGAGTCGCAACTGGAAGCGTAAAGCAGTTCAGGTTTAGATAGTTGATGCCGCCATGAACCGGGTTGCAGCCCTTTGCGATGTCTGGAAAATCGTACTGATCAGTGCTGTTGATTCCCAGCGGGTCGGGGGCGATGGTGACGGAAAAGGGCATGCCTGAGCTTGCCTGGAAAATTCCACCCAACTCCCAGCCGCTTGCTGCCCAGCCCAGACCTCGGGGAAGGCCTTTGGGGTTAGGTATTTCCCAGGTGTAGCTGACGACCAGATTGTGGGTTTGGTTGAAGTCAGACGGGCCGCGCCGAATCCGCGAGTCGAAAAAAAACTGACTGGACAGACCATTCTTGAATTGATCGCCATCGGTAGAGCCAGAGGCGGTATCGATGGTTCTCCCCCAGGTGTAAGAAACCTGCCCCGATAGTCCATGACTAAATCGCTTTTGAAGCTGGAGTTGCATGGCGTGATAAATGGAGTCCGAGTTCCAAAGGGTCGCAGGTACGCGACCAAAGTTTGGGTTGATTCTTACCCCGCCTGCCGTGGGCCATAGATACCCTTCGGTAGTCTTGGCGATGGGCAGCACGATGGAGGAATCATCGGTCTGCATGAGGTTGTGCACGGCCCGCGAGCCTACGTAGGCGATCATCCCGGTCATGTTGGTTGCAAGCGTGCGCTGGATATTCAGGTTCCACTGCATCACGTAGTTGCGTTTGGGGTGTTGATCGATGTATGCCGCACGCTGCGCCGTTCCACCTGTCGAGAGGGTTGTGTACGCGGCCGGCTGGGCACCGGTAAAGGCGCCAAAAGGTCCAAACGATCCGACTGGGACCTGGCCATTCACGGACTGGTAAAAAGGTATCGTACCGTCAATCGTATGCCGAAGGTTAGCGGGCAAAATCTGCACATCGAACATTCCGAAACCACCACGAACGGCGGTCTTGGCATCGCGGAAGGGGTCCCACGCAAAACCCACGCGGGGCTCAAAATCATGAAGTGTAGGATTCGCAAACAAGGGAGAACGCACGATCACCGCTGGTGCAGTAAGACTCGGCAAGCTGGCCAGCCTGCCACTGGTTTCCGAAGGCACGGTGGCCATCTCATAGCGCAACCCCAGGTTAAGAGTCAAATTGGGGCGTGCGTGCAGATCATCTTGTAAGTAGGCGCCAAAGAGGGTTTCTCGCATCCTTCGTCGCGAGACGGTGCCGGGCGCGTCGGCGATCAGCGTCAGGGAATCCGGCGGGATGGTGGGGTTGGGGGGCCTGTTGTTGGTGAGAAAGTCTTGCAGAGAGGAAAACTCGAAATCTCCACCCGGCTGGGAAGGCGTGGACTGATTGTCGATGATGCGCTCTACGTTTGCGCCGAATTTCAGACTGTGGATTCCCTTGGTGAAAAACACGTTGTCATAGACTTGCCAGGAGTTCCAGTTGTACTCCGCGGGGGCCTGGGTGCTGAGGCCCCCAGTGAAAAAGGTTAGACCGGGTACGCCAATAAAACCCACCGTGTCTCCCGGTACGTATCCGAGAGTGGTGTCGGCTGCCAGAGGATTGATCGCTTTACTGCCAGATGGGGCGGCGGCAAACTCGCGGTGATATCCCAGCCGAAAAGAATTCATCAGGGAAGATTGGAAGACGTGGTTCTCTTCCAGGCTCACCAATTGCCGTCGGGTTTTTGTGAAGATCAGTTTGTTGTTAAATTCGTCATTCTGCGAAGACGGCGAATTGTCGTACATGTAGCTGCCCGCCAAATTGTCTTTATCCGAAAATTTGTGATCGACCCGGGTCGTGAAGTAATTTTCCGTGGTAATTGCGGATCCAGCGAAGCTGAAGATTCCTGTGTCCCCTGAGATCAGACCGTTGGGGAGAGGATAGAAAGCCAGATAAGGTTTTACCAGAGGATCCACGGTCACATTGCCGGTACTTAGCTGTCCAGCCCGGGCGGCAAGCGAGGGTACATTGTCCACCATGCTCAAGCCGAGCGATTGTCGCAGACCTTCGTAGTCACCGAAAATAAACGTCTTGTCCTTACGGATGGGGCCTCCCGCAGAGACTCCGAATTGATTGCGGTGAAACGGGGCAATGGTGGGACCGTCAAAGAAGTTGCGCGCGTCGAGAGCGCTGTTGCGCAGGAATTCATACGCACTTCCGTGAAAACGGTTTGTGCCCGAGCGATTGATGGCGCTGATGACGCCGCCCGATGTCCGCCCGTATTCTGCTGGTTGATTGACCGTCAGAACATTGAACTCCGCAACCGCGTCGGCCCCTAAGTTGCCACCCAAAATGCTGCCCGGGGCCTGGTTGGTATAGTCGTTGATGCTGATGCCATTCAGCAGATAATTATTCTGTTGCGGCCGCCCGCCACTGACCGACAACTCGACGCCGTAACCACGACCAAGACGGTCGGTGCTTGCAACGGAAGCCATCGCATGAATAGTCGAAACGCCTGGCTGTAGTTGCGCCAAATCCGTCCACGATCTTCCATTCAGGGGCAATTCGACGATGGTCTTTGAGTCCTCGATTCCGCTGATGGTGGACGAGGCCAACTGCAAGTCTGACGACACCGCAGTAACTTCGACCGTTTCATTGATGGTTCCCACCTTCATCCCAAAGTTAAGGACTAGTTGCGAGCCAACCGCCAAAGTAATCCCGTTCTGGACAGATGTTTCGAATCCAGTTGCCGAGACCCGGGCCTCATAGTTTCCCGGCAATAGGTTTGGCGCACTGAAGATGCCCTGTGTATTGGTGCTGATCGTCGTAGTCACATCCGTTGCGATATTCTTGATGGTGACCTTGGCGTCAGGAATGGCGGCAGCCGAACTGTCGGTAACCTTACCGGAGATCGTTCCGCCAACTACCTGCCCGAATAGCGAATTGGAGCAAAGAGCACCCAGCAGCAAAGCCAGAGCCGCTACAAAACAGACCGCAGATTTTTTTGAATGGATCTCGAATGCCATTGGCCACCTCCTGAAGGTTGCCGGCTAGTAACTCGGACCTAGTGATTTCCTTGGACGCGACACTGTTTTCGCGGACATTGGACCTGTGGTTAGCTTGCGGAGCAAAAGTATAGAACAGAAAACCATGGCCGCAACAAAAAAATGAACACGTTCCATATTTGGTGGCACTTCCCACTCCTTCCTCGCATCATCGCACACCTGTGAGGTCGATGTCCTCCAGCCGCCGTTTCTTCGGCTCGACTCCAAATCTGAGGACGATGACAATCTGTACGATTAAGAGCGCGATCAGGAAACCCAGGACCCCACTGACTTCGTACGACCGGAACAGAGCGACAACGATAAAGGGAGTAAGAATCGTTGCCCCGCGCCCGAAAGTGTTACAGATCCCCGATGCTCGCATGCGAACCTCAGTTGGGAATAGTTCTGGAATATAAATAGCAAAAAGGACCGCGACCAGCATATAGATCGGGATCATCAGCAAAAACCCCACCATCATTAACTGAGAAGGGTCCGCGACAAAGGGATAGACGCTGCCGAAGACAATCGTCAGCACGGAAGCACCGACGATGGTGGGCTTGCGGCCCCATGAATCCGCAGTGAACGCGCCAAGTGCTGTGCCTAGCGGCGCACCCAGGGAGATGATTAGGGAATAGCGAAGCGACGACGCAATACTGCGTCCCTCCTGAACAAAGAAGGTCGGCAACCAGGTAACGAACCCGAAGATCAAGGTGTTAACCACTATCAAAGTAGTAGCGCCAACGATCATTCGCGGCAAAAGAACGGGGGTGAGCAGCGAACCAAGCGCGCGCGAATGGATGGCGGGGGGAGAGGATATTGGATCCGGCAGGGGGGCGTGATGGCGGGAAACTTCGTTCTCGATGCCGCTAAGAATGGCATCCGCCTCTTCCGTCCGGCCGATTGATTCCAACCAGCGCGGTGATTCCGGCAGCGCTTTTCGCAAGTACCAGACCACCATCGCCCCCACACCACCCAGAACGAACATGACGCGCCAGCCGAAATGAGGGATGATGAGCGTTCCCAGAAGGCCAGTGACAGGCAGGCCGCTCACTACAAAAACCGACACGATGCCCAGCCATTTCCCGCGGGCTTGTGGCGGAACGAACTCAGTCATGGTCGCGTATCCCACCACGTTCTCAGCGCCCAGCCCCGCTCCCATGATAAACCGCAGCAAGATCAGCACCAGCATGGAGGGCGCGAAGGCGGCGGCGACGGACGCGACACCAAAAATTGCCAAGTTCGCCTGGTAGGTAAAGCGTCGTCCATATTGGTCGCCGAGAAAGCCGGTGAAAAATGCACCCAACATCATTCCCAGAAACGTAACGGAGACAAACTCGGCGTTCTGGCCCATCGTGGAAAAGCCGCTCTTGAGGGTCGCACCAAGAACGGCGCCGGCGACGTAGATATCGAATCCATCGAAGAACATCCCGATGCCGATCAGCCACAAGATTCGGCGATGAAAAGAGGAGATTGGAAGCCGATCCAGACGTGCGCCCGCGTTCGCCGTGGCGGCCAGTTCATTTCTCCCGGGCAAGCACGGTCATGCTGCCAACGGTCAAGGCATCGATAGCGAGACGGCAATTCTGGTTGAAGTTGTTCTGCTGGGCAGTCTGGAAAAATTCTTTGCAACGTCGCGTAGCGGTTGGGTCCAGCTGAAGGATGCGTTCAACTAGAGCATCGGCGTCCTTCGTCAAACGATCAGCCGCGCAGACCTGTGAAATGAGGCCGATTCGCAAAGCATCATGCGGAGCAATGGGGTCGCCGAAAAGAACAAGTGGAAACGCGAAGCGTGGCAACGCATACTCGCCGAGGTAGGCCATGATAGCTGCGGGAGGAAGACCGGAACGCATCTCGGGAAACTTTAGGCTGGCGTCTTCCGCAACCAGAACGAAGTCACACAAAATCGCGAGCCCAAAACCGAAACCAAAGGCATCGCCCTGCACCTCCGCGATGGTGATCAACGGCGACGTTCGCAGCGACCTCTTGACTTCGATGATGCGGGCTGCTTCGTTGCGGATCGTCTCTACCTCCCGGGCCGCCCGCTCCCGGCCAGTACAGAAGACCTTGCCATGGGCTTGAATGCGCAAAACCCGCGCGTTCGGTCGAGATGCCTCTTCATGAAGCGCGGCCAGCATCGCGTCGAACATCACACCGGTGACGTGGTTGCCATGATCGGTGTTGTCCAGGGTAAAGGTCAGAACATCTCGTGCTCGCTCAACTATTAGTCCGGGGACAGTGGGATTGGCCAAGTGAAGCGGTTCCTCTGGCAACACGACGGCAACGTTATACAAGAAGGCCAGGCCCTGTCAACAATCATCGCAGAAAAATAGGCCGCGGGTTTCGTCGCTTTCAAACTCATCGAATGCAGCTCAAGTACAATGCTGCTTTGCACCAGGAGTTAGAGAATTGAGAAACCCCCGCGGTGGTCTGGAATCCGACTCAGCAGCTACCAGGGTTCAGGCCGACCCTAAGCGTGCGCGCGGCATGGCGCGCGGGCTGACATTGTTGACCATGCGCCGCAACGGGCAATTCTTTCTAGGCGTGAAAACTGATAAGGGCATTCTGAATGCAGCGCAGGCGGCGGAGCTTTTAGATATGTACGCTCCCGCTACTATGGACGACCTCCTCCAGCATGAAGATGGTCCCAGCCTGAATGCTCTGGTGATTACCGCGATGAAATCCGATGTTGCGCACACGGCCTTTATCAACGAAGAGGACATTGAATACGGCCCCGTCGTCACCCGTCCAGAGAAAATTGTGTGCGTAGGTCTTAACTATCGACGACACGCTAAAGAAGTCAATATGACAATCCCAAACCAACCCGTACTGTTCAATAAGTACAATAATTCGCTCAGTTCTCATCGCAGCTCCATCAAGCTGCCTGTCGAGGTTGCCAAGAAATTTGATTACGAAACCGAACTGGTGATTGTTATAGGGAAAAACGCAAAGAACGTCAGCGAGGGAGAGGCTCTATCGCACGTAGCGGGCTATTGTACGGGCAATGATTTCAGTGCGAGAGACCTGCAGTTCGACACTGGTGGGCAATGGATGGTGGGGAAAACGCCTGATCAGTTTGCTCCTCTGGGCCCGTATTTAGTCACCGCCGACCAGATCAACCCGAACCAACTAAGGATTGAATGTCGAGTCAACGGGGAAACTCGACAGTCCTCGAATACCGAGGATTTCATTTTCAGCAGCGCGCAGATAGTGAGCTATATTTCCCGGCATATGACTCTCAAATCGGGCGACATAATTTTCACCGGAACTCCGGAAGGCGTGATTCTGGGCCATCCAAAAGACAAGCAGAACTGGCTCAAAGCTGGCGACAAGATCGTCTGCAGCGTGGAAAAGCTGGGCGAACTCGAATTCGAATTGATTTGAACTCTCGGTGCACGGTGCTTGATTCCTTCAATTGCAAGGGCGCGTCAGCAACCTTCTTTCTGGACTGACCGCAGACAGAGATGTATAGTGGGCCTGCCTTTTATGAATGTGTTCTGTTTTCGCCGCATTTAAACATTCCGGGTCGTACACCCACGGAGAGTTGAGCGAATGGATACCAGTTTTATCGGCAAGCCCCACGAGTGGGACCCTCGTCGTGTGTATAGCCAAACCGGAGCAGACTGGCAATACCGCGTGGACTTCGACCGGCTGCGGAAAGATCGCTTGGAGCGCGTGAAGGAGCAGATGATTGCTCGTGACCTGGGTGCATTGGTTCTGTTCGCGGGCGCTAATATTCGCTATGTTACCGGTTCCTATCAGGGCAATTGGAAATACAACATCAATATCCGTTATGTGGTTCTGCCCCACGGCGCTGAGCCTGTTCTTTTCGAGACTGCGGGATCGGACCTACACTGCGCCGAGATTGATCTCCCCTGGATGGAAGGCCGCATCAACCCAGCCATCACGTGGCAATGGGCAGAGGGAGCGGTTCCGGTCATGGCCGGGAGAATGGCGCAGAGCGTGGTCGAAGTCCTGGAAGCTCACGGAGTGCGCAAAGAACGCATCGGCATTGACAATTTCGACATGCCGGCGCTAAAGGCATTTCAAGAAAGCGGTCTGAACATCGTTGACGCGTGGCCGGCAATGTCCAGCGCCCGCGTCGTCAAGACTCGTGACGAGATCGAACTGCTCAAACAGTCCTCCAGCATCGGCGATGCTGCCATGTGGCGGATTAAAAACGAGTGGCTTAAGCCTGGAGTGCGCGAACGCGAGATCGAAGCCAAGGTCCACGAGTTCATGCTGGAGCGAGGTTGCGAAATTATTTACGACATCATTGTGGCCTCCGGGGGCAACACCAGCCCGTACCGTCGCTGGGCGACTGAAAAGATCATCCGCCAAGGGGACTTGGTGATCGTTGATATCAACGCGGTAGGGCCCTCCGGCTACTTTATTGACTTTGTGCGCTGCTTCAAGTGTGCGGGCAAAATGAACCAGAAGGAAATCGATCTCTATCGCGAAGTTTACGATTCGATGTATGCCGGCTTAGAAAAACTGCGCCCCGGCAATACCACGGCTGACGTAGCGGCTGCCTTCCCCGAGTACGATGACGACAAATACGGGACTGTTACCTTGCAGCAGTTTGCCCACAGCATCGGCTTGACACTTTATGAAGGCATGTGGATCTCCCGGGCTTACTCACTCAAGTACCCCGCCGAGATAAAAGAAAATATGTACTTCGCGATTGAGACCTTTGCTGGGCATCCCGGCCTTCAGCAAACCACACGGCTGGAAGAAAATGTTCTAGTTTCAGGCGAAGGCCCTGTGGTCTTCACTCTCATGGAACACATGGAAGAAGCGATGGCGCGTTAGCATGGGGCAGCTAATGGTCGCAGTTGCCGACTCTGTCTTTCCGAACCTCGACCCTGCGCGTGCAGTGCTGTCGAAGATCGGCGCCGCCTTACGCCTCGCAGAAAAACCTACAGCGGAAGCCATTCTACAAGTTGCACGGGATGCCGACGCCCTGCTCGTTACTTACGCCAAGATTACAGCGGACATGATCCGGCAAATGCAGCACTGTCGAATCATTGCTCGATTCGGAATCGGTGTGGACAATGTGGACATTGCAGCGGCAACCGATGCGGGTGTCGTCGTCACTCGGGTCCCTGATTACTGCATCGATGAGGTTTCCGATCACACCTTGGCCTTGCTTCTTGCCCTGGTCCGCAAGATTCTATTCGCGAATTCACGCGCACGCACGGGCCGATGGGAAATGTCGGCGGTTGTGCCTATTCATCGTTTGCGAGGAAGAATTCTCGGTCTGGTCGGTTTTGGCCGGATCCCCCAGCTGGTTGCACCCAAGGCAAGAGCTTTTGGTCTCAAGGTCGTGACCTACGATCCTTATGTCCCGCACGGGGTTGCGACCGCTGCTGGCGTAGAGAAAATCGATTTTGCCGAACTGGTTAGAATCTCAGACTACGTTTCCATTCACACTCCGCTGATGCCGGAGACTCAGGGGCTGTTCAACGCCGAAGTGTTTCTCCGTATGAAACCGACGGCTTATTTGATCAACACTGCACGCGGCCCTATCGTGGACGAAGCTGCGCTGGCGCACGCACTCGATGCCGGACAACTCGCGGGAGCCGCGTTGGATGTTTTGTCGCAGGAACCGCCCACCGGGTCGCCTCTGCTTGGCCGCGATGACGTGATACTGACGCCACATATGAGTTTCTACTCGGTGGAGTCGCTAGTCGAATTGCAGACCAAGGCAGCAGAGGAAGTGGTGCGCGTCCTTAGTGGACAGATGCCCCGCAATCCGATCAATCCCGAGGCCTTGAAATCGAGGCGGGAACGCGGTCCGGCAATGGAATCGAACTGAACATGAACATGTTCGTAAATGCGCGGGGAATGACTGGACATCGCCGTTTGCGGTGACTTAGACTGAAAACCTGCTCGAAGGAAAGCGGACCCTCTTGCGAGGACGGTTGAAATAGCGCTTCGGACTATCTCAATAGTCCTCCAATCAAGGAGGCTTGAATGGCTACAGTCCAGCAACTAAACGTCAACGGACGCGTCTATTCCACCGAAGCGAAAGCCGAATCTAGCTTGCTGTTCGTGTTGCGCGACCATCTCGATCTGACCGGAAGCAAGTACGGATGCGGCGAAGGCCAGTGTGGCGCCTGCACCGTTTTGATCGATGGCAAGTCCCGCCGATCCTGCATCACCCGCCTAGGCGACGTTGCTCAGAGACACATAACGACCATTGAAGGCCTTGCCACTGGCGACCGCCTGCATCCCGTGCAGCAAGCGTTTCTGGATGAAGGCGCCATGCAGTGCGCGTACTGCACTTCCGGAATGATTATGACAGCAGTGTCACTGTTGAACACGAAACTCGATTTGTCTGCTGCCGAGATCGCCCGGTCAATGGAAGGCAACATTTGCCGCTGTGGTACTCAACCACGCATTGTTTTGGCGATACAAAGGGCGGCGAAAGCTCTGCACGAGTCCAAGCCATGAGCAAAGAGTTAAATCTCGACCATTCGCTGGAGCCAGAGCGATACGAACTCACAGCTCCACCTACGTATCACTTCGATGTGGATCGGCGTGACTTTTTCAAATTTCTGGGGGCTGGCGTTCTAGTTGTTTGCGTATTGAAGGACGCACGTGCATTCCAGGAATCCGGCGCGGACACCGCGCTAGGCAAGTCACTCCCCAAAGAAATCGGAGCGTGGCTGCACATTAGAGAAAATGGCAGCATCACCGTCTATACCGGCAAAGTGGAAATGGGACAAAACATTCGCACATCCTTGACCCAGGCCGTCGCTGAAGAATTGCACGTCCCCATGAGCGCGATTGATATGGTAATGGGCGACACCAAGCTCACCCCCTATGACCGTGGCACATTCGGCAGCCGTACGACTCCAGAAATGAATTTGCAGTTGCGGAAAGTCGCTGCTGCTGCCCGCGAGACTCTGATTGGTCTTGCTGCGGCGCAATGGCAGGTTGATCGGAAACGTCTCATCGCCTCCGATTCGAGAATTACAGATTCTGAGAGCAAGCGCACCATCGAATACGCCGCGCTAGTCAAAGATAAGCAACTCGCTGAGACTCTGTCAGTGGACGGTCCTCTGATTCCTCCGGCGCAGTGGACGGTTGCCGGTCAGCCGTTGCCCAAAGTGAATGGCCGCGATTTTGTTACGGGCAAGCATCGCTATCCGTCCGACCAGAAACTACCGGACATGCTCTACGGCAAGGTCCTACGTCCAGCATCTTTTGGTGCGACCCTTTCCTCGCTCGACACGCACGAGGCGGAGAAAATCCCTGGAGTAGTCGTCGTCCACGACGGTAATTTTGTCGGGGTCGCGGCCCCGAGTGGGGAGATAGCATCCCGAGCTTTGGCGGCTATCCGTGCCGAGTGGAAATCCCAGCCACAGATTTCGAATCAGGATCTGTTTGAATATCTGAAACAGAAACCAACCGAAGAAACTGAGCCGCTGGATTCACCCTTCCGCTATGAGACGGGATCCGTAGACAAGGCGTTGGTGTCGGCGGATCATCGCCTGCAAAAGACCTATACGGCCAACTACATTGCCCATTGTCCTCTCGAGCCGCGGGCGGCACTGGCTCAATGGTTGGGCGATGATTTGACGGTCTGGACCGGCACCCAGCGCCCCTTTGGTGTGCGCACTGAACTCGCAGCGGCCTTCCATATGCCCGAAGAACGTGTCCGAGTGCTTATGCCAGATACGGGCTCAGGTTACGGGGGGAAGCACACAGGTGAAACCGCCATCGAAGCTGCGCGGCTGGCGCGTTCGGCGAAGCGTCCGGTCAAGATCATGTGGACCCGTGAGGAGGAATTTACCTGGGCCTACTTTCGCCCAGCAGCGGTCATCGACATCACCGGCGCGATGAGCAAGGACGGCAGGATCTCCAGTTGGGAGTTCCACAATTACAATTCCGGGGCAGCTGGCATTCCCACTTTCTACGATATCGAAAACCAGCGTATTGAGTTTCATCCTGCGCACTCCCCTTTGCGGCAAGGCTCATACCGTGCGCTGGCCGCGACCGCGAACCATTTTGCCCGTGAGTCGTTTATGGATGAACTAGCACATCTTGCAAAGATCGATCCGCTGGAATTTCGCGTGAAAAACTTGAGAAATGACCGCCTGCGCACAGTGTTTGAAACTGGAGCGAAGAAGTTTGGCTGGGGGCAAGCGAAAAGTAACACGGGCCAGGGTTTCGGCATGGGCGGCGGGTTCGAGAAGGGCGGCAATGTGGCTACCTTCGCGGAAATTGCTTTCGATCGGAAATCCGGCGACGTCAAAGTGGTTCGCCTGGTCACGGCATTCGAATGCGGCGCCATCATCAATCCCGATGGCCTGCGAAATCAGCTCGAAGGTGCGAACATCATGGCCTTGGGCGGCACCCTTTTTGAAGCCATTGAGTTTGAAAATGGCCAGATCCTGAACGGGCGCTTTTCGGATTATCGGCTCCCACGGTTCAGCGATGTCCCCGTGATTGAGACCGAGATGATCGATCGCAAAGACATTCCTTCGGCGGGCGCGGGCGAGAGTTCTCTGGTGGCCGTGGCTCCCGCGATTGCGAATGCAATTTTCGATGCGAGCGGCGTGCGTCTTCGCTCCCTGCCCCTGGTTCCGGACGGTTTAAGGGTGGGTTAAGGTTCACTGGCGCCAGATGGGACTGCCGGTTAGCGATGTCACTCACACAGAGTCCAAGAACATTTCAAGAGATATAAGGAGTGCAATATCATGCATCGTCAAAGCGCAGTCGTAATAGCATCCGCGGTTCTGACCGTGGCAGCCAGCCTTCTGCTCACTAACAAAGCCCAGGCGGCGCCGCCCGGCACATCTGGATATCACGTCGTGAAAACCATTCCCATTGGCGGAGCAGGCAAATGGGACTATTGCGTCGTGGACGCGGCTGCCCGGCGTGTCTATGTTTCACACGGTACGCACGTCGCCGTTCTGGATGCTGACTCCAACGCCGTCGTGGGCGACATCCCGGATACCTTGGGCGTTCATGGTATCGCGCTGGCGCCTGATCTAGGCCGCGGCTTCACCAGCAACGGAAGAGCCAACACCGTTACCATCTTCGAGCTGAAAACGTTGAAAACGATCACTACAGTCAAAGTGGGCGGTCTGAACCCGGATGCCATTTATTACGACGCGGGATCGAAACGTGTGTTCGCTTTCAATGGCCGTAGCGCCAATGCCACCGCGATCAATGCGTCCGATGGCAAGGTCGCGGGCATGATCCCGATCGGAGGCAAACCGGAATTCGCCGTTGGTGACGACCAGGGCCATGTGTACGTGAATGTTGAAGACAAGTCCCAACTACTCGAGATCGATCCGCAGAAACTGTCTGTGCTCCATCGCTGGCCGCTTACCGGATGCAAGGAACCTTCTGGCCTTGCCATCGATCAGAAGAACCGGCGCCTTTTCTCCGTCTGCGGCAACAAGAAAATGATGATTGTGGATGCCGATACGGGCAAAGTGGTCGCGACCCCTGCCATCGGTGAGGACCCAGACGCCGCGGGTTTCGATCCAGACACTCAATTCGTTTTCAGTTCCAACGGTGAATCAGGCAATCTCACCGTCATTCACCAGGATTCAGCCGACAAATACACCGTGCTGGAAAACGTTCCCACGAAAAAATACGCCCGCACCATGGCGATAGACTCGAAGACTCATAACATCTTTCTTCCGATCGCTGACTTCGAGGCGGCGAAAAGTGAGGAGGATCCACCGATGAAGCCAAACACGTTCGGTGTCCTGCTGGTCAGCAAATAGCTCGGGTGGAGTACGCTAGGAACAGGCGCCAGGCGGAGGATTCATGACCAGGATTAATGTCGGAATCATCGGGACGGGTTGGTGTGGGGGCATACGTGCCGAAGTCTGTGCAGCCAGTCCCTATGTGGCGAATCTGCATCTCGCAGAGATTAGAGAAGCGCGGCTGAAGGAGGTTGCAGATAAGACAAAGCCAGCCACGGCCACCATGGATAACCGGACTCTGCTCGACAATCAGAGTATCGACGCCATCATCATTTCCGCGACGCCTGAAACTACGCACTACCCCATGGCGAAAGAAAGTCTTCTGGCCGGGAAACATGTGTTTCTGGAGAAGCCGATCGCCCTCGAACTCTCTGAGGCCGATGAGTTGATCGCCCTGGCTCACTCGAAGAACTTGCTATTCACGATTGGATATTCACAGCGCTTCAATCCAAAGTTTGCATATGTCAAACGTTCAATCGACGACGGTACCATCGGTCAGCCCGTCAGTGCGCTCGTGAGCCGGCACATCACCCGCAACCTTGGCAACAAAATCGGAGGCCGCATCAAACTCTCTCCGGCTGCCATGGAAGCCACGCACGACATCGACTTTGTGCTCTGGTGTTTTGCGCCCCGAAAGCCGGTTCGCGTCTATGCCCAGGAAGTGCGCAAAATCATGCAGGGCACGCACAATGTGCCCGATTGCGTGTGGATTATCGTTACTCTCGACGATGGTTGCGTATTTACCATCGGCGCAGGCTGGGTCCTTCCTCCCGCGTATCCAAATTTCTCTTCCACCTGGATCGAGATGGTCGGAACCGAAGGAGCGATCATGGTGGATGACACGCATCGCGACGTCACCCTTAACACCATGAAAAGAGGTATTGAGTTTCCTATCTCCACCATGCCCGGCGAAAGAGTAGCACACGTCTATGCAGGGCCGATGGAAGCGGAAACCATTCACTTCCTGGAATGTGTAGCCTTAAATCGGCAGCCTCTGGTGACAGCCGAGCACGCACGAATGGTGATGCAGGTCTATCAGGCGGCGGACCAGTCGGCGGAAGAGGGTCGCCCTGTGGACATCCCGACCTCTCCTTCCAAGGTGTCCCGGCCACGGCCTGCCGACTCCATCAAGAACGCCACCGCTGACCGCACCTGAACGATTCTCCACAAAGACTAATGTCTCGGCCAACCAAGACCCGGTGGATGGTCCTTCTACTGATCAGCCTGATGTACATGATCACATACATGGACCGCACCGGTATCTCTATTGCCGCGCCTGCGATGGCAAAAGAATTCGGGCTAAGCCAGACTGCGATCGGCATTATCTTCAGCGTTTTCTTGTGGGCCTATGCAATCGGACAGATTCCGCTGGGATCGCTTGCCGACCGCCTCGGGCCTCGATTGGTGCTTCTGATTATCGTCCCCTTCTGGTCTCTGATGACGGCGGCCACCGCTATCGCTGGCGGCATGGCTTCGCTGATTGGCATTCGTTTTGTTTTTGGATTAGCGGAGGCTGGGGCCTTCCCCACCGCCACGCGGGCGATGCAACTCTGGTTCCCCAAGACGGAGCGCGGCATCGTGCACGGCGTCACCCACAGTTTCAGTCGATTCGCAATAGCCATCGTGCCGTTTCTGGCCGTGAGCATCATGGTCGCATTCGGGTGGCGGTGGATCTTCTACATTTTCGGAGCGGCAGGTTTGCTTTGGTCGGTGGCGTTCTACCTCTTGTATCGCAACCTCCCGGAAGAGCATCCGAAAGTGAATCGGTCGGAGTTGGCCCACATTCGAGGTTGTACCCCAGATGGGGCCATCAACTCGGTTGATCTCCACCAACAACTCGCCCCGCCGTGGAGAATCATCTTTCGCTCGGCCAACATGTGGTACATCGCAGCCGGATATTGCTGTTTCTACTACGGCACATACTTTTTCGTGACCTGGTTTCCCACTTATCTTCTTGAATACCGTCACTTGTCGGTAAAAGCTGTGGGTGTATTGGCATCCCTTCCACTACTGGCCGGGATGGTGGGAGACATTGTGGGGGGAACTCTGACGGACGCGGTGTACAAGAAGACAGGCAAGCTCAAGTTCGCCCGCCGGATTGTAGCCGCTCCGGCGATGCTGGTGTCTGGTGTTTGCCTGATTCCGGCAGCCATGGCCCACTCTGCTTGGACAGCAATTGTTTGTTTGACCGCCTCATTGTTCTTTTTGGAGTTGGTGATCAGCCCTGCTTGGGCCGTACCCATGGATGTTGGTGGTGAATTCAGCGGCACAGCTTCAGGAGTAATGAATATGGCAGGCAGCCTGGCCGCATCCCTGTCCCCAATTATTTTTGGGGCTTTGGTCCAACGAGGGCATTGGATTACTCCATTCTTTATTTCTGCCGGCATCTTGTTCGCGGGTGCGCTCATCTGGACATTTCTTATCGATCCAGAACGATCTGTGGTGGAGGGCCTGATCCCTGGAATGTCGAATGGTGCCGACAACACGTAGGACGCAATGCGGCTTAGCTTTAAAAAAAGTCGAGTTGCTCGTAATGCAATATGTAAGGGCGCAAATCGCCGGCTACTGACTTTGCCTGAGCGTACTCCATCCCTGTGTTTTTGCACGCGCGGGAGGGGTCGTGGTTCGGATGCGAACGCATGGCCAATTCTAGTTGTGTTTTTGAATTACTGCCGACACATAAGGCCTAACCTGTTCGGCGATCTTTTCCTTGTCGCCTACCACCACAATTTTCACCTGGTCCAGCACCAGGTTCTTCCTCGCTACCGCCGAGACCTGTTCCGGAGTCACCGCATTCACCCGTTGCACGTAGGCCTGAAGAAATTGTTCACCCAAGCCTTGCAATTCCAGGAAATTAAGTTGCCCGATGATTCCTTGCCGGGTTGAATTCTGCAATACGAAGATCCCACTCAAGTATTCCTGAATTCCTTTCAGTTCCGCAGCAGGCGGTGGTTCGTTCTCCAGCCGTTGTATTTCATAAAAAATCTCCTTCAACGAGGGTCCCGTGACGTCCGTTCTGACGTCGGCGACCTCTACCCAGGTCGCGTCGTGATCGTGAGTGAGTATTCCGCTGGAGGGAGAATAGGCGTAGCCTTTGCTCTCGCGAATATTCGCGGTGATGCGTGAGCCGAACGAACCGCCGAGCAGGCTGTCCATGACCTTAAAAGGAATGTAGTCCGGGTCACTCGGTTTAATCACTGGCACGCCGAGGTAAATTGTGCTCTGCAGCGCCCCCGGTCTGTCGGCGAGGTCAAAGGCGTGGCCGGGGTTCGGCTTAGGAACGTTGATTTGCGGTTCGCCCCCCCGCGGCCAATTCCCGAAAGAACCTTCTACAGCCTTGCGTATGGCTGCCGGGTCAAATTTGCCGGCGATGTAAACGTGAGTGCGTACCGCGCCAAAATTGGTATCGTAGAATTTCCGAACCTCCTCGATGGTATAGCTGTTGACTAGGGTCTCGGTCGGAAATAACCGACCGTAGGGATGATCGGGATAAAGCAGTTTGGCAAAATGCTGGCGGGCGATTTGGCCGGGGGTTGAAAGCTGAATACTTAGTGTACGCAGCGCATCCTTCTTGAGGCGCGGCAATTCGGACTCGGGGAGGGACGGGTTCTGGATGACATCGGCCAGAAGCGCTATCATCTTCGCTCCGAATTCGGACAAGGCGTCGCTGGTGATTTGCGTCTGGTCCGCCCCCACGGCAACTTCGAGTGCCCCGCCCATGCCAGCAGCTTCGGCTGCGACCTGTTCGGCAGTGCGAGTCTTCGTGCCTTCCTTCATCAGGTCGCCGAGCAGGTCGGCGAGCCACACCTGGTTCTCCGCTTCGTTGATGCTGCCGCTTCGTACGATGACGTTTGCAGTCACCTTGGGCACATTTCCGTAGGGTATAAGAGTGACCTTCAACCCGTTGCGCAAGGTGAAATCCTGGTGCGCGGGGACCGTAAAGGGCTTCGGCGGTCCACCAACGGGTGGGGACTGTTTCGTGACCGCAGCAGACGCATTGACGGTCTGCGCGATCATTGGGGTGGGCATGGCGGCTGCCAGTGCGACGATTCCGACGAGAGACTTCTCAAATATTGCTTTCATAATGTCTGGTCGCTCACTGTCCCTGTTTTTCATCGTTTGAAGCCGGCTTGGGCTTGATCAACAACAGGGTGCGGTTGCTGGAACGCAAATACTCCTGTGCGGTTTTCTGTAGAATTTCTGGCGTGATCATGCGGAACTGGGCTTCGAGGTTGTTGATGCGGGCCGGGTCATCGTCAAACAACGCGAAAGCCGCCAGCAGGTCCGCGCGACCGAAGTTTTCCATTTCGCCATACAAACCCGAACGCAACTTCACCAGCGCCCGGTCAAGCGTCGCTTTGTCGAGAGGCTGGCTGCGTACTCGCTCAATGACCAGATCGACAGCCTGCATGATTTTTTCCGCAGGGACGTTCTGGTCGTGGTAAAGGTCCGCGATCCAGAGCATGGGGCCGTCGTAGTTGTACATGTTTCCGAGCAGATTGATGCCCCCTTCGATGCTCGCTGTATAACCGTTTTTCTTCACCACCTCTTGGTAGAGCAGGCTGTCGTCGCCTTGAATTAAGATCTGATCCAGCAGACCCATCGCGTAATACTCAGGGCTGTTGCGCTTGGGCATGTGGTAGGCGAAGGCAAGCGCTGGTCGCTGGGCTTGAGGGTCCACCTTGCTGGCGGTCTTCTCTTTCTCTTGCCGTGGCTCGGAAATATCAGGAAACGCTGGGCGCTTAGTTGCCGCGACGGGTCCGAAGTATTTCGTTGCCCATTCTTTTGCCTGCCCAGTGTTGAAATCCCCGACGATCACCAGCGCGGCATTATCGGGGGCGTAATACTCTTTGAAAAATGTCTTTACATCCTGCAGGTTGGCAGCCTCGATGTCGTGCAGGTCGCCATAAAAATTGTGCGCGTTATACCAGTTCACGTTTGCGTACTGTGGCATGTCCAGCCACGGAAATCCCCCGTAGGGGCGATTCAGCACGTTGACCCTCACTTCATTGCTGACCACTCCCTGCTGATTGGTCAGATTGTCCTGGTCCACCGCCAGACCATGCATTCGATCAGCCTCCGCCCACAGCATGGTCTCAAGTTTGTTGGAAGGTACAATCTCATAGTAATTTGTGAAATCAAAACGAGTGGAGCCGTTTAACACGCCTCCGTTTTGTTGCACCAGCTTGATGAACTCCATCTTGCCCAGATTGTCCGACCCTTGAAACATCATGTGCTCGAACAGATGGGCGAACCCGGAGCGGTCCCTGGGCTCGATCCTGAAACCGATGTGATAATAGACAGCCACAGTGACCGTGGGCGCGGTACGGTCCTCAGAAAGGACCACCCGCAGGCCGTTGGGCAACTTGAAGTACTCGACCGGAATTTGAAAAGTGGAGGGCGCCCTTGCCTGACCAAAAACGCTGGTGCTTGCCAGCAGCGCACCCACCAAAATACGGCTGATGAAATTTCGCATTCATTCGACTCCAGATGTCTCGATTTGGTCATACGTTAATGCGTAGCCAGCGGACGGAAAGGTCGCCTCTGAGGACGAACTTCAAATTGTCGCTCTTACTCCTCGCACCTACTGCGAAAAACGAGCCGCTGTCCAATGTGAATCCTCCGAACAAGCCTGCGTGCCTATCCGTGACCTTTCGTCAGGAATGCGAGGAATTGATCGGGGTCCCGCGTAAGCCCGGCGAATGTCGCTGCCGTGGATCCATCTGCATTCAAGATGACGTACAGCGGAAGAGCAACAGTCCCGAACTTGTCCTGCTGAAGCTTCTGTTGCCGCTCGTAGATCTCGCCATCTCCGTCGGTGTAAAGCCGGAGACGAAGAAAATTATTCATCATGCGATTTACTTCGGGTCGCGGAAACATGTTCGCCTCCATCCACCGGCAGTTAGTGCATGTATAGCCAGTGAAATCGATGAAGATCGGCTTATTTTCCTGCTTGGCTTTGAGCAGCGCCCCTTCGTAGTCGTTCAGAATCCATCCCGTGGATGCATTTGCCTTTGCGGTACCCGTTTGCGTTTCGCCTGAAGGGTGAGAGGAGTCAACCTCTGGGGGTAGGAAAGACTCCCACTCACCCAACTGGCGGCCGAACAACCCTGGAAATAAACCGATGGTAGTGGCGAGAAAGATAACCACAAATGTGAGCCGGACCGGGCCCAGCGATTCGACCCGAGTATCATCTGAGAGGCGAAATACGCCCAGAAGATAAAGCACCGTCAGCAAGCCGATACCGACCCATGTGGCCAAGACAGCCTGCCGGGTAAACACACCCCAACGCAGCACGAGGTCTGCGTTCGAGAGAAACTTCATGGCGGCGGCAATCTCAAGAAAGCCCATGACAACTTTTACCGAGTTGAGCCATCCTCCAGACTTGGGAAGTTGTGTCAGTAATTGCGGGATGAGCGCCAGCACGAAAAACGGCAGGGCGAACACCGAGGAGAATACAAGCATGCCAGCCAGGGGCCAGCGCCAGTTGCCCTGCGCGGTCATCACCAACAGAGTGCCCACGAACGGCGCCGTACAGGTAAATGAGGTCAGCGTAAAGACGCATCCCATGAGCAGGGCCCCCAGGAATCGTTTGCTTTCCTGATTGCGGCTGAACAAGGACAATTTGTTTGTGATTCCCGCGGGCACCTGAATGAAAAACGCGCCGAAGAGAGAGAATGCAAAGCCGAGAAAGATAGCAGCGACAACCAGATTTACCCAGGGGTTGGCCGCAAGCTGATTCACTCCCGCAGCACCAAACAACACCGCCAGCAGCATTCCAACCGCGCTGAAGGTCAGGACGATCCCGACTGCATAAGTAAGAGCGGTAGAGGCGGCGTGTTTTCGGGTTTCCCCGGAATGGCCCGTGAAATAGGAAACCGTAATCGGAATCATGGGGAAGACGCACGGAGTCAAAAGAGAGAGTGCACCCATCGCCGCGGCAAGCGCGAGAAAAGATCCGAATGGCTGCTGGGCCGGGACTGGGGCCGAGATGGGGGGCTGGGAGTTCGAGCCGACATCATCAGCCGTCACGGTCACAAGCCGGGTCAGGCTCACTGGCCTTAGCTGCGCCTGGACCGGGCCGCCGGATGGCTCAAGCGGTCCTGATTGGCCGCGAGCGTTCCCGGATTCTCCGGCTCCTGCTTTCGATGGCGTCTTGGAAATCTGGACAGATGTTTCCAGTTTTACGGTTGTCGGAGGAAGACAAGTAGTCTCGTTGCAAGTCTGAAATTTGATGTTGATATGTAGCTGTTGCGCTCTGGCGCCTGCGGAAGGGGTAACTCGCACGGGGATCCCCAGTTTCATGGACCCTTCAAAAAATTCGGTATTCATTTCAAAGTTCGGGTCGTACTTGCGTTGAGGCTTCGCGCTTTGGACAGGGCCGGCCATCTGAAAGGGTTGCCCATCCGGCACTGTCACCTTAGCTGCGGTGGGGCCTCCCGTACTCTGGGTCGTGGCATACACATGCCAGCCGCTCTGGATGCTTGCAGAGACTGCTGCATCGAATTTTTGTCCTGGATGCAAAGTGTGCTGCGGAGTAACGGAAATCGACCACTTCACGATTTGGTCGGCAGTTTGACCAACGGAAGCCGCTGCGAGCCAACCGACAATCGAAAATAAGAAAGCGAGTTTCCTCATACTGACTCAGTCCCGGCACTCATGAAGCCCATGTTTAATCTAGTTTTGCTCTCGCGGCGTCCGCAGCCTTAGGATTGCTCTCCCGCATGGCGTCAATCCGCCAGGTGAACTCTTCCAAGAGTTGGTCCCCTCCGCCGATTCCTTGGAATACACGTTTGCCATCGCGGTCAATGAACCATGTCTCCGGGATTGCGTATACACCGCATTTCTGCCTTCCATACTCAAATGCGCGCAGCACGGGAAACGTATACTTGTGCTTGTCCATAAAGTCCTGCACGGTTTGGTTAGAGGTCTCCGGCTCGTCGAGTGTCATCGAGAGAAAAACAATCTGTGGGTCATTTTTGTACTTGTCATAAAATTTTTGCAGGTCGGGCATCTCCTCGCGGCAAGGCCCGCACCAAGTGGCCCAGAAGTTGATGACCACCAACTTGCCCTTCAAAGTGTCGGAACTGATGGTCTTTCCATCCACCGTCGCGAGCTTGAAATCAGGCAAAGGCTCTGGGGCGCGTACACGCGTGGAGAGGACGTTGTTTTTGCGCATCTCCTGGTTTTTTTCCAGAAAAGGCTTCATGTAGGCATCGAGCCCTTGATCATTCCCGCGCTTTTTCACGTATAACTCACGCAAGGGTGCGATAGACGGATGGTCTCCCTGGCCATAGTAAGGGTCAGACATTGCGTCCTGGAAAAGCTGCTCCGCTTTATCTACGTCGCCCCGGGCCTCGAAGACTTGGCCCAGGTGAATCGCCGCTTCTGGGTCATCTGGACTCAGTCGCAAGGAGTATTCCAGCTTGGCTTGGGCTTCCCCGACGCGGCCTTCCTGGAAATAGATCCATCCCAGCGCCTGCTGCCACACTGCGTAGCCAACGACCATGCGCCGGGAGAAGGCCCGAAGGTCCTTTGCTGGAAATTCCTCAATGTCAAAAGCGGTTAGAAACGACTTGTTCTCCAGTTGCTTAGAAACCATTCGCTCAAGCTCGGGCAGGTGGGCCTTGTTGTCCGCCAGCCGGATGACCATGGCAGGACTTGGAGACATATAGAAAGACGGGTCAGCAAGGTACAGGGTGGTAGCGACTTTGTACAACCTTTCCACATCCAGATGCTTTTGACCCAGCAGGAGGTAGCCGAGGGCCGAATTCGCGTAGGTCAGCATCTCTTCACTATAGTGTTTCGGGCGGTCAATGAAGGCCTCGATCGCCGTAATCTGGGCAGTCTCATTCTGCTCCTTTGTAGCTAAGGGCAGATCGCTCCCGGCCCGTTCGTACAAGATAAAATCGCAACCCGCAGAGTCGGGATACTTCTTGATCACCAGATCTTCAACTGTCTCAAGTAATTTCGGGTAGGGGTCTTGCAAGGCATGCACGACACCATTCACCATGTCCTCGGAGGGTTGCGACTTTCCGAAGAGGGTCAACACATCTGCGGAAATCTCCCGCTCCTTTTCCGCGGGCTTGATTTCGGGATTGGCGATCACCGCCCTCCAATAGGCTTCGTGTAGCGAATAGTCACCGGGATGTGCCTGGAGGGTTCCCTTAATGAGATCGTAGTTCTCCTTGACTTTCTGTTCCGCCGCCAGGAGTCGGGCCTTAGCCAGAATCGCAGGAACATTCTGCGGATCGAGGGCCAGCGCCTTGCCGCAGAGATCCATCAACTCCTGATTTGATGCCTCGCCGTGGCTGATGTTCGCCATTTCCTTTAACGCGATGATTTCAACCATGAGTCCGCTGGCAGTTTTTTCGTATGCGGACTTATTTGTGGAGATGAAGGTCTTCATCAGATCGGGCTTCTCTTCTTTTCTGCTGGCACTTAACAAGATTTTGGTCGCAAGCACCAACGCATTGGGGTCGCCCTTTGCCTTTTGCCAAGCTTGTTCCACCAACGCTGGGACTTCCTGATCGTGCGCCACCATGGCCTTCACGAATCCCGTCCAAACGCTCTCCGGGGCCTTCTTTTCCATTGCCGCCGCAGTCCCGTCCATAAAAATTGGCCGATAGATAGCGATGTTCCAATCCTGCACCTCAAGATCGTCGTGGTCCTTCCGGGCCAGTTCCTTCACCTGGGAGTACATCGTTCCGTCCTGCCTCAGAAATGCCTGGACCACTTGGTCTGCCGCAGGGCTGTGTGGCAGAGGGGCCGATTGAGCCGACGCCATCGCAACCTGAAGCAAAGGACAAAAAATGACTGAAAGAATGTACCGGGAAAATTTCACGAGTCTGCTCCCTCCCTTATTGGATGCTTCCACTTTCTCGCTGGTGCTTCGCCCGCGCGGCGGCTAGTTGCTGACAGCAGCCTTCGAGTCATCGGATGACGTTGCAGACCTGGCGAGGTCCTCGATGCACCACGTGAACTCGCGCCGCAACAACGAAAATCGCGGCAAGAACCAGCCTAAAAGATCGCATGAGGACTCACTGATATAGACGTTTTGGATGACAAATCATTTACTCGATTTCAGCCTCCCTGATTGAGCACCGAATGCGAATGCCGACCAAGGCCCGGCTGATGAGAAGCAACTAAAAAACCAGCTTTAGGGCCAGTTGAAGCGAACGCGGCCCTCCAACCTGATAAAGAGCATTCAAACCTCCCAGCTGATTGTTGAGCGTGGTTTGGGCGCGCCCAAACAAAGTAGGACCATCCTGAAGGCTAGTATTAATATCGCTGAAGTTAGGATGGTTGAAAACATTGAATGATTCAGCGCGGAACTGCAACTTCCAGCGCTCGCCGATCGGGAATTCTCGTCGGATGGCGAGGTCTGTCTGCCACGCCCCAAAGTCACGCAGTAAATTGCGCGGGGTATCACCCACGCCCGTACCCGCAGGCGCCGTAAAGGCTGCGAAGTTGACAATCCTTCCACCCGGAGCGTCATGCTCATGGAGATAAGAAGGCACCCCTGGAACAATATCGGGGCGCGTCACTGCATTCTGGTGATTCGGAAAGATAGCGGTGGAGAAAAACAGATCTATGGGCAACCCCGTCCTGTCGGTCTGACGCAAATCGAGCCCCCAATGCTGCAAAAATGCACCCGCGAACCGATTCCCGTAACTTCCCGGCACGTCATAAGTCAAGGCGGCGGAAAAATTGTGCCGGACATCAAAATCCGAACTCGCGCGCAGCAAAACATTATTGATGCCGTGCCCGTTGGTGAAATTGCCATTCGACGAGAGGTCGTCAATGGAATGCGACCAGGTATAGTTGGCCAGGGCTTCCAGACCGCGCGAGAGACGCCGCTGAAATTGCACCTGGAGGGAATTGTAACCCGACGTAGAGGCGTTCCTGATCAGCGTTAAGTTACTTGGCTGCTGAGGATCAAAGAGAATGTTGGGATTATTGGGGAGGAGCAGATTGCTCGATTGCAGAAGCTTGCGCCCCCCGGATCCGACGTAGGTCACGCTTAAGGTCTGCTTTCCTCCGAGTTGACGCTGGATCGCGACATTCCAATCAAGAGTGTAAGGCAGCTTCAAGTTCGGATCAGGGGCGTCAACATTTGGGTAAGGTGGCTGGAAGGTCTTCTGGGACGCAATGACCTGCTCGGCCGGAGTGAATGGGAAGGGAAGGCCTGGGAAGGAAAAATTTGAGTTCCCTGCCAGGGTCGTTCCGAGCAAAGCGTTGGCATTCCCCAAGTCATAAAAAACACCAAAACCGGCGCGTATCACCGTTTCGCTGCCGGGCTTCTGGCTGAGCCCATAGGCTACGCCCAGGCGAGGCGCGAAAGCGTGATAATCGGTGTGATAAAGAGGAGTGCCTCGCGGGGCCACCGTGGTGGTATCAAGATTGGTCGCTTGCGTCAGTGCGTAAGTCGGCACGTTACTGGAGGGCGGAGGGTTTATCTCCCAGCGCACTCCGACAGACAGATGGAGCCGGGTTGTCGCTTTCCATTCGTCCTGCACAAATGCTGAAAAATTTGTATAGAACCCCTTTTGATTGACAGGTCCGGAAGTAGTGACGTCATCAAAGAAAGCAGCGTTATTGAGCACCTCATCGGGGCTGAAGTAAAAAAAATCGTTGGTAAGCTGACTAGATCCTACAGTACCGGTTTGATGCCTGTAATCGAACCCATACTTCAGGGTGTGCGACCCGAAGGTGGAACTGAGGTTATCGGTAATGTTCCATTGGTTGGAAGGCACCACACCAATATTCAAAAACGTCTGTATCCCACCCCCACTTCCCAAGAAAGAGAAGAATGAGCTGAATTCGGAATACTTCGGGGGCGTAATTCCCGGCATCACTTTGGCGAAGGTTAGAGGGATGGCGCCGCCAAAGGTATCCTCGACATCGTTATTCGCCCCGTTATTCTGCGTGTAGTTGAACCGAAATTCGTTTGTAATACGCGGCGAGAAGACACTCGTCGCCCCAATCGTCAGGCTTTTAACGCTACCAGTATTCGTGTCCAACCCCACAAAATCACCACCTCTAGACACGGTACTAGAAGGAGTATCCGCAAAACGGCCGAAGATAGACAACTTTGGGCTGAATGTGTGGTCAATTCGAATGCCGTAGGAGTTGAGGCTACTGGGAGACGAATAGGAAGCAGTGAAGAGGGCGGTACCGTCATTCAGGTCCGCTCCGTTCGCTATGGGAAATTGATCCACCAGGGGGAGAATCGCAGCAGGAGACGCGGTCCGCAACAAAGCATCGGGAACCTTGACTGTGAGTGCGGGATGCGGATTGATGAGCCGGAGCCCCTCGTAGGAGAAGAAAAAGAACGTCTTGTCTTTGCCGTTATAAACTCCCGGGATACGAACTGGGCCGCCCATGGTCCCACCGAAATCATTCTGCCGTTCGGCGGTCTTGGGCAAATCTGCCTGGTCGTTGAACCAATTGTTGGAATCCAAGTCGTCGTTTCGAAAATAATCGAATGCAGAACCGTGCCACTGATTGGCGCCGGATCGGGTTTGCAGCGAGATTTGCGCGCCGGGGCTACGTCCGTACTCCGACGAGTACGTGGATGTGCTGATCCGAAACTCCTGCAGAGCATCCACCCCAACGAGAGTCTGCGTCGTGCCTAACTGGGTCTCCTGCGGAGTGCCCTGCATCTGATACACGTTATAAACCCCCGTGTTTGCACTCACGCCATCCACGGTGTAGTAGTTAGTTTCCGTGCGCTGACCGTTCACGCTGAATTCGCCTTGCGTAGTAGCAAAGGCCCCGGGGACAACAGTGATTCCCGGCGTGAGCAGAATGAGGGACTGTATGCTTCTGCCGTTTAGGGGCATGTTCTCGACAAACTTTGAATCAATGACCGTGCTGACGGAGGCATCCGTGGTGTTGATCGGAGCAGCGTCGGCCGACACGGACACCGTCTCACTCACTGAGCCGACGCTCAAAAGGAAATTCTCCGAGAGCTCATCCTGCACGTGCAGCGTGAGCGCCTCCTTAATCAAAGTCTTGAAACCAGTTGCGCCCGCCACTATTCGGTAGCGACCCGGGCGCACCCCGGTAAACACATAAAGCCCCACATCATTGGTGGTGGTTCGTTCTTCGACGTTGGTGTCAGCGTTCGTGAGAACCACATCAGCCTGCCGGATCGCAGCCCCTGACGAGTCCGAAACCCGCCCTGATACCGTGGCCGACTCGCTTTGCGCCCAGAGTGGTATTGCCGATACGATTGAAAGGAATACCAACGATACAAGGACTCTTCGCATGCCCCTTCTCCTGTAAATGCCTGTAAAGTAATACCCGGGGGTTGGCGATTGTGTGCCGCCTACCGGTTAAATTCTGTTAGGGATGGTTGATCGGATTTCGTAGAAACGCATACAAGAGCTTATTGCCAGTTGGTTTGGCGGCGCCGCCAGGGTGTTCGAGCGTGACGAAGAGCGAATCAATAGCACTCAACAGATCAGAATCCTAGACTTTGAGCGCCCAATGAGATTGCTTTTGGTCATCTACATCGAGAATGCCCAGGTTCACAGCGGCTCGGCTCCTATCTGTACGTTGCCCCACACTTTCACCATTACACCAACGACGAATCGTAAAGCTTGCAAATGGTTTGTGTGGTGTAGGCCGCTTGGTATTGTGGAGAGTAAGTTTTGTGCTTTTGGGATCCCCAGCGCTTTAATCGCGCATAAAGACTCAATGTAGGGTCGCTTGAATTCAGAAAAGCGAGCATGATTTCAGGTTGGTCATCGGTCGCCCTTGATCCCGAAAGCAAAGTATCCGCGGTGACAAACCATTCAATACGACTTCTCGTCCGTCCCGAGTTTTGCTCGAGAAACTCCACAAAAGCATCAATGACTTTTGATCGCCCCGCCCCGGTGGGTACCAAGTCAATTAGGCCGGTGTACAAGATGCTCTTTTCGCAAAAGAAATCTGGTTCATTATCCGGTTTCCACGCCTCCATTTCTGTCAGGAAATCTGTCAAACGCGCAGACCATTCTGGCGAGTCCTTCACGGGCGGTGACAAGTTTCCTTTACCCCATCGCAGAACTTGCAACCCCCGCAGCAGGCGCTTTGCCTCCAATGATTGCCAAAAGCGGGTGTCATTGAGAGCGCCACCCAACCGCGCCCCCTCAAGCTCCTCCTTTTGAATGGGCGTAACTCCGGTGTTTTGCAGCATCACTCTAAATTCCTGATTGAAAAACGTTACCCCCTCGGGTAGGGACGATCTATCACCTGCTTTTCCCTCGAGTGGCTCAGGGCATTGCACGCCGCTAAAATTGGAAACTAGATATTCCCGTAACGCCTTCAGAAGGGGAAGGCCCGGGACCCCGTAGCCTTGCAATCGTTTAATAAGACTCGCAATCACCCCCCAAGTCGTATGCGGAGGCGACGCCACTGCCACCGCCGCGAACGATCCTTCATCGCCATGCAGCTGCGTCAGCGCGTAGGCAAAGGCATTGGCGAGGTCCTCAAGACTGGAGGGAGACACGTTTGCCTTGAGCAGCAGCTGTACCAGCGGGTCAATCTGCGCATGAGATTGCAGGCTGCTTACATACGGCTCAAGAAATTTGACGTCCCTTCCGGCACGCTTGTCCTTGCTGGTGAAACTTGATCCCATCACCCGATCTATCGTCTGGTAAAAGGCCGAAACGTCATATGTTAAGCGTTCTTCGCAGCCCAGAGGCTTCAAGGTAGGAAATTGGATCTCCGTCAAGAGCTGGCGTGCCTCGCGGACATCGAGGCCGGACATGCTATTTACTACACGCGACTGGAGTGACAGCCGATCAAGATTCAGTCCGAACGACACGGCAAGAAATCCAGACCGGGTGTCAGTCTCGTATGCCATTGCGAATCGCTTTACAGGCTGCTCCGCTCCAGCAGCGACAGAAAAAGCCTTCTTAAGCAGCTCCATTCTTGTGGCAGGCGAAGCGACTCGGCCCGATTCAGCAAGGCGGATCAAAATGTCACTGCCGAATTCCGGCGGGACAGCAGCTACCTGATCCACAATCGCTTGGAATTCAATATCTTTCTTGCCTTGACTCTTTGAAGCGGCGTTTGTGGTCCTGGCATGACCGGTCGCTTGGAAGCCGTCAGCGGTCGTGACTCCGACAATCAATAACACCGTCAGAATCCGGAATGCGCTCGCCCACGATAGGGGAAGGATTCGCATCACCTAGGCATCCATTTGGCCACATCCGTCAGGGGTGATTGATCGGATTTTGCAGAGATGCGTACATCAGCTTTTTACCGGTTGGTTTGGTAGCGCCGCCCGGGTGTTCGACTGTGACGAACAGAGAATCAATGGTGCTCAACAAATCAGGGTCCTCAACCTTGAGCGCCCAACGAGACTGTTTTTGGTCGTCCACGTAAAGAATGCCTAGGCTTACCGCAGATCGACTGGCATTGGTGCGTTGTCCCCACACTTGAAAGGCAGCATTTCTTATTTTTGGCGAGTTAAGGTCGTAAGCATAAAACATTAGACGCTTCCGGTCGGTAAGAAAAATCCGGCCAAAAGGGCGGGCCTCGCCGCGCGCATCCATATCGTGGACATCAATAATATGGAGGTTGCGCGAGCTCATTAGGTCGCGAATATCGCGATCTCCCTGCAGCAGTTTTCGTTCCTGGTCAATCGCGGTTTGCTGCCCCATCAACTCATTTGTCAGAGATGAAGCTTGAAACTGCGCCGCCACCAGCTCGGCATTACTCTGGTTGACCTTACTCCGCAGCTGCTCGATTTCTCCCGTCAGATTTGCGATCTCAGAGTCGCGCGCAGCCACATATTCGGAGAGACTGCTGTTTTCCGATGTCATATCGTCGAGCTTTCCCTGTCGCGCCACGAGTTCTCGTAGAGCGTTTGCATTTGCACTTTCGAGGCGGGCAATCCGCTCACCTGCTTGATCCAACACTTTTTTCAACCGCACTAGATCATCGGACACGCCAGCTTGCGCCACTTCTCCATGATTCGTGCTTGCCGGATGTGCGACGGCATGTGGGAAGCCATTCGCTCGCAAAGACTCGATTTGCATTCTATGTTCGCGGTCATGCCGAACCACGAGCATCGCTACGACGATTAGAGCCATAGCGCTAAGAGAAATCGCGATCTGCGTCTTCCGCGCGAACAGCATCCATCGGATATCTTCAAGATGCTGCCTCGCACGAGTCCACAATGTTACTGGGCCAAGTGCCGCCTCGCTCGTTATGCGTAGCCCCTCTGCTGCCAATCGATGAAGGGTACCCTCCCGGACGTGCTTTAAGGAAGAACGGTCAATCCTCTCGGCGTGCCCAGCGACCAGTGGGAGCTGCTCGGACACAATCTCACTGAACTCGACAAAGCTCGCCTTGCAATCCGCACAACAGCGGACATGGGCGATAAACTCGGTGGATTCTTGCGCCGATAGCTCTCCAATAAGAGCAACACTACATAACTCCTCAAAATATTCATGCTCGCGCATCGAGTGTCTCCTGTTTTGCAATGCTCTTGTCTGGGCGCTGCTCAATGATCAACTGCCGTAATTTATTAATGCCGCGGTAATAGCGGTGACGTACGCTTTCGATGGTCGCTCCCGTTTTAGAAGCCACATCCAGCAGCGTCAATCCCTCGAAGAACACCATTTCGAGAATGATGCGGTGCGTGCCATTCAGCTTTCCAAGAGTTTGCCTCACCAGCCGCTGAGACTCGCAAGAAGACAGCTTCAGGCCCATGCTCGACTCACATCCGTTGGAAATCTGGAGAACTTCGTCGAGACCCCCCTGGAAATGCAAGTCTCGAATCTTGGAGTTGCGCCGACGGGTCAAGCTGCGTCGGTACGCGGTGCGAATGATCCACATCTTAGCTGTACCCTTGGCCGCATCGAATTGTGCCGCAGTCCGGCACAAGTCTACAAAGACTTCTTGGGCTACATCTTCGGACTCTGGCTGATCGTGGATGATTTTGTAGGCAATCGAGGTCACTAGCCGCACATAGCGATCCAGCAGGACGGCCATCGCATCACCATGCCCCGCGACCAGATGGGCCATGATATGTTCGTCGGACAAACGTCCCAATTGCTGATAATTCAGTCCGCAGGGCTCCCTCAGGCCGTCACTGTTCCCCACGATGGTTTCCCCCAAAATGAGGCCACTGTCGTGGGCATTCTCCACACGACTCGTGGCCGAGACGTTCAAATATACCTCTAGTTGACTAGCACGAAGACGGATTTGCCAGCAAAATATTTTCGCTATCGAGTGGCACACAATGCGTCGTTCGGGGGTAACCCCGCCTACGAACTCCGACACGGCGAGAGTTCCCAGAACAGGCTTGAGGTTGGATTCCGATCAATCGCCCTAGGAAATTTGGCCGGCACGCGGCACACAATCGCCAATCCTTGGGTACTACTTTGCAGGCAGGTTACAGAATGCGTATGCGAGGACTCCTCGTGCCAATAGTGATTTTCTAACCAACGCCACGATGCTATCAGAAAAAAAAGGGCGCGTAGTTATTCGAACTGCTGGACGAATAGTCGTGCTCGACGTGGATGAGATCACCTGGATGCAGGCGTGCTCGAACTACGTGAAGATATTTGCTGGCAACCAGGAGTATAGTGTCCGTGATGGTATCGGTGAGGTTTGCAAAGCGCTAGACCCGAAACATTTTGTTCGAATTCATCGCTCCACAGTAGTGAATGTCTGTAAGATCAGGGAACTCCAACCTTGTAATAGCGGCGAATACATCGTGGTTTTAAGGAACGGCAAGGAGCTCTCCTGCAGCCGTGGTTACCGTAAGAGACTCGATGAATTGATTGGCCTGTGAAGTTAAGGTCACTCCGGATCGCTGTGCGAGACCCAAGCGGGGCCTCGACTGGGTAATGTCTTGATTATCCGTGTTACCAAACGCTCATACTGTGTTGGTTTCAGAGGTTCCAAGTCTGGCCAATGCGCGGGTTTCTAAAGCGAGAGTTGACGGCTTACCTTGAGACAATCGCCGCGTCTATCAGACGATGCCTCGCGCAGACATGACCCCTTCCAAGGTGCTCGCCGGAAGAGCCGCAGGAGAATTCTACGTCACACACTTCGCTCAACCATCTCTGCTGAGGGTCGGTCATCACTTTCACGAGGATGCCACTCTCTGTGTTCTCCTCCGTGGCGCTGCCAGAGATGCATTTCAATCGAAGACAGTTGAGTGTGGTCCTGGCGGTGTCATATTTCGACCTCCGCAGGAAGGTCACTCTCATCAATATGGCAGTTCTGGCGCGGTAGCATTGGTCATCGAAGTTCCTTCAAGATGGCTGCGCGCCCGGGCTCCGTTGCAATCGTTGTCCGAGGTGCAGTTCGGACAGCGCCCTCCCGCTCTCGTCGATTCCGCCCAACTGATCAGCCAACTCCGGGACAACAACGTGAGCGAGCCGGAACTGGAAGAAAGTTGCCTGGCACTGCTCTCTCTCTTCGAGCCCGAAACCGGTTGCGCCTGCCACAGCGAGGGTGTTGGCCAGGTACGAACCTTACTGGAAGATGACTTCGTACAAAACCACTCGCTGGCGGAGTTGTCGCGGATCGCTTCGCTTCACCCAGCCTATTTGGTGAACGCATTTCGCAAGCGATATGGCTGCAGCATCGGACAATTCCGTAGAAAACGACGTGTAGCTTTTGCGCTAGACAAGCTTTGGAACACGGACGCTCCAATTTCCGTGGTCGCTCTGGAGAGTGGCTTTTACGATCAGAGCCATTGCACAAACGAGATACGCAGGCACACGCGCCGCACGCCGGCTCAGCTCCGGCGGCTGATGGGGGCACGCCTTTAGATCTTCCAAGACCGGACCTGCCGGGTATGCGAGACTTGCTCCTGAGCCGTCAGGTCTGGGGGCCAACCGTCCAGAAGGAGTCCACTGACATATCTCGCTGGTTTGAGAATTGCTGCCGAGTGTGTCTGGGTAATCTCAATATGCCAATGCGAATTCTGTTCGTCCTCAGTCTAACTTGTGGACTGGTGTCTTTTGCTGCTTCGCAAAACAACCCCCAAACGACAGCAGAACCAAAAATGCGGCAAGTCGAGGTCACGTTCCGCAGTGGAAACGTGACCCTGGCCGGCACGCTGCTCCTTCCGGAAAGTTCCGTGCCTGTTCCAGCGATTGTCTTGGACCATGGTTCCGGGCCGATGACGCGGGAACAGGGAAAACCATTTGGAGAACGCTTCGTTCGCGATGGTTTGGCGGCCTTGATTTTTGACAAACGCGGGTGCGGCGCTTCCGGTGGTTCCTGGACGAGTGCCTCTCTCGACGACCTAGCCGAGGATGCGATCGCAGCCGCCGCCTTCCTCAAATCCCGCCGTGATATCGATGGTAACCGCATCGGCATATGGGGCGTCAGCCAGGCTGGCTGGGTAATCCCGCATGCCATAGCTCGTTCTCCCGGCACCTTTGCGTTTTCAGTGATCGTGACGGGTGCGGCGGTCAAGCCCCTTGACAATGAGAAATATGACTACAACGAGGCGCTCGAAAAGATCCAGGCGACGGCGGAAGAAAAGCGCGATGGAATGGCATTGGTCACACGGTACTTTGAATACCTGAGAACGGGCGAAGGCCGAGCCGAACTGGAGTCCGCGACTGCCGCAGCAGCGGGGAAAAGATGGGGCACCGCGGTGGACTTCTCGCATGTGATACCTACACCCGAAACCCGCCAGAAATGGGAGTGGGTACCGACCTATGACCCGCTGGACGACATTGCGCACTTGAACATCCCTGTTCTTGTCGTCCTGGGTGGCCGTGACCGGCCTGGTCTGGTCGAACTCGCCGAAGAACGCTGGCTATCCGCACTCCACAAGAACCAGAACTCAGATGCGACGGTGGTGGTTTTCACCTCAGCAGGTCACGGCATTACCACGGGAACTCACCATCCTGATGTCAAGCAGAACCGGTATGCCCCTGGATATCTTGAGCTGGTTGACTCTTGGCTGCGCGTACACTGCGCTGCCCAGTGAACCGGGACTTACTTTCGCAGGGGTGCCGGTTGCGCAGAACCAAGCACCTGCCAGTCGCGTCTTGGCCCTGCAGCGATCGGCGATTCGGTGACCAAGGCTCGATCGTGCTGTTCGATCCCTTGCCGCCAGGATGGGTTGTAGAACAAAACGTTATGGACCCGATGTGGGAACCCCTCGGATTCAATGGCGTGAATTACTACGCCTATGGCGGCCCGGCTACTGGAAATGATTTTTCCGCACGGAGTGATAATGAATATGTTTCAGGAGTCAGAGATTAGTGACCCGGCTCACTTTTTGCCGCGAATCGGAACGCCATGGCAAAGACCACTGGATTGGGTTCCGGCCACTGGCGATGCCCACCGGGCCACGTAACGATTGCAAGATGGACGATCGCAGGCCCAGAGATCGTCTGACTGAGACGTCGGGCAGGCGGCGTGACATGCCCTCGGGCCAGATGGGCGATTCGCGCGGGTGGGGACTCATGCAGGGTTTCCCCGATTGTTTCGTGCCTATTTGCACTTGAGTTCGCCCCAACTTGCAGTTAACTTGCAATAATTCGAAGTGAGCTTAGCTTCTAAGCTGCAAAAAAAGATGGTAGGCGCGGCAGGAATTGAACCTGCAACCCTCGGATTAGAAATCCGATGCTCTATCCGTTTGAGCTACGCGCCCTCGGTTGTTCACTTTGATTTTACAGGACGAAGCTAGTGCTCCAAAGTGATGCCGGAGCCTGTGGAGACAGGAATGTTCCGTTTCTGCCTTCCTCCACTTTTCGCACTGAAGGCGAGAAATCGGGCGCCCGGCAACCTGAGGATTTTTATCACCTGGCTAGGGCCTCAGATTCCTGAACAGTACGATGTCGGCCTCGCCTTT